>ENA-UOVV01001525-UOVV01001525.1-compost-metagenome-genome-assembly--contig:-NODE-1525-length-16536-cov-84.528427_pt1 | contig 16536 bp, 10 predicted proteins | sample MGYA00238155_ERZ761577 | MGnify/ENA primary metagenome ERZ761577 (study PRJEB28898, sample SAMN06268775) | compost metagenome | isolation source: Emeryville, CA | place: USA:Emeryville, CA | collected...
CCGAACTCGACGTCGCGGAACACCACCAGCGTGTTCGCGACCATGTCGTGCAACGCGCGCTTGCGGTCGCTGAAGGCGGCCAGCAGGTAACCGATCCCGAGCAGCGCGCCGGACAGGATCTTGCCGATGAAGCGGCCGCTCGCATGCGCGAAGCCGATGCGCCGGCCGCGCTCGTCCACCACCTTGATGCCCATCGCCAGCTTGCCCGGCGTCGCCTGCAACCGGCTGCCCTCGAACAGCGCGAAGTACAGCCACTGGCCGACCAGCGAAAAGAGTCCGAACCCCGCCACCAGACCCGGAAGCACCGCCAGGCCATCGCGACCGCCGATCGACACCGCCAGCGGCAATGCCGTGAACAGCGTCGCCGACAAGGCCGCGAAGGCCGCACCGAGCAGCAGGCCGTCGATCAACGCCGCGGCGCAACGGCGCCAGAACCCGGCCTCGACCGCAGGGTCGTTGGGCAGCGCCGCAGGCAGTGCGGGGCTGGTCGCCTGCACGGAGCGCGGCACCGGCGTGACCGCGATGTCGCCGCGATGGAACGGCTTTTCCGGCAGCGGCTCGGCCACCGGCGGCGCGAGCGGGGCCGCCGCCGCATCCAGCTCCCGATACGCCTTCCACTGCCTCGATCCGACCTCGGCGATGCGCACGGTTGCCGGCCACAGGCCGTGATCGATGCGTTCCTCCACCAGCACGCGCGGGATCGGGCCGCGCGGCGTGCCGTCCAGCAGCACGAACAGCGCGGAACGGCCGTCCGGGGCACAGATCTCGCAGGCGGCGCCGACCGCGGCTGCACCGGCCTGCAGCGTCTGCAGCTTGCCGAGATCGTCGTCGTGCTTGATCGCGATCGGCGCACGAGCGCGAAGCTGCTTCTCGAAGCGGTCCGGATCCATGCGGAAGTACGCCGCGAGCGCAGGCCACACTTTCTCGGGCGCATGTCCGGGCAGCACCTCGCCGGTCAGCACCAGTGCGTAGTTGCCTGCCTGCATCGTGAGTTCCCTCGCCGTGCGCTACGGACGCTCGAGGATCGCCGTGACGCCCATCCCGCCCGCGGTGCAGATCGAGATCAGCCCGCGCCCCGAACCCTTGTCCCTGAGCAGTTTCGCCAGCGTCGCCACCAGCCGCGCGCCGGTCGCGGCGAACGGATGGCCGGCCGCCAGGCTGGAGCCGTTGACGTTCATCTTCGCCGGGTCGATCGAGCCCAGCGGCTTGTCCAGGCCGAGGCGGTTGCGGCAGTAGTCTTCCGATTCCCATGCGCGCAGCGTACACAGCACCTGCGCCGCGAACGCCTCGTGGATCTCGTAGAAATCGAAGTCCTGCAGCGTGAGCCCGGTGCGCGCGAGCATGCGCGGCACCGCGATGGTCGGCGCCATCAGCAGGCCTTCGCCGTGCACGAAGTCGACGGCGGCGACCTCGGCATCGGTGATATACGCCTGCACCTCGAGGCCGTGCGCAGCCGCCCATTCGTCGCTCGCGATGAGCACCGCGGCGGCACCGTCGGACAGCGCACTGGAATTGCCGGCCGTCAGCGTGCCGTGCCCGGAACTGCGGTCGAACGCGGGCTTGAGCGAAGCCAGCTTCTCCAGCGTCGTGTCCGGACGCAGGATGTTGTCGCGCTCGACGCCGCGGAACGGCACCACGAGGTCGTCGAAGAAACCACGCTCGTATGCCGCCGCGAGCTTGCGGTGGCTCTCCAGCGCCAGCCTGTCCTGCTCCTCGCGGCCGATCTGCCATTCGCGCGCCATCAGCTCGCAATGTTCGCCCATCGACTTGCCCGTGCGCGGCTCGGCCACGCCGGGGAACGCGGGCTTGAGCTCGCCGAACGAGAAGCCGCGCACTGCCGCCTCGGCCTTCGCACGCGGATTCTTCGCGCGGTTGACCGCGAGCAGGCGCTGCTGCAGCGCACGCGAGTAGACGATCGGCACGTCGCTGGTGGTGTCGCTGCCGCCCGCGATGCCGGCCTGGATCTGCCCGGCCGCGATCTTGTTGGCGATCAGGATCGCATTGTCCAGCGAGGTGCCGCAGGCGCGCGCCGTGGTGAGGCCGGGCGTGGTCGGCGCGAGGCCGGACGAAAGCACGATCTCGCGTGCGAGATTCCACTCCGACGCGTGCTTGATGACCGCGCCGAAGGCGACATCGCCCAGTTCCTCGCCGTGCAGGCCGAAGCGCTCGACCAGCGCGCCGAGCGCCTTGACTCCCATGCCGAAGTTGCCGATGTCGGCGTAGGCGGTGTTGTTGCGGCAGAACGGTATCCGCGTGCCGCCGATGATGCCCGCCCGGTGCGTGCGGAGCGTCATGTTCCGGACCCCGTCGTTGCGTCGGAATGGTCTAGCGTACCCGCACCCTGCTCGTTTGAGAATGCACGCCCGGCATGCAGGCCGCGCGCGTCGGCGATCCATGCCGGCCATTCGCGCCAGAACTGCCACGCCGCCGGTTGCGCGCGCACGATGCGGTCGAGCACCGCCGCGAAGTGATCGAGCACACCGGCGTCCTGCGTGACCCGCAACGGCGGCTCGATCACGACGCGGCGCGTGCCGCGCGCGAAATCGACCTCGACCCAGCACGGCACCACCGGCACGCCCGCCTCGCGGGCGAGGCGCACCAGCCCGTCCGGCAGGCTGGCCCGCTGCCCGAGCAGGGTGGCCGGGCGCTGGTCGCGCGGCGCGAGCCGCGGCGGCACGTCGATCAGGCCGATCACGCAGTCGCCCGCATCCAGCGTGCGCAGGATGTCCGCGCGCGCGCCGGGACGGAAGATCGGCGGGGCGCCGCCGATGCGTTCGACCTCGGCGAGCCGCTCGATGCCGTAGCGATACACGCGCGGCCGGCCGGTGAAGTCGGCCGCATCGAACCGGCCGGACAGGAAGCGTGCGCGGTGCCCGGCCCGGCGCAGCGAGCGACACAGCCAGATGCCGGTTCCGTAATGGAACGTGATCGCGAGGAACGCGCCGTGCCGCGGCCATTCGCCCTCGACCGCCACCGATTCCGGCCACCAATCGAGGCGATGCCGGCGCGACAGGTAGAGGTCCGCCGTGTCGAGCAGCATCGTCGTGCGCACGTCGCGCCGGAACGCCGCCACGTCGGCGATCGGCAACGTCTGCGGCGCGATCGCCGCGCCCGCGACCGCATCGGGGAAAAGGCCCTCGCGCCGCGCGAGCCGGCGGAAGCAGCGGTACGCGAGCGGCCACGGCAGGCGCGACGGCAGGCGGCACGCGAGGTCGATCGTGCGGATGTCGCCGAGACGCGCGCCGAACGTGCTCACCGGACCCCTCCGTCGATGCGCGCACGCGTCACGACGTGCGCCGCCGCGAGCTGCCGAGCTTGCGCGTGATCGTGTTGCGGCCGAGTCCGAGCGCCTGCGCCGCGCGCTGGCGATGCCCGCCGTGCGCTGCAAGCGCGGCATCCAGCAGCACGCGATCGAACTCGGCAAGCGCCTCGGCATGCAGGTTGCCGCCGCCTTCGGCCAGCCGCGCGTCCGCCCATCGGCGCAGCGCGGCAGTCCAGTCATCGCCCGCAGGCGCTGCGACCTGCGCGCGCGGCAGGTCGGCCACGCCGATCTCGCGCCCGGCCGCGAGCACGGCCAGCCGCCGGCACAGGTTCTCGAGCTGGCGCACGTTGCCCGGCCAGGGCTGGCGCGCAAGCGTCGCGAGCGCGTCGGCACTGAAGCGCTTGGCCGGCCCGCCCCCCAACGCGCCAGCCGCGACGAGGAAATGCTGCGCCAGGTGCGGAATGTCTTCGGTTCGTTCGCGCAGCGGCGGCACGTCCAGACGCACCACGTCGAGTCGGTGCAGCAGGTCGGCACGGAACTCGCCGCGCGCGACCTTGGCGTCCAGATCCTGATGCGTGGCGGCGATCACGCGCACGTCGGCGCGGATCAGCTCGCGCCCGCCCACGCGGTAGAACTCGCCGGCCGCGAGCACGCGCAGCAGGCGTGTCTGCAGCGCCAATGGCATGTCGCCGATCTCGTCGAGGAACAACGTGCCCTGCGCGGCTTGCTCGAATCGGCCCGCGTGACGGCGTGCCGCGCCGGTGAACGCGCCGGCCTCGTGACCGAACAGTTCCGATTCCAGCAGCTCGGCCGGAATCGCCGCGGTATTCAGCGCGACGAACGGCTGGCCCGCGCGCGGACTCTCGCGATGCAGCGCACGCGCGACCAGCTCCTTCCCGGTTCCCGTCTCGCCGGTGATCAGCACCGGCAGGCCGCTGGCGGCGACCTTGCCGATCGCGCGGAACAGCTCGCGCATCGGCGCGCTGCGACCGAGCAGTTCGTGCGCGGGCTCCGGCTCGACGGGCGGCGCCGGCGGCGTGCCCGCCTGCGCCAGCGCGCGGCGCGCGGCTGCCACCGCGGCATCCAGATCGAACGGCTTGGGCAGGTAGTCGAACGCACCGAGCCGGTACGCAGCGGCGGTCGAGGCGACGTCGGTGAACGCGCTCATCACCACCACCGCGGGCGCCGGATCGCGCACCGCGAGGCGTTCCAGCAAGCCGAGACCGTCGAGGCCCGGCATGCGCACGTCGGTGAACACGAGGTCTGGCGTCTCCTGCGCCAGCGCGGCCAGCGCGGCTTCTGCGTCGACGAACTCGCGCGGCTGCCAGCCCGCCTCGCGCAGCGCGGCGGCGAGCACGAAGCGCACCGAGCGGTCGTCGTCGACGATCCAGATGCGCTGCGCGTTCATGCGTCTTCCCCCGTCGGCGCAAACGGCATGCGCAACGAAAACACGGTCGCGCCGGGACGGCTCGCATGCACCAGATCGCCGCCGTGCTCGCGTGCGATCTCGCGCGCGAGCGCAAGACCCAGACCGCTGCCACCTGCGCGACCGGACACCATCGGTTCGTACAACGTCTGCGCGATCGACGCCGGCACGCCGCGACCGTCGTCGGCCAGGTCGATGCGCAAGGCCATGCCGCTGCGTTCGCCCAGATGCGCGTCGTGTTCGGCGCGCGTGCGCCACGTCAGTTCGGTCGCGCCCGCTTCGACCGCGTTGCGCGCAAGATTGAGCAAAGCCTGCTGCACGCGATCGGCATCGAGCGCGAGCGCCGGCGCGCTGGGATCGTAGTCGCGGCGAATCCGCGGCGCGGACGGCTCGGCCTGCACCAGCGCGATCACGCGCTCGATCACCTCGTGCGGATTCGTGCGCGCCAGACGCGGTTTCACGCCGGCATCGAGCAGGCGCTCGGCGAGCGCGGCAAGGCGATCGGTCTCGGCGACCACCAGACTCGCCAGTTCGGCCAGTTCCGGCTCGGCCACGCGCCGCTGCAACAACTGAGCGGCGCCGCGCAGCCCGGCCAGCGGATTCTTCACCTCGTGCGCGAAGCCGCGCAGCGATTCGGAAATGCGCGGCATGGCGGCCGGCTCCGCCGTCGCCGGATGCAGTTCGAGCAGAAGGCCGACCTCGCGCCATGGCGTCAACGCGACATCGGCGGAGCGATCGCCGATCGCGCTGCGCAACCGCGCCGACCGCAACCACACCCGACGCCGCGTCGCGAGCGCCCGCCGACACGCCTCGACCAGACGCGGCGGCTGCGCATCGAGCAAGGCCAGCGACTCGCCGCGCCAGTTGCGCGTCGCCATCGCCAGCCACTCGTGCATCGCGGGATTGAGCGCACGCAACGACAAGGCATCGTCGAGCGCGGCCATCGGCGTCGCGAACGGCTCCAGATCCGGCCATGCCGGCGCGGACGCCTCGGAAATGCCTCGCGGTGGGGCAGCCATTGCACAAGTGTAGTGCAGGCCCGGGTTGCAGTGGATGAGGGTCACCGCTCGCGCATCACGCCCACCCCAAGCATTCCAGCGTCCGAACTCGGCACATGGGCCAAGGTGCCTTCCGGCTGAATTCGTGACAGCCAGCGATTCGGCCAACCGACATGTGTGAGAAATTTCTCACAAGAGCTGCGGGCATTTTCTGACTTGTTGTGGGCATATGCCCCGGAGGAGAACCACTATCCGATACCTGATCAGAGTCGAACCGAAGCCGCCCGTCGCGGGATTTGCGGTGGTTCGAGCGCAACGTGGACGTCTGTTCCGACGCGGAGTCGTTCATGGCGATGAATCGGGTGCAGTTCCAGCCGGGGCTGTCGATGCGGGCGTTTCTTGAACGCCACGGCACCGAAGCGAAGTGCTGCCGAGCGCACTGCAAGGCACGCTGGCCCCGTGGCTTCCGATGTCCCTGCTGCGAGGATCGCGCGCGACCACCTGCGCCAGGTCACCGACCCCGACGGTCTCGCCACCGTCTACGACGTCGACGGCCTCGGCAACCTCACCGGCCTGCACAGCTACACCTTCGCGGCCGGCAGCCAGTCGCTGGCGCTCGCTTACGAGCAGAGCTACTGCGCCAGCGACGTGCTCACCCGACCGCCCACCGCCAGGATCGCGACACGAGGCGCTGTTGCCGCTGGCACAGCCGACACGCAGTCCGCCAGGTGACTCCGGCGGACGCTTGCCGCCCGCTGCCATCGGATCAGCGACTTCGCTTTCGATCCCCACGCGTCCGCACGACGGACGGACCACACGGCAGACCGGAGGCCATTGCGACGATTCAGCTCGCCGGCATCCGCCCGGAAGAAGGGCCGCACGCGGCGGCCCTTCCTTCCTCCCCGGATCACCGGCTGGTCAGAACTTCACGCTGGCTTCCAGATAGCTGAAGCGGCCCGGCAGGTCGTAGTTGGACGCGTCGTAGCCGTTGAGCGAGCAGCTCAGGCACACCGGCGGATCCTTGCCGAACACGTTGTTCACGCCGCCGGCGATCGTGATGCGGGTCGTGGTCGGCAGCGTCCAGCTCGCGCGCAGATCGTGGTAGGTGGTGCTGCCGAGACGGTGCGTACTGTTCGGCCCGTCGCAGATCGGATACCCCTCGGCGCCGCCACAGCCCTCGGTCAGATCGGACAGGTAGCGCACGGCCCAGCCGGCCGAGAAGTCGCCGAGACTCCAGTTCAGCCGCGCGGTCGCGCGCCACTTCGGCATGCCGCTGTCGGCCACCTCGATGCCGACGCCGCGCGGCTCGGCCTGGCCGGAGTCGGTGGCGACCGCACGATAGTGCTTGAGATAGGTCGCCTGCAACGAGGCTCCGAACGTGCCCGCGCCGGTCTCGTTGCCGAGCCAGTTGATGCCGAAGTCGTAGCCCTTGGTCTCGACCCGCCCGAGGTTGAACAGCGTGTTGTCGAAGCGGTTGATGTTGCCGCCCGAAGAGCGGCCGATGTCGGCGCAGTAGACCGGATCGAGCGTGGCGACGCAGCGGTCGAGCTGGGTCTGCGCGTCCGCCGCCTGGATCGCGTCCTCGATCTCGATGCGGTAGTAGGTGATCTCGAAGTCGAGCTTCTGCGACCAGCTGCTGTCCTCGGCCCAGGCCGGGCTGTAGACGAGGCCGGCGGTGAAGCTGGTGGAGGTCTCCGGCTTGAGCTCCGGGTTGCCGCCCGTGACCACCGAGATCTGCGTGTTGGCCTGCTCGAAGTTCTCCGGATCGGGCACGCCCAGCGCCTGGCAGTTGGCGCCGGTCTGGCCCGTGGCGCCGTTGCACGGATCCTGGATCGTCGCGTCGAAACGCGAGAACGTGCCGTACAGCTCGCCGATCGACGGCGCGCGGAAGCCTTCGGCCCAGGTGCTGCGCAAGGTGAAATCGTCGCTCACCTGCCAGCGCAGGCCGAACTTGTTGTTGGTGGTGCCGCCGAAGTTGGAGTAGTCCGAATAGCGGGAAGCCACGCTGAGATCGAGCCGCTTCACCGCCGCGACGTCGGCCAGCAACGGCACGTTGAACTCCACGTAATACTCGTCCACCGAGTACTCGCCTTCGGTCGGGCCGGACGGCACGCCATTGGACTCGCCGGCGACGACGACCGCATCCGGCGTGTAGGAACCGCTCTGCTTGCGGTGCTCGTACCCTGCCGCGAACGAAAGCGCGCCGGCCGGGAGCTGGAACAGGTCGCCGGAGATGTTGGCGGTCCAGTCGACGAGCTTCTGTCTGCTGCGGTCGTGTTCGACGAACAGGATGTAGTCGAGCATCTCCTGCGTGATCGAACCCGGCCCGCCGAACAGGTTCAGCGGCACGCACGAGCCGGTGCAGTCCGCCACCGGGCCCAGCGCGCGTGCGATGTGCGCGATGTTGTACGTGCCGGTGACGGTCTGCGTCGCCTTGTTCTCGGCGCTGACGAAGTTCACGTCCCAGAAGAACAGTCGTTCGCCGATGTCGAAGTCGCCCTTGAGGCCGGTCGCGAAGTAGCTCGTGTCCACGTCCTGCGTGAACACGCGCGGCCCGCCCTCGATCGGGCGCCGGCCGACCAGCGTGCCGTCCGGTCCGATCGTCTCGCCGAACGGGTTGTACGGATTGCTCGCGTCGATCGCGACCGTGTCGGCAAGGCCGTAGGTGCCCGCCTCCGAGCCGAGGAAGATCGGCTCCGGCGCCGCCTGGTTGACCGACGTGCGCTGCGTGTACACGCCCTTGAGGTACCAGCTCGTGCGCTCGGTGATGCGGTAGCTGCCCTGCGCGAAGAGCGCCTTGCGCTCGGACGGGGTCAGCAGCAGGTTGTACGGAGCGAAGTTGAAGCGGTCCGCGTTGGACCAGCCGTGGAAGTCGTCCAGCGAGGGCGCGCCGCCGCCGGAGCCGCTGCCGGACAGGTTGCAGAACGATGGCTCGCTGCCGTCCCCGCACAGCCCGCCGTAGGTCTGCGACGGATCGGCGGGCGCGAACACGAAGCGACCGTTCGGCGTCGCGGAACTTCCGTTGTCCACGCCGGTGCCCGGCACGGGCACGCTGGACTGCCACCACTCGGCGGAGCTGATCCGGTCCTGCTTGTAGTAGCTCGCGTCGACGAAGAAGTCGAAGCGGTCGCCGTGCGCGCCGAACGACACGTTGGCCTGCCGCGTGGAGCCGTCGCCGGTCGAATGGTCGCCGAAGTAGACGCGCGCGGCACCGCCGTCGGCGCTCTTCCTGGTGATGATGTTGATCACGCCCGCGATCGCGTCGGAGCCGTACAGCGACGAGGCGCCGTCGGTGAGGATCTCGATGCGGTCCACGGCGCTCGCCGGGATCGTGTTGAGGTCCACCGCGGCGGACACGCCGGACGCCGACGACTCGGCCACCCAGCGCACGCCGTCGACGAGAATCAGCGTGCGCTTGGCGCCGAGGTTGCGCAGCGAGATCGTGGTCGAACCCGAACCCACGCCGCCGCCGTCGGGCGGAAAGCCGAAATTGCCCGCGGAGTTGAACTTCGTGTTGAGCGACGATCCGCTCACCGACATGCGCTGGATCACGTCGCCGATGGAACCGAGGCCGGTCGCCTCGATGTCCGCCGCGGTGATCACCTGCACCGGCACCTGGCCCTCGATCTCGGCCTTGCGGATGCGCGAACCGGTGACTTCGATGGCCTGCAATGTCTGGACGTCGTCCTGCTCCTGCGCCACCGCGGAAGCGGCCGGCAATGCGGCGAGAATCGCCGCCGCGAGCAGGGAAACGGTGAATCGGGGCTTGTCTTTCGCGAACATGATCCCTCCAGTGGAACGCCACGCAAGGAAATGGGCCGGCTTTCGGTCATTCCCGCCCTTGCAGCGAAAATGTCAAAAAAATGTAAACGATCGCGCACGAACTGAACAGACAGGGCAACCCCGACCGAGACCGCTGTCGCATTTTTTCCGCAGCGCGGCAAAATGGCAGGCTTGGCCGAACGGCCCCGCTCGGAGCAACGCAATGCCGCGTGCCTGTCTGTTCTTCCTCGGCCTGCTGGTCGCCACGCTGCTCCCGCTATCCGTTCGCGCCGCCGACCGCACCGAGCAGCGCAACACGTTTCGCGCCGCGCTCGCGGCCGCGACGCGTCCACCGGAAGGTGCGTGGAAGCGCTACGCCGCCGAACTGGACGCGAGCTATCCGCTGTATCCCTACATCGAACTCGCCGCGCTGCGCGAGAAACCGCAGCGCCTGCGCCGCGAGGACGTCGAGCGATTCCTCGCACGGTGGCCGGACACGCTTCCCGCGCGCGACCTGCGCGAAACCTGGCTGCGCGAACTCGCGCGGCGCGAGGACTGGGCGACGTTCCGCGCCTTCGACCAAGGCTCCAAGGACACCGGGCTGCGCTGCGACGCGCTGCACGCGCGCCTCGCGGGCGGCGACACGATCGCGTTCGAGGCCGATTTCTCCGGGATCTGGAACGGCGACCGCGCGCTTCCCGAGTCCTGCGACGCGGCCATCGCGGCGCTGCGCGCGAGCGGCACGCTCGACGACGCGCGCGTCTGGGAACGGATCGAGCGCGCCGCAGCCGCCGGACGCGCCGATGCGGTGGCGCAGGCCGCCGCGCTGCTGTCCGGCGCCGCGCGCACCGACGCGGACCGCGTGACCGCCGCACTGCGCGATCCGGTCGCGACCTTCGCGAAAGCGAAGAACTGGCCGGACACCGCCCGCGCACGCGATGCGCTGGCCTTCGGCCTCGCCCGCCATGCACGGCGCAACAGCGGCGCCGCGGAAACCGCGTGGGCCGACCTCGAACCGCGCTTCCAATGGAGCGAGGCGCAGAAGAACCGCATCCTGCACGCGATCGCGCTGTACCGCGCGACCAGCTATGCCCCCGACGCGACGGCGCGCCTCGACGCGCTGCCGGCCTCGGCCGACGACGACGCCACGCGCGAATGGCGCGTGCGCACCGCGCTCGTCGCCCGGGATTTCCCGCGCGCGCTCGCGGCCCTGGACCGCCTTTCCGACACGCAGAAGGCCGATCCGCAATGGCAATACCTGCGCGGTCGCGTGCTGATGAAGCTGGACCGGGACGCCGAGGCGCGCGCCGCGTTCGAGCAAGCCGCGCGCGAGGCGACGTTCAGCGGCTTCCTCGCCGCGGACTGGATCGACCGCCCGTATTCGATCTGCCCGGACACGCTGGCCGCCGACGCCGCTGCCGAAGCCGCGCTCGCCGCGCAGCCGGATCTCGTGCGCGCGTTCGAGTTCCGCGCGCTTTCCATGCACGCCGAGGCGCGGCGCGAATGGAACTTCGCGATGGAGAAGCTCGACCCGCGCATGCGCCGCCTCGCCGCCGACCACGCCTACCGCCAGGGCTGGTACGACCGCGCCGTGTTCGCGCTATCGGCCGATCCGGAAACGCGCCGCGTGTACGAGCAGCGCTTTCCGCTCGGGATGGAAAAGCAGGTGCGGCGCGAAGCGAAGGCGGCCGGCATCGACCCGGCCTGGGCCTACGCGATCATCCGCGCCGAAAGTGCATGGATGACCGATGCGCGCTCGCACGCCAACGCCTACGGCCTGATGCAGCTCCTGCCGTCCACCGCGCGGCAGGTCGCCAAGGCCGCCAAGCTGCGCTACGGCAATGCCAACGACCTGCTCGACCCGGCCCTCAACATCCAGCTCGGCACGCGCCACCTGGCGGAGATGGCGGCCGTGTTCGACGGCAGCCCCTGGCTGGCCAGCGCCGCCTACAACGCGGGCGCGGGCGCGGTGCGCCGCTGGCGCGATGCGCGCGGCTCGCTGGAACCGGACTTCTTCATCGAAACCATCCCGTACAAGGAAACCCGCGAGTACGTCGCGCGCGTGCTGGCCTTCAGCGTGATCTACGACTGGCGCATGAACGAGCGCCCGCTGCCGCTGTCCTCGCGCATGCCGCGCATCGGCCAGCCGTGGCGCGCGCCGCCGCCCGACGCGCCGCGCAAGCCGGTGGTGTGCGCCGCGCCCGCTGCGGACGCGGCGTCATGACGATCTCCGTCGCGCTGCAGCTGACCGCGCTGGTCGGCATCGGCTTCCTCGCGCAATGGCTGGCCTGGCGCGTGCGCCTGCCGGCGATCCTGTTCCTTCTGCTCATCGGCCTCGTGCTCGGGCCCGGCCTCGGCTGGCTCGACCCGGAAAAGGCGATGGGCGCGCTGTTCTTCCCGTTCATTACGCTCGGCGTCGCGATCATCCTGTTCGAGGGCGCGGCGACGCTGCGCTTCGACGAGCTGGCCGGCGTCGGCGTCACCGTCACGCGGCTGGTCACGATCGGCGCGCTGATCTGCGTGCTCCTGCTCGCGCTGGCCGCGCACTGGATCGCCGGGCTGTCGTGGGAACTGGCCGCGCTGTTCGGCGCGCTGACCTGCGTGACCGGCCCGACCGTGATCGTGCCGATGCTGCGCAGCGTGCGCCCCAACGCGCGCATCGCCAACGTGCTGCGCTGGGAAGGCATCGTCATCGATCCGATCGGCGCGCTGTTCGCGGTGCTGGTGTACGAGGCCATCGTCTCGCGGCAGGAAGGCCATCCGTTCCTCGTGTTCGGCCTGACCATCGTCACCGGCGCCGCCTGCGGCGCGATCGGCGCCCATGCGCTGGCCACGCTCCTGCGCCGCAACTGGCTGCCCGACTACCTGCAGACCTACGCGGCGCTGTCGCTGCTCCTGCTCACCTTCACCGGCTCGAACGAGATCGCGCACGAGTCGGGCCTGCTCGCGGTCACCGTGATGGGCATGGTGCTGGCCAACCTGCGCGGCCTCGCGATCGAGGAGATCCTCTCGTTCAAGGAACACCTCAGCACGCTGCTGATCAGCGCGCTGTTCATCCTGCTCGCCGCGCGTTTGCCGTGGCCACTGCCGCCCGGCGCGCTGTGGATGGGGCTGGCGATCCTGCTCGTCGCGCAGTTCGTGGTGCGCCCTCTGTCCGTGCTGGCGAGCACGCTCGGAGGCACGCTCACCTGGCGCGAGCGCGCGCTGATCGCGTGGATCGCGCCGCGCGGCATCGTCGCTGCGGCGGTTTCGGCGCTGTTCGCGCTGCGTTTGGAAAACGCCGGCTTTGCGGGCGCCGAACTGCTGGTTCCGCTCACCTTCGCGCTCATCATCGGCACCGTCGTGCTGCAGAGCGCGACCGCCGCGCCGCTGGCGCGCTGGCTCGGCGTGACCGCGCCCGATCCGCGCGGCGTGCTGGTGATCGGCGCGAACCGCTTCGCGCGCATGCTGGCCAAGTCGCTGTCCGACCAGAACCTGCCGGTGCTGGTCGCCGACGACGACTGGACCGATCTGCACGCCGCGCGCATGGCCGGCCTGAAGACCTGGTACGGCGACCCGCTCAGCGAGCACGCCGCCCGCACGATGCCGCTGGACGGCATCGGCCGGCTGTTCGCGATGTCGGCGCGGCGCGAGCTCAACAGCCTCGCCTGCGTGCGCTACCGCTTCGATTTCGGGCGCAACCGCGTCTACCGCCTGCGCGTGCGCGAAGTCGCGGCCGTGGCCGACCACCGCGGCGAGCATTTCGAGTCGATCCAGGCCGACCGCCTGTTCGGCCGCGAAGTCACGCTCGGCGACATCAACCGCAGGCTCGACGGCGGCTGGAAGCTCAAGACGACCAAGCTCAGCGAGACGTTCGACCGCAAGGCGTTCCTCGCCACGCACGGCGCCGACGCGATGCTGCTGTTCTGCGTCGACGAGCAGGGCCGTCTGCGCGTGTTCAGCGAACACGGCAAGCTGGCCCCGAAGCCGGGCTGGATGCTGACCGCGCTCGTTCCGCCCGCCGAAACGAGGAACGGTGCGCCTGCCGCCACGGCTTGAGTCCGCGCGCGCGGCGTGCTGTGCTGGCCCCCGTCCAGCCAGCACGCAACGGAGTCCACGCGATGCGACCGCAGAATCTCGTCGTGCTCGGCGGCAGCGGATTCGTCGGCAGCCACCTCGTGCCGCGCCTCGCTGCCGACGGCCACCGGATCACCATCCCGACCCGCAACCGCGAACGCCATCGCGCGCTCGCGGTGCTGCCGACGGTGCGCCTGATCAACGCCGACGTCCACGACGGTACCGCGCTGGCGCGCTGCCTCGCCGGCGCGGACGCGGCGATCAACCTCGTCGGCATCCTCAACGAGCGCGGCCGCGACGGCAGCGGCTTCCGCCGCGCGCACGTCGAACTCGCGCGCACCCTGGTCGCAGCCTGCCGCGAGGCCGGCGTGCGCCGCCTCGTGCAGATGAGCTCGCTGCGCGCGGGCGAAGGCGCCAGCCACTACCTGCGCACGCGCGGCGAGGCCGAGGACGTGGTGCGCGGCTCCGGCCTCGCCTGGACGATCCTGCGCCCGTCGGTGATCTTCGGCGACGGCGACGGCCTGTTCTTCCGCTTCGCGCGACTGCTCGCCGTGGCGCCGGTGCTGCCGCTGGCGCGGGCCCGCGCGCGCCTCCAGCCGGTTTTCGTCGGCGACGTGGCCGAGGCCGTGGCGCGCGTCGTCGCGCATCCGCATACCGCCGGCCACGTCCACGAACTCGGCGGGCCGAGCACGATCACCCTCGGCGAGCTGGTGCGCCGGACCGCGCGCATGTGCGGCCTGCACCGTCTCGTGCTGCCGCTGCCGGATGCGCTCGGATGGATGCAGGCGGCGATCGGCGAATGGCTGCCCGGCAAGCCGATCTCGCGCGACAACTTCCGTTCGCTTGCGCTCGATTCGATCGCCCGCGAGGACGGACTCGGCGCGCTCGGCATCGTCGCCACGCCGATGGACATCGTGATGCCCGCGCTGCTCGGCGGCCGAAGCCGCGCACGCGCGCTCGACCGCCTGCGCCGCCGCTGATCCGCGCCGGCACACGCGCTGGCACAATGCGGGCGACACCCGGACGGCCTCGATCCGCCATGCAGACCTACCTCGTCGGCGGCGCCGTGCGCGACCGCCTGCTCGGCCGCGAATCGGCCGACCGCGACCACGTCGTCGTCGGCGCCACGCCGGAGGAGATGCTCGCGCGCGGCTTCAAGCCGGTCGGGCGCGACTTCCCGGTGTTCCTGCACCCGGCTACGGGCGAGGAGTACGCGCTCGCGCGCACCGAGCGCAAGAGCGGCCACGGCTACCACGGCTTCGCGTTCCACGCCGATCCGACGGTGACGCTGGAGCAGGATCTCGCGCGGCGCGACCTCACGATCAACGCGATGGCGCTCCATGCCGACGGCACGCTGGTCGATCCCTACGGCGGCCGGCGCGACCTCGACGCGCGCGTGCTGCGCCATGTCTCGCCCGCGTTCGTGGAGGACCCGCTGCGCGTGCTGCGCGTGGCGCGCTTCGCCGCGCGCTTCGCCCCGCTCGGCTTCCACGTCGCGGACGAGACGCTCGCGCTGATGCGCCGCATCGTCGATGCCGGCGAACTGGCGCACCTGACGCCCGAGCGCACCTGGATGGAACTGCGCCGCGCGCTGGCCGAGGCCGCGCCCGCCGCGTTCCTGCGCACGCTGCGCGCCTGCGGCGCACTCGCCGCGGTGCTGCCGGAAGTGGACGCACTCTACGGCGTGCCGCAGCGCGCCGAGTTCCATCCCGAGATCGACACCGGCGTCCATGTCGAACTCGTGCTCGACGCCGCCGCGCGCCTCGCCCCCGGCGACGACCTCGTGGCGTTCTGCGCGCTGACCCACGATCTCGGCAAGGCGCTCACGCCGAAGGACGAACTGCCGCGCCACGTCATGCACGAGGAACGTGGCGTCGCGCCGCTGCAGGCGTTCTGCGCGCGCCTGCGCGTGCCAGCCGAGCACGCCGCGCTCGCCGAAGCCGTGTGCCGCAACCACCTGCTCGCGCATCGCGCGTTCGAGCTGAGGCCGGCCACCGTGCTCGCGCTGCTCGAACGCATCGACACGCTGCGCCGCCCGCAACGCCTGGCGCCGTTCCTGATCGCCTGCCATGCCGACAAGCGCGGCCGCCTCGGCCACGCCGACGACGCCTACCCGCAAGGCGACTACCTGCGCGCCGCGCTCGATGCCGCGCGCGCCGTCGAAGCCGCCGCGTTCCTCGCCCGCGGCCTTGCCGGCCCCGCCATCGGCGAGGCGATGCGCCGAGCGCGCATCGCCGCCATCGCCGCGCTGCCCCACCCCGCGCCGGCCGGCTGATCCCTGCCGGCAAGCTTGCCGACCGGCGCAGACGCCCCCGGCAACGGCACAATCATCTCGTCCTCCCGAAACCGCGCCCCATGACACCCTCCGATTTCGACCGCCGCATCCTGGTCTGCGTCACCGGGCTCACACCCCAGGTCGTCACCGAAACGACGTACGCGCTCGCGTGCGGCGAACCGTCCTGGCCGGCGACCGAGGTCCATGTCCTGACCACCCGCACCGGCGCCGATCGGGCCCGGCGCACGCTGATCGACGAAGGCCGCTTCGCGGACCTGTGCCGCGATCTCGGTCTGGATGACGTGCGCTTCGGCCCCGACACGCTGCACGTCATGCATGCCGCGGACGGATCGCCGCTCGACGACATCCGCGACCAGAGCGACAGCACCGCGATGGCCGATGCGATCATGGGCACGATTGCCTCGTACACGCGCGATCCCGACGCCGCCCTGCACGTCTCGCTGGCCGGCGGCCGCAAGAGCATGGGCTTCTTTGCCGGCTACGCGCTCTCGCTCTACGGCCGCGTGCAGGACCGGCTCTCGCACGTGCTCGTTTCCGCGGATTTCGAATCGAACCCGGCCTTCTTCTACCCGCCGGCGCAGCCGCAGGTGATGCAGACCCGCGACGGTCGGTCCATCGACACGCGCGACGCGAAGGTGGAACTGGCCGACATCCCGTTCGTGCGGATGCGCGACCGCCTGCGGCTCTCTCGCGTTTCGTGTGGAAAGAGCCTGATCATGCTGCCGCAGGTTTCAGC
>ENA-UOVV01001526-UOVV01001526.1-compost-metagenome-genome-assembly--contig:-NODE-1526-length-16532-cov-4.910967_pt1 | contig 16532 bp, 22 predicted proteins | sample MGYA00238155_ERZ761577 | MGnify/ENA primary metagenome ERZ761577 (study PRJEB28898, sample SAMN06268775) | compost metagenome | isolation source: Emeryville, CA | place: USA:Emeryville, CA | collected...
TAAAACAAACTTAAATTTAACTCAAAGCTGTCCTCAGAATAGGGAGTAGTTCACTGTTCCGGCGTGTAGAAAAACAGCTCGTCGATTCGGCGCTTAGCGCTTAAGAATGCCAGGTCGGAGATTCTTTTTGAAAGGGCCAGCCAGAAGACATCCTGTTGGCTCAGACGGTCAATATCTTCCTTCTTAAAATAAAGTACTTCGGTTTTAAGAAGCATCTCGATCCTAACCTGAGAAGGTTCACCGGTGAGATAGCTGTAGTAATCCCCGATCGCATCCCCGTTTACCTGAAGGAGATAGCTGACTTCTTCTCCATCTTCGTTGAGGTAATAGATGCGGGCCGCTCCTTCAATGATATAACCCAGTCGATCGAAAACCTGGCCATTGGCATTAATCAGTTCGCTTTTTGGGTGAATGATTCGTTGGCAGATAGTTAACAATTCATCTACCCGGTACATAGGGATCTGGAGAGTGTAGTGCAGTCGTTGTTTAAGTTTCTCGTTCATTAGGGCGAGACCGGTTTTTTATCTCAGGGTTTGGTCAAATTGGATCCTAAGGGCATGAGGGGGCAATGTCCTCTCATTTCGACGGAGTAAGCGCCGTTTCAATTTCCTTCATTTTTTGATTCCAGTATTCTTTCATTTCGTCTCTTTGGATCGAATCAGCCATTTTTTCCTGATGAAAACTGATCACAGCCTTTTCATTTGATCCCATTACTCTCACCTGGACGGTGGAAACATTCTGCCATTCTTTTTTCTTCCAGGTCATTCGAACGTGAGAATATGGATTGAAAACCCGTACTGTTCCTTCGATCCCTTGCTGTGTCCGATAGGGTTGTTTTATGGAGAGGGCTTCCTCCAGTTCTCCCAGCCATAATTTGAGTCCCTGTTCGGAAAACAGAAAATCCCAGAGATATTTCTGAGAAAAGGGAAACGTCTTTCTCAGGCCAAACTGCCAGCCAGCATCGCGGGTAAGGCCTACTGGTTTTTCAGGAGTATTCATTGGCTTTGTTCAGGTATAAAGGCTATGGCATCAATTTCAACCAGAAAATTCGGGTTCGCCAGCCCCGCCACGATGAGTACTGAAATCGCGGGTGGATTTTTCAGAGCACCCAGATATTGCCGGGACACTGCAAACCCCTGATAAAGGTCTTGTCCCTGGACGAGATAAATGGTGAGTTTGACTAGGTTTTCGAAGGACGCTCCACTGGCGAAAAGAGCGATTCGGAGGTTTTCCATGACCTGCGCTGTCTGTTCGGAAAGATTCTCCCGTCCGACAATTTCCCCTTTTTCATTGACTGCGTTCTGTCCGCCCACGTAGATTGTTTTCCCCGGTCCGTGGGTGGTTACGAGCTGCGAAAAAGCAGGATTCTGATGAAGTCCTTCCGGGTTGAGGTATTGGATCTGATGGTTCACAAGGCTGAGCAAAGGTTAGTTAAGGATGATTGTAAATGAGATAGTAAGGTAGTACCTGTTTCCATTTTTTAACGCTACTGATAACACCCCTATTTCAGAAGCGTAAGATAAAATCCGGAAGTGGTAGCAGTCAAACCATGAGCATAAAAAAAGCCGGGGCGTCCGCAAATCAACACCCCGGCTAACTTCTTGCACTTCTTTCAGCTTATTGCAGTAGTATAAGTTACTTTTTGGTCCTCCGGCAGATCATTGAGGTGAGGGAATTTCCCGTGACGGAAGTCGCGGTACATTTCGGCAATGGCTTCCATCGAATCCGCTACGAAAGGGCCGTACGGAACTACAGGTACGTTGTGTGGTTGGGCAGCATAAATCACAAAATGGGTATCGTCATCCAGCGCTTCCAGGATTAGTTTGCTCTGTCCTTCCGCTCCGGTCTTATTCAGGAAGCCGGCTTGTTCCGCCTGAATGATCTGGTCACCTGCTTTGACTCGTCCCTTCAGTACATATACCAGACCGTTATAGTGAGCCGGAATTTCCTGCCGGGTCACTGCATTCTTCTTCATTACGAAGGTAACCAGCGTGAGCGGGGTGTGGTTCAGTAGCGGGGACGTAAGCCCGTTGCTGCTGCCGCTGTAGACTCGGATTTCATGATCCCCAGTTGTCAGAGTGGGAACATCTTCCAGCAGAATTCGCTGCCAGAACGGCTGTGAGTAGCGTTTTTCAGGTGGAAGAACCAGCCAGACCTGGAGTATACGTACGTGCGTTTCACTTGATATCTCCTCCGTATGAACAATCCCTTTCCCCGCAGTCATCAGCTCGAAGCTTCCGGTCGGCCACTCCTCCGCATTTCCGTTCAGGACAAGTGTCAGGGTTTCAAAACCGGCATGCGGATGAGCACCTCCCACGGGCTCGCCACCGGGTAGGTTCAGGTCGTCATCCATGAACACGATAAAAGGGTCGGTGTCGGTGTAAGGCATTCCGTCCAGTACGGGTTTGGCTCGGTGTCCGGTGCCCAGGAATCCGGGTTTCCAGGGGTTCTCTGTGATTTTAGCTATGCTTCGGGTTATCATGATTCAATTGTTTTTGTAGTGAGAAATAAACGCTGCTTCAGTTCGGGAAATCGCACAAAGGCCGTTATCCAAACCAAAGTCTGTACCATCACAGCCATGGTGACAGGCTCGTGATGTTCGAGATGTGTGACGATCGCTCCCCCCATATAAGACGCTAGCAACAGGGTGCCCAGTATGCCGGTGCGCGGAATAATAAACAGCACCAACGAAGCGACTTCAATGATGCCGATAAGCAGGTAAGTTGTGGCATCGATACCGTAAGCGGCCGCCATATTCAGGGTGGCTTCATCCTGTTTGAATTTCATGGATGCGCTCATCAAAAAGAGGGAGGCGACTACCGCAACCAGGCTCCAGGATATGATTTTACGTGTTTTAGTTGACATAGTTATAAAATTTTAGTTTCCGCTTACAAAGGTCTCGAGAAGCACTATAACTTTGTTATCTGTTACAAAAAGGATAGTACTTACAAAAAGGATAGTATGATGATTCACACAGTTGAGAGTTGTAGTCGGGCCAAGATGGCCATACGCGATACCCTGGATGTAGTAGGGGGGAAGTGGAAACTGGTGTTGATTACGGTGTTGAGAAGCGGGAGAAAAGGCTTCAATGAGTTGTCGAGAGAGGCGGGCATTTCGCCCAGGATCCTTTCGAAGGAGTTGCAGGAAATGGAGATGAACGGACTGGTGAATCGCTATGTGATGGATACCAAACCGGTAACGGTACAGTACGAGCTGACGGAGTACAGTCGTACCCTGGACGAAGTGCTAGGTGCAATGGAGCGATGGGGAAGCCGGCATCGGAGTAGAATTTTTCAGGGGATAGACGAGCCTGAAAAGGCGGCTACGGGAGGGAATTGACGGGGCTTCACCTTCACTGCCTTAAACCGGTTTCTGTTTTTGAGCAGCCTGCAGAGCTACCTGTTCTACGCGGGTTTGCCGGGTTTGAGGTAGGCGGGCCAGTGCTATCCACGACAGCATGATTTTGCGGTTGGATTTACTGAGACTCATGAAAAAGTCTTTCGCTCCTTCATGTTTCTCAAAAGCTTCTTGCAGATCCTGCGGGATAATCAGATCTTCGACCTCGTCGAGGATAAACCAGGATCCGTTCTGCTTTGCGGTTTCCACCACTGCCAGTCCGGCTGGTGTCATCTCTCCGCTGGCGATTAGCTTCTCAATCTTTTCCTTGTTGATTCTCGACCACGTGCTGCGGGGCTTGCGTTTGCTGAAGAACTGGTGACTGGTATCTTCATCAATCTTAATCTTTTTGCTGTCGATCCACCCGAAACACAGGGCCACATCCACCGCGTGGGTCCACATAATCGACTTTTTACCTGATTTTTTCGAATAGAATACCACCCATACCGAGTTTTTGGACTCGTGGTTTTTCTCCAGCCACCTACGCCATGCGGCCAGTGTTCTTGGGTAAAAGACTTCGGTTTTACGTGGCATGGTTTATTGTTTTCGTCTCAGGTTTCGGGTAGTGTTTTCAGATTCTGCCTCAGGACTTTTTAAAATATACCCGAAGGTCGGAAAAAAATCCAGATCAGAATCAAGCCTCTCTCCTCTGAGGAGAGGGCCGGGGTGAGGTTAACAAAGGTTGCTCAGCAAACGATTTTCAACTGCATTCAGCCTCTTTACACCCAAACAATCGTCGTAAGCTCTTCAAAGGGTTCTATTTTTTCTTTCCGTCTTATCTCCGCCTTCAGAGGAAGCAGGTAGGTATCCTGTTTTGTATCAAACCAGATAGCGGTATCCCATTGGGTGTTGCCTACCTGAGCAACTGCTTTTAGTCGTCCCCATCCTTCTTCCTCCCATTTCATAAGTTCTCTTATTTCTTTTGAGATTTCGCGGGGAAGAGACACAAAATGCCAACCACCGGTGGGAGTATGCTGCCAAACCCGTCCGGTGAACTCGTACTTCGTCTTATTTTTCATGGATGACCAGGCTTACCTTTCTATTTCGTAGTTGAGTTCTGTCACACCGTTGCTGAAGCGCCGTCCTTCAGGCAGAAGCTTCAAACCGATCCGTTGTGTGACGTCTTTGAATAAAGATACTCCCTGGCCTAGAATGGTTGGATTCAGAAATAACCAGAATCCGCCGATAAGGTTTTGATTAAGAAGATAATGGGTAGCGGTAGGACTTCCGAACAGCAGAATTTCACCTCCGTCTTCGTGGCGAAGCGCATTGATATGGTCTGCTATTTGATCACTGACAACTGTGGTATTGGAGAAATCTGCAGCATTCAGGGTGGTGGACAAGACTATTTTTCGAATGCCGTTGTACCATGCCGAGTGCTCGATGTCATGTCGGGTAGCATTGGGTTTTTTACCGGCCTCAGGCCAGTAGCTTTCCATCATTTGAAAAGTTTTTCGACCGTACAGGGCACTGTCACCTTTTTTGCAACGTTCACCTATGTGTTCAAAAAGTTCCTGATCGACTTTCGCCCAGTTGAGTTCGCCATGGGGACCCGAAACAAAGCCGTCGAGAGAGACGTGCATAAACGAAATGATCTTTCTCATCGATGTATGCGTGGATTAGACAGAGTTTAGTTTTTCATGAACCGGGGTAAACCTACATAAAAATGGTTGAAGGTCAATGGAATATGAGCTGGTTTTAGGTGTCTCGATAGCTGAAGTTTACGTTGAGGGCCAGGAATAAATCCGGATTCAACTCCCTCTCCTCTGAGGAGGGGGCTGGGGTGAGGTTAATAAAACCGGGAATCATCACGCGAAAAAACTGGCGCTAGCGCGGTGAAAACCGTAGATCTATCACCGTACCCTTCCCTTGCTGACTATGGGCTACAATTTGACAGCCTATCGCCTTTGCCATATCCCGGATGATATGCAACCCCAGACCGTTTTTTGTGCTAACAGCCGCGTCCGGATCGAACAGGGTTGCCAGTTTTTCGGGGCTCATCCCGGGACCGTTATCCGAGATGCGGAGGATCCGCTCTCCTTCCATTTCCAGGAGCTCCCAGCTTACCTTCGGGTCCGGTGTTCGTGCGGTTGCGCTCAGCGCATTTGCAGTGAGGTTGTTTACGATGGTTTTCAGATAATCCTCATCGGTAAACAGGGATGAATTAACCCCCAGGTCCGCGGGGTAGGATACTGGAGCTTCCTCCGGTAAAGTCTTTTTCAGATGGTCCATCACTGCACTTACCGGGACGGATTTTAGTTGTGGCTCAAAGCGCTCCATTTGGCTTTTGCTCCATAACAACACGGTTTCCATGGTGTCGAGCAGATTCTGGGCTGAAGACTGCAGCTTGTTTTGTTGCCCCGGGACGTCGGTCAGAAGTTCCGGCGCTTCCTTTTGCAGGTAAAGAAAATGCAGCAGGTTGGAAACCGGTTTTCGGAGGTCGTGGCTCAGGATTCCAAAGAATCGTGCTTTGAGTCGGTTCGCATTGTCGAGTTCCTGATTAAGTTTTTTCAGCTCATCGATATTTTGCTGCCGGATGCGGTTCTGGTAAAATAACAAAGCTCCGATAATAAAGAGCAGAAGAGCTCCCACGATGAGGGCTATACGGATTCGGTTTGAGCTTTCGATGTGAAGCTGGTTGAGCGCAATTTGTTTGTCTCGCTCATCAAGGGCGCGCTGACTTTCCAGAGCAGCGATGCGGTTTTTGTTTTCCTGGGAAAACAGGGAGTCGCTTATCTGATAGCTTTCTTTGAGGTAGGAGAGGGCCTGAGCGGGGCGGTTGCGGTATTCTTCCAGCTCGCCCATTAGGCGCAGGGCGTAATAGAGGGTCTCACTGTTGCCGGTTTCACGGCTTAGATTAACTGCTCTGTTTAGTTGTTTTTCAGCAAGGGAGAGAATAGCACTCTCCGAACCGGGGATCCGGCTGTTTGGCGGAAAGGACCAAGTGTTTTTGTTTTTTAATAGTTCCAGATAGCTGGCGCCCAGATTACTCAGATTAGTAATAGAAGTGACGTGCCGCGACATGCCGACCTGATCAAAAAGCTCCTGCGACTTGTAGGCGTAATCGAACTTCGTGGGATAGTCGCGGATTAACGCAGCCAGGTTGGAATAGACCTGCGCCAGTTGAAACAGGTTGTCGTTGTACTCGTGAATGTTTCCGGCGCTCTCAAAATAGACAATAGCCTGAGTCGTATCGCCTTCGGTGGCGCTGAGTAACCCCAGCGAATGATAGAGATTGGCACTTTCTTCCGAGTCAGTTGCAGGAGACGGAAGCCATTTAAGCGCACTTTCGTAATACTCTCTGGCTTTGGGGTAGTTTTCCTGACTGAAATAGAAGTTCCCGATATTGTTGTAGTTAAAAAGCACATAGCTGGTATCGTTGATCGATTCGGCGATGTGCAGCGCTTTCATCCCGATTTCTATGGCAGATACATAGTCTGCTCTATTGGCGTGAAAGGCGCTCAGGTTGATGTACAGACCGGACAGCCCCTTGGTATAGCCGACTTTCTCCGCCACTTCGATTCCCTTTTGGTAATAATAAACCACGGAGTCCTCGTTGTTGAGGTGTTCGTGGAGTTCTCCCATACTGGTGCAGAAGGCAACCTCTCCTTTGCCCCACTTTATTTTTCGGGCATGTGCCAATCCGATCCTTGCATACTTCTCAGCTTCAACAAGGTCATTATTGCGTACCTGTTGCCAGAGCCGGTAATACAGTCGTGTTTTGTTAGAGTCCTCCGGAGCTTTTGCCAGTTCCCGTTCGAGCGAGTCTATCACCGGGCGGTTTTGCGATTGAGTAGTTTCAATAAAAAACACAGACAGGCATGCGGTTAATAAAAACCGGCAGAGGCGCAAGACAGGAGTGGAACGGAGTAGGGTGAATTTGATCATGAGGGAAAAAGTTGCCGGAGTGTTTCCTTGTAACTCCGCCCTACCGGAAGCGGGATATTTTCCACCAGGATTTCGTGTGCGCTTATCTTCCCGATGAAGTGCCGCTGTACGGCATAACTCCGATGAATGCGGATGAAACTATGAAATGCGTTGTCTTTCAGTAGATTGCCGATCGATGAAAGGACGCAATGTTTTTTATCGCGGGTAACTACCAGCGTGTAGTCCTTCAGGGCTTCCAGATATAGAATATCGCTGCTCCTCAGTTTGATTTGCTGGTGCCCGTCTTTGATGAAAATAGTGTCCCCTTGCAGGCTGTGATCAAAGAGGTCGGATTTTCTGCGCATATGCAGGTAGGATTCAAGTCGTTGCATGGTGCGGGAGAAGCGTTCACTATTCAGCGGTTTAATCAGAAAGTCGAGTGCAGCCACGTCAAAACTTTCTGCAGCATAGTCGGGGTAGGATGTGATAAATATGCAGGCCTCAACGTCCATCAGCTGTTCTCGGAGTTCAAGTCCGCTCATTTCCCCCATGTCGATATCGAGGAAAAGCACCTGCGGCTGTGTTTTTTCAATCTCCTGCAAGGCTGAGAGCGGTTGGTCGTATATCCCTTTTATCTCCAGGAAGGGGTGTTTTTTTATGTGAGCTGCCACCATTAGCCGGTCGAGCTCTTCATCGTCTACTATAATACAACCGTAGGTCATAGGAAATAGTCTGTGCTGCCTTAAAGTTACCAAAAAAAACTTCCGGTCAAAGGTTGTCATTCGTCTATAAAAACGGTCGGTGGTCGAGTGGTGCTTTTTCCGGCTATCTATCCGTGCTTACTTTATACCGTACAATCCCCATGCGCTGGTCGGCGCGTTAGGGAGGGGCCCGTAGGAAAGGAGCAAGGGAATTGCCTCAAACTAAAAAGCAGTCAGCATGAAGCGGTCGCATCGTGTTACGATTATCCTCGGAATCATTTCTTTCCTGCTCGGAGCCGTATTACTGCTTCTGCCCGCTATCATCTGATTTTGTCAATTCTTTAGTATTTGAATTAACTGCCATTAAGTGCTAACCTTTTAATCAGTTTTTTAGATGAAAACGCTTTTAAATACTATATTGATTATCATGATTTTGGGAAGTCTGCTGGTCTCCTGCAAGGATAAAGACATCCGGATTCCGGCAGAACAACGATACCTGAGTCACGTTACGGACGAAAAAGGGAAGAAAGTATTGGAATTTACCTACGATGAGCAGAATCGCATCAAAGCGGTCGATTTCAGTAGCCCCATACGGTTTCTATACGGTGCGCAGGGGCAAGTGGAACAGATTTTTATAGGGGCTAACGAATGGAGGTATTTTTATGGAGGAGATGGGCGTCCCACCGGATATAGGTTTGGCGATGATTTGTATCAGATCACTTTTTCTGCCTTCGAAAACACTTACACGGTACTCCCCCCGGAAGGGAGAAAGCAAGTTTTCTATTTTGATGAACTGAACCGATGTGTCCGATGGAACGACGTAAACCGTTCTGATATTTATTTCTTCTATGAAAATAAGAAGGGGCCTCTTAACAATGGTGGATTCGGAATGGCCAACTATTTCGGTGAGCTATCTGTCTTTACATTTCTGGCTCAGGCAAACGTCCTGCCGTTTCCGTTGGAAGCAATTATGTCCAAGTGGGCAGAGGGGGAAGGCTATGTTTCATTTGACAACACTTACGATTCAGATGGATTTTTAGTTAAAACTCAACAGACGGTAAAATCCACCGATTATGTTACGAGAGAGGTTCTGGAGACGAAACTTTCGTATACCTACCACTATAAGAAACTCTAAACGAAAGCAATAATCCTATGAAAGCTAAACTCTTGATCGTTTTTTTGGTGCTCCTGAGCGCTTTCATGGGGTGTAAAGACAAAGACTCTGTTTCTGCGGCGAACAAGTATCTAAGCTACGTGGATAACGACGACGGGGTACGGCTGATCGAATTTGAGTACGATGAACAAAAACGAATGAAGAAAATAAATGTCTTTTTGTATCAGGACCCAGTGGAGATTAGAATTGTTTATGACGAACAGGGCCGGGTAAAGGACTGTTTTCTTGAAACGGTACAGGTTGGCTATCAATATAATGCTAACGGGGTGCTGTCCGGCTTTACTTTTATGGGAGGCACCGTCGGCGTGTACTATGATCCGGTCGTGAGAAAATATACCTTGTCACTTGGCGGAAGTACCTATAATTATTACTTCGATGAGAAGGGTCACCTTATCAGAGTCGAAGATCTGAACCTTCTTTATGACAATGGAAAGGGGCCTCTGCATAATGTGGATATTCCGCCTGCATTGACCCTTGCACCCTATGGAGTGTTTCTGGACGTTTTTGTCGAAAATAATTTCCTATCGGCTCCGTTGGAGTCTATCCTGGGGGGGAGCGGATCCAATCCAGCAAACATCTCGTTTGAAAATACGTATGAAAAGGATGGATTTCTCAAGCGATCTCTCAAAACGGTTAAGAGCTATGAATCCGGACAACTGAACATGGAAATGTTCAGTTATAACTACCATTACATATCGCTGAAATAGCAATTACCTTGATTTTCGGTAGCTGAGCATTCTAAGAGCACTAACCAGCCACGAATTATTTCGTGCTTCTTTCTTGACAAAAAAGCACCAAAAAGCCAAGACGAAAATAAGGTATCCAGGCGCTCTGACGGTTTTACGTGCGTTTCTGCCCGCCAGAGTCGCCCTCCGGTGGGTGAGCGGTGCGCCGCCCGGCGTAGCCGAACCCCACCCACCTCACGCCCGCATTTTTGTCGGCCCCACGCGCGGATTGCTGCCGGCGGCTTAGTCCCTGAACTTCAAATTGATAGACCTCCAACGTTTGGGATAGATCCCAAAAACACAACGCTTCCGCAACTTTTAACTTTATCCGTTATTTCGTGCTTTTTTCTTGACAAAAAAGCACCAAAAAGTCAAGACACAAATAAGCTATCCAGGCGCTCTGCCGGTTTCCCCCGCATATTCTACCCGCCAGGGCTAAACCGTCATTCACCCACCTCACGCCCGCATTTTTGTCGGACCCAACGCGCGGGTTCCCGTTGGTAGCTTAGTCTTACAACTCAAACTGACAGGCCTCCAACGTTTGGGATGAATCTTAAAAACGCAACACCTCCGCAACTTTTAACTTTATCCGTTATTTCGTGCTTCTGTCATTACCCGTCATTCGTCTATTAAAACGGTCGGTTGTCGAATGCGAGTTTCCGCTCCGCCCTGCTCGTTCTAATTTCACTTCCATGGAAACCGCGTGGTTTCTTTCTGCCATGGATGGCTCTCGTTAAAAGAATCTGGAAACTGAAGGCACTGTCTTATGAAAGCGAAATACCTGATTATTCTGTTGGTGCTGTTACTGACCGAATGTAAAGACAAAGATGTCATTCCTGCCGCCGACAAGTATTTGAGCTACGTCGATGATGATGAGGGGAAACGGCTAATTGAATTTGAATACGACGAAAAAAAACGTATAAAGAAAATCCAAACGATACAAAACCAATCACCGGTCGATATCAGAATAATGTATGATGAAAAAGGACGGGTGAAAGAGCTTTATTTCGAGCCTTCACTGATCAGTTGCGAATATAATGCCAGCGGCATGTTGTCTGGCTATTCGGTACAGGGAACAAACTATAGCATTGTGAATGACCCGGCCGGAAGAAAGTATACCATGTCCGTGGACGGAGATTCCTTTGATTTTTATTTCAACGCGGAAGGTAGGCCGATTGAATTTACACTACTGAACATCTTTTATGATAGTGGAAAAGGGCCACTGTACAACGTTGACGTTCCCCTGGAATTGGCCTTACTCCCCTATGGTCTGTTTCTCCAGGTTTTCCTTTTGAACAATATCTTTTCCTCCCCATTAGAGGCTGTTTTGGGAGACATTTCGAGCACAGATATTTCCTTCAAAAACACCTATGATAAAGACGGTTTTCTGACGCGGTCTATCCGGACGAATAAGGTATATAATTCAAACACCGGACCGGCAACTGTCACGACGTACAGCTACAACTATCATTATACTGCTCTTAAATGACAAATTATATTCCTATGAAAACTCTTAGATATTTCACTGTTCTGGCTTTGATAGCGTGTCTGTTTTCCTGCAAAGATAAAGACGTCAACAAAGCGCCTCTCAAGGATCTGACGCCTTTTATAATTAAAGGAAGAATTGACCTGGGAACTGGTAGAGACAACCCGTTTCTTTTACATCCTGTCGACAATTCGGTTGCCAAATTATTCTATTATGGCTATGAGTACACGTTTAATTATACTCTCGACAAAGGACGTTTTAACTCTGAGGTCGATTTCCCGTTAATTGGTAAGGTAAATCTTACTGCGGAATTTCGGGATAGTACAGTAATCAATCCCCGTTTCGTAACGCAGTCAGATAATACTTCCTATCCGATAACCGAGGCGTTATTGCTTAAAAAGCCGTCGCAGAATGAGTTTGCGGGCAAAACGTTCCGATCCGGCATCGCTTTTGGCTATAAATTTATTCGACTCCAATTTGCTTCCGGAGGATCTCCGAGTTATTCAACGGCATTTGAAGGGAATGGTTTATGGGGCGTTTCAACCAATTATACCCTCTTTTATAATATGGCTTGCGTATCCAATCCGTCGGGAGTTTTACAACACGGGATACTGGTCAATGGCGAACTGGAGGCCCTCCTAACGGTGGGAGGGCAGTCAGCCTGGGTTAAGTTGAAGGAAGAATAAGGGGTAGTTTCATCCCGTTAATTCCCGGCAGTTAGAAAGCCGAAGTATCGAAGGCGGCTTTTACCACACCGCCTGTAATTTTTCCTGAGTAGCCCCCCATCACCACCCCGGCTGGAATTGCGCTAAGAGTATCGAAGCAGACACTCTGCCGAAGGAGGGGATGGGAGGGTATGAACACGACGAGACGAGGAATTGAAACCTAATTAAGGATTTTATCCTCGTGTAAGCGGTCGAAGATTTCAATTACACCCACTACCTGAGCCGGTTCCGACAGGTAGGTTTCGTAGTCAAAAAACTTCACACCGCCGATTTCGTTGCTTGGCTGGACTTCTTCTGTAAGTGTGTAGAGGAAACAGTCCTGCTCCATAATGATATTCCGGTTTTCTCCGTATGCCGGAGCGTTGATATGACAGTAATATTTGAGTTCTTCCGGGTTGAGCGTAAAGTTAAGCTCCTCTTCTATTTCCCGTTTAAGGGCCGTCTTTGAAGTTTCGCCCGCGTCTACTTTCCCTCCGGGAAGGTACCAGGCGTTTTTGTTCTTGCTATAGGCGAGGAGGAGTTTATTTTCTTTTACAACAACCAGTCCTGCAGTTTGCAGCGAAATTTTTTCCATTTATATCTGACTTTTCCCTTTCAGGGCACTATCTATTTTCCATTTCCAACGATCGGAGATTTTACTTTATTTTTCGAAAAATACCTGAAAAAAATCATTCCAGCTTTTACCGTAGTATTTCTAGAGGTTTTAGTTGTAAAGTTTTTGGGTGTTGTACCGTAATGTTGTGGTTCTCCGGGGGCGGTTAGAAAAAACAGGTCCCGGATTGTTTGTCTCTAGACCGTTATCTGTACTGCTGGCGGGGAGATTAGTGCTGTCTCAAAAAATCTGCAATGGCCTGTGAAACCATGGAGGGCTGCTCTTCCTGCGGAAAATGTCCGCAGGTCTCCAGGGCTACTGTTTGGGCGTACGGAAAACCCGATTGAAACTTGCCAAGATAATGAGGTTTGATAACCGGATCTTTCATTCCCCAGACGAACAGTGTTGGCTTTCCGGAAATGACGTATCGTTGCTGCCACAATACTTCAAACCAATCCTGGTCGTTGACAAGAGATCGTACAAATGCGAGGACACCGTTTCGCTCGTGGGAGCTTTTAAACGGGCTTGTGTATTGGCTGAGCAGCTGTTTTGGAAGCTTATTGTCCCCGAAGGAGATGGGCAAAACAAACCTTGGAGAAAAATTGAAATAACGGTAAGCAAGCGTGATAAGCGGATGTTTTAAAATCCTGCTGAATTTTACAAACTCCGGATCATCCAGGCTGTTCCAAAGCCAGGAGTTCATTATCACGAGCCGTTTGACTCTTCCCGGATGGCGAATCGCCACATTAAGAGCTATCGGACCTCCAAAATCATGAACTACCAGCGTGAGGTCTTTCAAATCGTTCTCCAGAATAAAGGTTTCCAGGGTTTGGCTATGATTGCGCGTACTATAGTCATAATCCTTTGGTTTTTCTGATAGTCCGAAACCGATGTGATCGATAGCCACGCAACGATATCGGTCTCTCAGCGCCAGAATTACGTTTCGGTAGTCGAAACTCCAGGAAGGCGTGCCGTGTACAAACAGGAGAATTTCCCCCTGCCCTTCGTCGATGTAATGGAGTTTCACCCGGTTAACTTCAAAATACCGCGACACAAACGGATATTGGAATCGATCAACCCATTGATTTTCCATGGTTTAACTTTTGTAAAGGTGCGGATGGATGAGTTCTGAAAAATACAATTCTCTCTGGATTTTCGCGGAGAGGGAATAAAATCCTTTGTCGGAATTTAATGGCTTCAGGTAACCGGTTCACCAGTTCCAGTCCCCGCACCCGATAATACGAGACTACTGTACCGGTCTTCAAAAGCATTACCGATCATTGCGCGTGAGGCGATAATCTACGTTTAGTACTTGAGCCGGGAGGCAGGGACCCACTCGTCATACTTACTTGTCCAGCCGTCGTAGTGAACCTTATACCGCCCGTCTTTGACTTCCAGGATTTTTCCTTTGTACCAGGCTCCTGACCATTCGATCATGACGTGGTCGTCTACCTTAAAGTCTGAACGATTAGTTCGTCCGGTTCCCGACGATGCGATGCTAACTTGTTTCTGTGTTGAGCCTTCTTTTGAAGAAGGGAAACGGGAGCCTGTCGCCGCGTGGCCGCCTACCTCCCCGAAAAGAAGAATCAGTTGATCGGACTCCTTTTTGTACCAGAAGTCGTACGTGTTGTTCTTTTTATCCGAAATCCGGTAATAGGCTCTTCCGGCTTCAGCATACCAGGGGTTTACTTTTTGCAGTTTGCCGCTATGCTGCCCCCACTGGAAAGCGCCGTCGGGCTTGATGCTGAGTTTGTTCATCGGAGACCCCGGGTTATACTGGCGGTATACTGCGTCATCTTTAGCGAGGTAAGTTACAGCTCCCGGGATCCAGACTTCCCAGTCTCCGTAAATTTCAGAAGGGATCTTTTGTGCGCTGAGTGAAAGGGTAAAAAGACTAATCAAAAAAGTAAGCAGACCAGACTTCATACGTTAAGATCAATAAAGGAACATTAGGGTTTTATGCGAAAATAAACATAAAACTCATTGGCTGACATCCCGCTGCAGCTGGAAAGGTATTCCGGAAGCTCTTTCAAGTTCCGTATTCCTTTGAAGGTGATTATTAGTCATTGTAGCGAATAAGCTGAATTGGATTTGTCATCAAGATATCCACCGTCAGCTCACCATCTTGTTCGCCGGTTGTAAACCATATTCCGACTTCACTCTCCGGGGGATTGGTCTTAGTACAGGATGTGCATAAAATTTCAGCCCTGGTGACGCAACTTGCGCAGGTAAGCCAGTCTCTGAAACGTTCGAGCTGTTCTTCGGGGGAAAGCTCTTTGGGGAGACTTTTTAAATAACTATTGATCAGGGTGGTGCTTGCCTTGTGGTCAGCGTCGCCGATGGATTCGCAAAATGCTACCGGGTTTTTGTTGGGACATTCGATTTCATTTTCTCCGCACCCCAATAGTACGGCGGCTATACTCAGCAAAAGGATAAGCAGCGGTTTCATAAGTCGGTGTGTTGAGTAGGAAGTGCTCTTCAAGGCAGATTGCCGGGCTGATAAATCAGATTGACGGCTCCGTTAGTCATGGGTAAACTTTTGAGAAGGTTAAGTGTAACCGACTCTTCAGCAGTTTCAAATAAAGGCTGACCACGGCCAGCGATCACCGGGTGCAAACAAATCTGAAGTTCATCGACCAGTCCCAGTTTAAGCAGTTGTTGTATAATACTCCGGCTGCCTGCAAGGATGGGAGAGCCGGGCTGTTGCTTAAGTTCCCGGACTTCCTGTTCCAGCTCTTTCTGTGCGAGGGTCGCGGTATCCCATCCGGTATCGGTCAGTGTTCGGGAAAAGACGACTTTGGGGATTTGGTTCATTATTGCTGCGAATTCGTCGAGTGACTGTTCCCCCGAGGGATTTTCGATTAAGGTGCGCCAGTATTCCATGAGCTGGAAGGTTATTCTTCCGTATAAAATTGAGCTGCCTTGTGAGAGTAAACTGGTGAAATGATCGTGGAGCTCTTCGTCTGCGTCTATGAGCGTATGGTCACAGTAGCCATCCAGCGTCATGTTAAGAGAAGCAATTACTTTTCTCATTTATGTCAGGGTTCAGTGGTTCTTATCTGTGCAGCCAGCTTTGCAGGTGCTACTTCGCAATACGCAGTTGTTAAAATATCTACGAACATTTCTTCCGGAATCTTTTCCAGCTCAACAAGCGTCCAGCCCTGCTTTCCCCATTTGTTGTCTACAGGGTAAATGACACTTCTGTTCCATGAAGAAAAGACGTCCTGATCGGTGTCGGATAATTTTACACTGGCGCGTCCGGTGCGGGTGTCGTAGGTAGCGAATATTTTCTTTTTCACTCTGAACGAGGTCTTTTCAAAATGTGGCTCTTCGGTAGCTTCGGGGAAAGACAGGGCTAACTCCCTCAAAAAGTCAAAGGTGATCATAAAGCTTGATTCCGGGTGCAGTGATTAAGGGTAATACCGCTCTTATGAGTTGTCCGATCCTTTCAGGTCGTAATAAAACTGGACTACCTGTAACTCCTGGTCGGGATGGGTGGATCGGTAGAATTCAACCCCATCTTCGTCCATTAGTTCAGCCTGAACAAATGCTCCCCTGATGTTGTGCCTCTGGCAGTAATTTAGCGCAAAGGTAACCAGTTCTTTCCCAATGCCCTTCCTCTGAAACTGGGGTCGTACCGCCAGGTCGTAGATGTAGGCTAAAGGATGTTCCGTATAATACTGGTCAAGTACATAAATGGTCAATCCGCCGATTATCAAATTGTCAGACTGAGCAAAAAAGGCGTGGAAATGTTTGCTTTCGCAAAGCTTTTCGAGGTATGGATAGCTGAGGCTCCCTGCTTCCTGCATTTCTGAACTACTCCCTATTCTGAGGACAGCTTTGAGTTAAATTTAAGTTTGTTTTAC
>ENA-UOVV01001527-UOVV01001527.1-compost-metagenome-genome-assembly--contig:-NODE-1527-length-16479-cov-32.279530_pt1 | contig 16479 bp, 14 predicted proteins | sample MGYA00238155_ERZ761577 | MGnify/ENA primary metagenome ERZ761577 (study PRJEB28898, sample SAMN06268775) | compost metagenome | isolation source: Emeryville, CA | place: USA:Emeryville, CA | collected...
AGGGCCTCTGCGGTGCCGCGGGTGCCGATGTTCACGGCCATCATGGGCTCCACGCCGGCGATGCCCGCCCACTTCATGAACTCGTCGGTGCCAAACTCATTGGTCTCTGTGGAATGCCAGTTGAGGTCAAGGCGCACGGGTCGCGACTCGCGCGGCCCCACGCCGTCCTCCCAGCGGTACGAAGACACGAAGTTGCCGCCGGGGTAGCGGATAGTCGTGACGCCCAGTTCGCGCACCAGGTCAAGCACGTCGGTGCGGAAGCCGTCGGCGTCCGCCGAGGGGTGTCCTGGCTCGTAGATGCCGGTATAGACACAGCGCCCAAGATGCTCAACGAAAGAACCGAAGAGGCGACGATTGATGGGACCGACCACGGCGTCGGGCCGGAGGATGAGACGTGCGGAAGCCATGCTCTCAGCCTGCCAGACTGTGGGTATGACGTGGGACCTCACAACGACGCCCGTAGCCGCCGCGCAGGGTCAAGGACTCGTGGCCGCGCTGACATTCGATGACGGTCCCAATGGCGCCGATACCGCCGAGTTGCTCGGCGTGTTGCGCGATCGCGGGATTCGCGCCGTGTTCGCGGTCGTTGGCCAGTGCATCGAGGCGCCTGGAGGCGCTGACCTGCTGCGGCGCATCGTCGACGAGGGACACGTGCTGTGCAATCATTCGACGTCCTTTGCGGACATGGGGGACTGGGACGCGGACGCCGTGCGAGCGGACATGCTCGCGAATCTCGAGATCATTCGCGAGGCGGTGCCCGACGCTGTGGTTCCGTATTGGCGAGCGCCCAACGGTTCGTGGGGGGTGACCGCTGAGGTCGCGGTCGAGTTGGGGATGCAGCCGCTCGACGTCGTCAACCACATCGGCGACTGGGCAGAGCAGGACCCCGACGTTCTTGAGGCGCGACTGTGGGAGGCGCTGACGCGCGGGCAGCTGCTGCTGTGCCATGACGGTGGGGGAGACAGGTCCGGAACCGTCACCGCGGTGACGCGGTTCATCGACGAGGCGATGGCCGACGGCTGGGAGTTCACGCTGCCGGTTGGCTGCTAGGCCAACTCGACGGCCGTGGCCTTGCCGGACTCGATCGTGAACTCGGTGGTCGTGCCGTCCACGGTGGCGCGGTAGGTGCCGCCCCAGCCGGAAACGTTCACCGTGCCGTCCTCGCCCGTCACGACCTCCGTCGGCGACAGCCACCACTCGCCGTGCACGAGGCTGTCGAGGGCCTCGTAGGCGGGCTTGGGGGAGCCGTCCTTGCGCAGGAAGCCCGCAGGAGCGCCCAGCCACATCTCACGGTCGCAGAAGCCCCAATACGTGACGGACTCGACCAGCGGGTGGGCAAACACGGTGCTGTAGTGGCGCAGGATCTCGTCTGCCTGGCGCTCCTCGCCCTCTGGAGTCGAGGGCCAGTCGTCGACCTGGTAGTCGTTGAGGTCCACGATGTGCTCGGGCATGAGCTCGCCGGAGACCAGCGTGGTCTCCGTGAACTGCAGCGGCAGCCCGAACTTCCCGAAGCGCTCGAGGATCTCACCGAGCTCATCCTCGCCCCGGAACCCCTGATGCATGTGTGTCTGCAGGCCCAGCGCGTCGATCTGAATGCCTGCCGCGAGGCAGTCCTCGATGAGCTGCGCGTACTCCTCCGTGAGGAGGAAGTCGTTGAGCACAAGTTTGGCGTTGGGGTTGGCCTCGCGAGCGGTGTCGAAGGCAAGGCGCACCATCTCGACGCGGCCCAGCTTCTGGGCGAGGGGAGTGATCGCGTTGTACTCCGCCGTGAAGCGGGGCATGATCACTGCCTCATTGATCGCGTCCCAGTGGTCCACGAGGCCAGCGAAGGCTGACGCCTCGCGGGTGATGCGTGCCCGCAGGGTCTTCTCGACCTCATCGAGGTCGCGCCCAAGGAGCCACTGTGGGGCGAGCGTGTGCCACGCCAAGGGATGACCCTTGGTGCGCACGCCACGGTCCTTGAACCACTTCGCGGCCTTGAGCAGCCGCTCAGTGTCCGGGGCGCCCTCTTGAGGCTCGAAGATCCGCCAATAGAAACCGAGCGTCACCTGGTTGAAGAGCGCCAAGAAGGGCTCTACCAGGTCAGATGCAGGGGCGCCGTCCGCCGCCACATCCATGAGCTCGAAGCCGATGTTGCCGATGCCAACGCTGTGCGCAACCTGCTCAACAGACACAGGTGTCCCAGGTCCGTTGGAGCCAGTCACGCTCAGCGTGGCGGTGCCAAGCCGATGCGTGTAGTCGTTCATGTCAGAATGCTTGTGGTAAACCTTGACTCGTTGCCAGTAAGGACATAGACGTCGCCCGTGAGCTCAGTTGACGCTTGGGACTCGCGGGTTGCGGCGTCTCCCACCCACAGTTCCACCGTTCCCGGCTCCACGACGCGGCGCAGGGTCCTGTCGGAGAACGCGATGCGAGTGGTGGGGACGGTGAAGGTGACCGTTGCGGACTGACCTGGCTCGAGCGCAATGCGGCGGAAGCCCACCAGCTGCGCCACGGGACGCGGAACAGAGCCGAGCACGTCGCGAGCATAGAGTTGCACCACGTCCTCTCCCGCGACCTCGCCGGTATTGGTGACTGTGACGCTTGCGGTGATGGCAGCGTCGGTCGCGGCGGTGGGGGAGACCTGCAGGTCGCCGTAGGCAAAGGTCGTGTACGACAGGCCGAAGCCGAACGGGCGCACGGGCTCGGTGCCGACCGACGTGACGTCTCCGTCGCCGCCGAGCGCGGTGTGCAGGTACGAGTATGGCTGGGCGCCCGTCGAGCGCGGCATCGTCACCGGAAGGTGGCCGGAGGGGTTCACCCTACCCGTGAGCACTCCCGCGACCGCGGTTCCGCCCTCTTCGCCGGGGAAGAAGGTCTGGACGACTGCGGCGCATGTCTCGAGCGCCCAGCCAACGGCGTAAGGGCGACCCGTCATGAGCACGAGCACCACCGGGGTGCCGGTGGCCGCGACAGCCTCGACCAGTTCGCGCTGCACACCGGGGAGGTCGAGCGACTCGACATCGCAGCCCTCGCCGACGGTGCCGCGGCCAAAGAGTCCGGCACGGTCACCAGCAACGATGACGGCCACGTCTGCCTCGGTTGCGGCGGCGACGGCGGCATCGAAGCCAGAGCGGTCGTCGCCGTCGACGGTGCAGCCCTCGACAAACACTGCCCGACGCTGCTCCGCCTCGATCGCTTCCCTCACCGATGGCGCCTCGAAGCCCATGGGGTGGCCAGGGCGGTGCGAGAGCACGTGGTTGACGAACGAGTAGCAGCCGAACAGCGCAGCGGAACGGTCAGCGTTGGGTCCGATGAGCGCAATGGATGCGTCAGGAGCGAGCGGCAGGGTGCCGTCGTTGCTGAGCAGCACGATGGAGCGCTCCGCGAGCTCGCGGGCCACGCGACGGTGCTCGGGGGAGTCGAGGTCGACGCCGGTTGGCGGCTCCTCTTCGAATGTCGCGTCGAGCAGGCCAAGGTCCTGCTTCTGGCGCAGCACTCGCTCCACGGCACGGTCGACGACAGCCATGTCGATCGCTCCGGCCTCGATCGCCGCCTCAAGCGGCTGCAGGTACGCGTCGCCACTGGGAAGCTCCACGTCGACGCCGGCCGTGAGGGCCTGAACTGCCGCTTCGCCAAGGTCCGCGGCAACGCCGTGGAGCACCTGGAGGAACGCGACGCCGAAGTAGTCGGCGACAACGACGCCGTCGAAGCCCCACTCATCGCGCAGCAAGTCCTTGAGGATCGCGGGGTCGCCGTGCGTGGGCACGCCGTCAAGCTGCGTGTACGCCGCCATGATCGAGCGCACGTTGCCGTCCTTGACCGCCATCTCGAACGGCACCAGCAGCTCATCCGCGAGCGCGCGGGGGCCGATGTTCACGGGGCCGAAGTTGCGGCCGGCGTTCGAGGCGGAGTAGCCCACGAAGTGCTTGAGTGTCGCGTGGACGCCCTCGCTCTGCAGGCCCTTCACGAACGCCGTTCCCACCTCGCCAACGAGGTAGGGGTCTTCCGCGATGCATTCATCGACTCGCCCCCAGCGCGGGTCGCGAATGACGTCGAGCACGGGTGCCAGACCCTGGTGGATGCCAAGGTCATGCATCGAGGAGCCGATGGCGGCGCCCATCTGCTCGACGAGTTCGGGCGAGAACGACGCCCCCCACGCCGTGGGCGTGGGGAACGTCGCGGCCTTCCATGCCGCAAGACCCGTCAGGCACTCCTCGTGAACGATCGCGGGGATGCCAAGCCGAGTGTTGCGGACCAGGTCTCGCTGAATCGACCACAGCCAGGCGGCACGCTCGTCCGGATCCACCGGATTAGTGCCGTAGGCCCTGGTGATGTGGCCGAGGCCGTCTGCGACAGCTTCGGTAAGGCGGTTGGTCTGGGGACGCTGGCCCTGCAAGGGGGCCACGACGTCTCCAGCTTCGTCCTGCCAGAAGCCCACCAACTGGGCGAGCTTCTCCTTCGTTGTCATCTGCTCCAGGAGCTCGTGGACGCGCGACACCGAGGTGTCGGGCGCCGACTGGCCCGAGTGAACGGTTGTCATTGGATCAGCCCTTGACCGCTCCCGTAAGACCGTCGACGATGCGGCGCTCCATGAACAGGAAGAAGATGAGCGCAGGGATCATCGACAGTGACGTGTAGGCCATGATCGCCGTGATGTCCGCAGCGTGCTGACCCTGGAAGGTCGTGATACCAAGCGGAAGCGTCATGCCCTTGGGGTCACCCGTGAGCAGCAGCAATGGCAGCAGGTAGGCGTTCCACGAGCCGATGAAGGCGAGGACACCCACGGTGACCATGCCGGGACGGGCAAGCGGAAGAACCATGTGGTAGAAGAAGCCGACCCGCGTCAGGCCATCCACGAACGATGCCTCCTCAAGCTCCTTGGGAAGGGCCTGGAGGAACGGTCGCATGATGATGACCGTGATGGGCAGAGCGAAGGCGATCTGCGGCACCACGAGTCCCCACAGGCTGCCGATGAGGTCGAGGCTCTTGAGCAGCTGGTACAGCGGCAGGATCGCCACCGTGAGGGGGAACATCAGGCCCGTCGTGAACAGGACATAGATCGCCTCGCGACCGCGGAAGCTGTAGCGGGCAAGCGGGTAGGCGGCCATGGTGCCGAACAGCACGACGCCTGCGGTCGTGCCGAAGGCAACTAGGGTCGAGTTGATCAGCTGACGCCAGAACAGGCCGTCCGAGAGGATGCCGACGTAGTTGTCGAACAGCCAGGGGCTCGGAAGACCGGCAGGATCGGCCGACAGCTGCTGCTGGTTTCTGAAACCACCGATGATGAGGTACAGGATCGGGCCGAGCGTAAGGACGACACCGGCGAAGCCGATGACGATCGCGAGAATCGTGCCGCCATCCCACTGGAACCCGCGCTTGGGGGCGCGGACTCGGTCGCGGACGGGGGCCGTCTCGGTAGGAGTCTCGGTGATGGTCATCTCTTATGCCTCCACCTTGTTGTCGGAGTTGTCCTTGCGCAGGATCAGGAGCATGTAGGCGATGGCGACCACGAAGGACAGCGCGAACATGATCACCGCGACTGCGGAACCAAAGCCCACGTCCTTGCGGAAGTAGCCGACCTGCATCATGAACGTCGCAATCGTCGAGTACTGGCCGACGGTGCCGCCTCGGTTGAGCACCCACACCATGTCGAACAGCTGAATAGAGCCGATGATCGACAGGAATGCCCAGATGCGGATCGTGGGGCCAATAAGCGGGATGTTGATGCGACGCTGCACCTGCCACCACGAGGCGCCGTCGATCGACGCGGCCTCCTGGAGCTCCTGGGGGACACCGGACAGGCCGGCAAGGAACAGGATGATCGCCAGACCCAGGTACTTCCATGTGACGATGAAGAACACCGTCCAGATGCCCCAGGTCGTATCTTCAAACCAGCCGCCAGCCGGTTTGGGGAACCCCGTAGCTTCGGAGAGCTGAGTGGCGATGCCGTTGGGGTCGAAGATGATGAGCCACATGATTCCCGCGATGACTTCGCTCAGCACGTAGGGAGCGAAGATGATGAGGCGCACGCCATTGCGCATCGGGAACTTGCGGTTGAGGGTGAGTGCGACGAGCAGAGCGAGCGGCAGCTGAATGGCCATCGACAGAACGACGATGAGCATGTTGTGCCCCACCGCGGTCCAGAACGGCTCCGTGTACGAGGACATGAAGGCGTCCTTCGTCGCGGGGTCATTGCCGCCCCACAGGGCTCGTGCGTAGTTTTCAAAGCCGATGAACTCGGCCTCGGAGAACTGCTTGATCCCGTTCCACTTGTAGAGGCTGAACCGGGCCGCCGATGCCACCGGGTAGATCACGAAGGTCAGGAACAGGGCCACAGCGGGTCCTACGAAGACCAGGATCTCGATCCACTTGCGGGCGGTGTCACGGCGGTGTGACGAGTACGGGCTGAGAGGCTTGGGCCCCGCCCCCGCCGCTTTCGCGGCGGCGACGGGGCCCTCCCCTGAGCCCGAGGCTTCCAACGCTGTCACGGTGGTGAGCCTCGCTTTCTGGCTAGTTATTGATTGGAACTGGGTTTACTCGGTTGCAGCAGCCGCGACCACCGCGTCGACCACGGCCTGGGGGCCGCCGGTGCCAGCGAAGATCGTGACGATGCCGTCGTTGAGCGCGCCACCGACGTTCGGACCGAGGTCCGTGTCGAGCCAGAGCTGCACGTAGGCAGCGGAGGAAGCAGCGGCCGCAATCTCCTGGTTGATCGGGTGAGCAACGGAGGAAGCAGCACCCGGGGCAACCGGCATACCGCCGACGACCTCAGCGAACTCGCTCTGAACCTCGTCGCTCACGATGTAGGCGAGGAACTCCGCGCACTCGACAGGAGCGTCGACGTAGCAGGAGAAGCCGTCACCACCACCGAGGGCAGCGGTCGGGTCACCCTGTCCGCCACCAACACCGGGAACCGGGAACCAGTCGAGGTCGTCGAGCAGAGCAGCGATGCCCTCGTCAGAACCGTCGGTGAAGCCCTGGTAGACGAAGAAGTTCCACTGACCCATGAGCTCCATGGCGGCGTTGCCGTTGGCAACGAGGCCCGCAGAGGAGGTAGCACCGGTCTGTGCAACGGTCGACATGTAGTCGTTCTGGAACGGCTTGGTGTCGATGAACTTCTGCAGGTCCTCACCGGCCTTGATGAAGCAGGGGTCAGAGAAGTCGAACGAGCCGAGGTTCTTGATGACATCCTGCGAGCAGGCCTGGAGCGCGAAGTTGTACCACCAGTGCGCGGCGGGCCACTTGTCAGAGGCGCCAACGGCGATGGGGGTGATGCCCGCGTCCTTCAGCTTCTGGACAGCAGCGTTGAGCTCGTCGAACGTCGTGGGCTCGGAGGTGATGCCAGCCTTCTCGAAGAGCGACTTGCGGTACCAGATGCCCTCAACGGCGAACTGGAAGGGAAGACCATAGGTCTTGCCGTCCGCCTGCCACGGGCCAACAGAGCCACCGAGGCGAGCAATGTCGTCAGCGAGGATGTCGCTGACGTCCATCAGGTAGCCGGCCTCAGCCTGGGCTGCCATCTCGCCGCCGCCCCACTGCTGGAACATGTCGGGCGCGTCGCCGGACTGCAGAGCGGTGGGGATGCGGGTGCGCTGCAGGTCCTCGTTCTGGATCTGCTCGATCTGGATGGTGACGTGGGGGTTGTCTGCGGTGAAGTCGTCCGCAACCTTCTGCCAGAAGTCACCGAGGGTGTTCTCGCCGGAGTCTCCGGCCACGGCGTTGTGCCACCAGGTGATGGTGACGGGTTCCTTCTCGCCGCCCGTGTTGCCACCGGAGGGTCCGGTGGTGGGGTCGTCAGTGCCGGTGCATGCGGCGAGCACCAGCGCGGACGAGGCAGCGAGCGCCGCGAATGCGGCCATTCGTCGCATGTGCGCCATTGGGTTTGTCCTTTCGGATCGTCGTTGATCATGCCGAACACGGGCAGTCTGACACTCGCGGGGTTTTCGCGTCAAACGTTGTCGATAACGTTTTCGCAACGGTCGATTCCGGGCTACTATATGCCTCATGAATCCTGCCGCCAGGGTCAAGCTCTCCGATGTCGCAAAGCGAGCCGGGGTGTCTGTTGCCACGGTTTCCAAGGTCGTCAACGGACGCTACGGCGTGGCTAAAGACACGGTGGACCTTGTCCAGTCCGTGATCGACGAACTCGGCTACGTCGGCAACCTGTCGGCGGCAAGTCTGCGGTCTGCCAGCACAAACGTGCTGGGAATCCTCGTCGCCGACTTTGAGCCCTACTCGGCAGAGATCGTCAAGGGTGCTGCGATCACGACCCGCGGAACCGACTGGGAGCTGCTGAGCCACGCCGGCGGCGAGCGCCATGGTTGGGAGCGTCGATCGATCGCTCGCCTTGGCGGAACGCTGATCGACGGCGCGGTGGTCGTGACGCCGACGACGTCCGATGTGAACTTCATCGTGCCCGTCGTGGCCATCGACCCCCACTACGGGCCCAATCAGGTTCCCACCGTCGACGCCGACTCCTACGGCGGCGCCACCGCGGCCACGCAGCACCTCATCGAGCTCGGCCACACGCGCATCGCGTTCATCGGCGGACGTGAAGAGCTCGACTCGTCTCGCCTTCGCGAGACGGGGTATCGCGACGCGATGGCCGCCGCGGGTCTTGAGGTGCCGGAGAACTTCGTGCGACTGTCGCATTACGACCCCGACTTCGCAGAGACGATAGCTCTCGAGATGCTCGCCCTGCCTAATCGGCCCACGGCGATCTTCGCAGCGAACGACGTCACCGCGATCCGGGTCCTTGGCGCGGCTGCCACGCTCGGCATCAAGGTGCCGGAGGAGCTGTCGGTTGTCGGCTTCGACGACATCCCGCAGGCCGCGCTGGTGACGCCCACGCTCACGACGGTGCGTCAGCCGCTCGGCGCAATGGGTGCCGCGGCGATGCAGATGCTGCTTGACCTGCTCGGCGGTGTTGAGCGTGAGACACACGTGCGCATGCCCACCGAGCTCGTGGTGCGCGACAGCACCGCACCCGCTCCCAAGCGCTGACCCACGGCTGAACGCGCCTGCGCCGCCACTCGTGTTGCTGCCACTCGTGCGGCCAGTGCCATTGCTGAAGGGCGCTCGCGCTCCCGGCCCTGCATGCGTTGCGATCGCGCCTTGGTTGCAGGGTCCTCGAGCTCACCACCCTGCACGCGTCGTCGCACGCTGGGCGCGCCAACAGCGCACGCCAGCCACAGCGTCGGGCAGAAGGAAATTACTGAGGACGGGCCGCCGCGTAGGCCGCACGGATCTCCGGGTGGGGGTCCGACGCTGGGGCGGAGGCGATCTCGACCGGCCACTCGGGACGCGAACCAGTGAGCGCCCACGCCGCCTGGACGGCAGCGCCGGCGGCGACATACTCGCCGGGCTCCGGAATCTCCACGGGGACGTCGAACACCTGCGAGGCCACCACCGCGACGGCAGGGGACTGCGCCGCGCCACCGACGATGAGCACGCGGTGCGCCTCCACGCCCTGCGTGAGGATCGCATCCATGCCGTCCGCAAGACCGCACAGCAGTCCCTCGAACGCCGCACGCGCGAGGTTCTCCCTGGTCATTGACGCAAGGGTCAGTCCCGTGAGCGACGCCGTCGCATCGGGGAGGTTGGGTGTGCGCTCGCCCTCAAAGTAAGGAACGAGAACAGAGCCGCCCGCGCCCGGTTCGGCGTCGAGCGCGAGGCGGCTCAGCTCAGAGTGATCGACGCCGAGTACGCGGGCGAACGCATCAAGGATGCGTGCCGCATTCAGGGTCGCGATCAGGGGAAGGAAGTCTCCTGACGCCGAAGCGAATCCCGCCACTGTACCGGTGACGTCGCGGACTGGCGAGGGGGTTACGGCGAAAACTGTTCCAGAGGTGCCGATAGACACCACGACGTCTCCAGCTGCGGCGCCAAGGCCAAGGCCCGCTGCTGCGTTGTCGCCGGCGCCCGGTCCAAGGATGGGGCTGCTCGCGGCGATGGACGAGTGGACTTTGCCGGGGCTCTCCGCCGGCCCGAGCACTCGCGGCAGGACGGCGTCGTGCCCGAGCGCGGCGGAGAGCAGTTCGCGATCGTACGCGCCGGTGGCGGGGCTCCAGTACCCCGTCCCCGAAGCGTCCGATCGGTCCGTGGCAAGCGCCTCAAGCACAGGACCAAGCGGGGACTCGGCCGCTGGTCCGTAGCCCATGAGGCGCCATGTAAGCCAGTCGTGGGGGAGCGCGACGGCCGCCACTCGGGCGGCATTGTCGGGCTCGTTGTCGCGCAGCCACCTCAGCTTGGTGGAGGTGAAGCTTGCGACGGGAACGAGTCCGGTGCGCTCGGCAAGAGCCTCGGCACCGAACTCGGCGATGAGATCCTTCGCCGCCCCCGCGGAACGCGTGTCGTTCCACAGCAGGGCCTCGCGGATCACGTTGCCTTCATCATCGAGGGCGACCATGCCGTGCTGCTGGCCGCCGACGCTGATGGCGGCTACGTCGTCGATCCCGCCAGCGGCGGAGATCGCCTCTTGCAGGGCGTCCCACCAGTGGCGGGGATCGACGGACGTGCCATCGGGGTGACTGGCCCGGCCCGAGCGCACGACGGCGCCCGTGTCCAGATCGCGAACTACGACCTTGCAGCTCTGGGTGGAGGAGTCCACCCCAGCGACCAGCGTCATTGCTCCCCTTATATCTCTAGTGCGTACTGCGAAGTGCGTGGCTCAGCCGCGGGCTCCCATGAGGTGCTCGGCGGCGAGCTGCTGCAGGCGAACGAAGCCGAAGCCCTTGCCGCCGTAGTAGGCGTCGGGGTTGAAGTCCTCGAACGCGGAGCGGTCGGCCTTGAAGTCGTCCGCGGTCTCGCCCTCGCCCAGCGTGGGCTGGCCGAGCTCGTAGACGCGGGCGGCCTCCAGCGCCTCCTGCACCTCGGGGTCCTCGCGGAAGGCCTTCGCGCGCTCCTTGAGGATGAGGTACATGCGCATGTTCGCCTTGACGGACTCCCACACGCCCTCTTCGTCCTCGGTGCGCGACGGCTTGTAGTCGAAGTGACGTGCACCGTCGTACGCGGGGCCACCGTTGGGCGAGCCGTTCTCGAGCAGGTCAACAAGTGAGAAGGCGTTGTACAGGTCGCCGTGACCGAAGACGAGGTCCTGGTCGTACTTGATGCCGCGCTGACCGTTGAGGTCGATGTGGAACAGCTTGCCGTGGAACAGCGCCTGCGCGATGCCGGCGGTGAAGTTCAGGCCAGCCATCTGCTCGTGGCCAACCTCGGGGTTGAGGCCAACGAGCTCGGGACGCTCGAGCGAGTCGATGAACGCGATCGCGTGGCCGAGCGTGGGGAGCAGGATGTCGCCACGGGGCTCGTTCGGCTTGGGCTCAAGCGCGAACTTGATGTCGTAGCCCTTCTCGGTGACGTAGTCGCCAAGGAAGTTCGCTGCCTCGCGCAGACGCTCGAGGGCGGCGTGGATGTCCTTCGCGCTGTCGTACTCGGCGCCCTCGCGGCCGCCCCACATGACGAAGGTCTTGGCGCCCAGCTCGGCGGCAAGGTCAACGTTGCGGAGCACCTTGCGCAGAGCAAAGCGACGCACCTCGCGGTCGTTGGAGGTGAGGCCACCGTCCTTGAACACGGGGTGGGAGAACAGATTGGTCGTGACCATCTCGACGATGACGCCGCTGTCGTCGCAGGCGGCCTTGAGGTCATCGATGTGCTTCTGGCGGACCGAGTCGGAGCTTCCGAACGGGAAGACGTCGTCGTCGTGGAATGTGATTGCCCACACCCCAAGTTCGCCGAGCTTACGGATTGCCGCGGGGTTGTCGAGCGGGGGACGGGTTGCGCTGCCGAAGGGGTCCTGGGCAGTCCAACCAAGGGTCCACAGACCGAACGAGAACTTGTCCGCTGGGGTGGGCGTGAGCACCATTGCAACACTCCTGAGTAGAAAATGCTTATGTTGTTGCCCACAACATATACTCATCGCTCAGACGCTGTCAAAAGATGGGAGAGTCATGGTCGACGCCCCAGTTGCGCCCTCGCAGCCGTGGACCGTCCGCGGTTCCGGTGGCGCGCGCAACGAGTCGATCAGGCGCCACAATCTGTCCACTGTTCTGTCCGCAGTGCACTACGGTCGCGAGATCTCCCGCGCTGAGCTCACCCGCGAAACCGGCCTCAATCGCTCGACCATCGGAGCCATGGTCGCCACCCTCGAAGAGGCGGGACTCGTCGAATCGACGCTCCCCGACAGCGAGCGCTCGGTGGGCCGGCCCAGCCCCATCATTCGCCCTGCGAGCGCGGTGCGCGCGCTCGCGATCAACCCCGATATCGACGCGATCAGAGTTGCCGTCGTGGGACTCGGGGGCCAGGTCCTCGCCGAGACCTCCCAGACCTTCACCACTGTCCCCAGCCCGGCCGACGCTGTGGCGACCGCCGCCCGACTTGCCGCTGAGCTCGTGGGTGAGGAAGCGTCGGGCCTGGTAGGCGCCGGGGTGGCGGTGCCCGGTCTGGTGGACTTCGACGGCGGCACGGTCGCCAACGCGCCGCACCTTGGGTGGCGGGACGCGGCGCTCGCCGAGCCCTGGAGCCAAGAGCTGGGGCTGCCGGTTCACGTGGGCAACGACGCGAATGTCGCGCTGCTTGCCGAGGTGCACTTTGGCGCGGCGAAGGGCGCACGCGACGTCCTGTATCTCAATGGCTCGACGTCAGGTATTGGTGGTGCCGCGCTCGTTGGGGGCAGGCTCATGACGGGCACGAGCGGGTATGGCGGCGAGTTCGGTCACATGGTGGTGCGCGGGGGCGCGGCCGATTGCGATTGCGGTCGCGTGGGCTGCCTCGAGACCGAGGTCAACCTGCAGCGACTCGCAGGGCTTGACGGGGGCGACAGGGCGGCAGAGGTCGAGCGCCAGGCGCGAGTGCTCGCCAGCGCCGTCGCGAACCTTGTGTCCGCCTTCAATCCCGAGCTCGTGGTGTTCGGTGGCTTCCTCGCGGAGCTGTTCGGCTCGCATTCTGAAGCGGTGCGGCAGATTGTCGCCCAGGAGACGCTGTCGCCGCTCGACGCCGGAGTGCGCATCGTGCGCGCCGGCCTTGGCGACGCGATCCTGCCGCTTGGCGCCGCGGAACTCGCCTTCGCGCCGCTCCTTGCAGATCCCGTGCCCGCGCGCGCATGACTGTCACACTGGACAGCATGCTCACCGTCTCCGTCCCCGACCAGGAAGTGGCCGACGCTCTTGGTGACGTTGGCCCCGATGCTCGCCTTGTCATCTGGGATCCCGCGCAGGGAGACGCTCCGGAGGACGAGCGAGAGAACATCGAGATCGTCTGCATCCCGCATAAGACGGGAGGCCGCAAGGTCTATGCGCGCATTGCGAAGCTGCCCCGCCTCAAGGTGATCCAGATTCCCTCCGCCGGCTACGAGCACGCTTTGCCGATCGTGCCCGAGGGAGTGGACCTCGCGAATGCTCGCGGCGTTCACGACACCCGCACCGCGGAGATGGCGCTGACGCTCGCGCTCGCCAGTCAGCGCATGTTCCCCGAACTGCTCGAGGCGCAGAAGGCGCACAACTGGCGCGGAGGTGTGTACCCGCCGTCGCTCGCGGATCGCCGCGTACTGATCGTGGGCTACGGCTCCATTGGCAGTGCAATCGGCGAGCGCATGAAGGCGTGCGAGGCGAGCGTGCTCGGCGTGGGCCGCACCCCGCGCATGGCACCCGACGGCACCTTGGTGCATGCGGTGGAAGAGCTTCCGGAGCTGCTGCCGTTCGCGGAGATCGTGGTGCTCGTGACCCCGCTGACGGATGAGACTCGCGGCATGGTCAATGCCGAGTTCCTTGCGGCCATGCCCGATGGCGCCCTGCTCGTCAACGTGGCCCGCGGCGCGGTGGTCGACACGGACGCGCTCCTCGCGGAGCTGAACTCTGGGCGACTGCGCGCGGCGCTCGATGTGACCGACCCCGAGCCGCTGCCCGAGGATCACCCGCTGTGGGATGCGCCGGGCTGCATCATCATGCCGCACGTGGGAGGGATGACGCCGCTCACCGATCGCCGCTACACCGAGCTGGTGCACCGGCAGATTCAGGCGCGACTCGCGGGGGAGCAGTGCGTCAACTATGTGGGCACCGGCGAGTGGGTGCCGGAGGAGCGGCCCTAGCCCTCCGAGCCGGCCGCAGCGTCGGCGGCGTCGCGCAGTGCGATCCATGCCTTGACGATGCGCTCAAGCTCGTCCCTGCGCTCTTCGGCCTCCGCGATGGACACGATGCGCATCATCGTGGACTCGGTCCCGGACACCTCGACATGGGGGAAGTGGCCCGGGATGCTGCGGCCCGAGTGGAACATGAGCGTCGCGACGGACAGCGACTTGGGGTAGAAGCTCGCGAGGTAGCCCTTGTAGACGAAGGTCGGCGTCTGCCACTTCACTATCTCTGTGATGCGCTCATCGCTTTGCAGGATGATCTGGCGCACGCGCTGAACGACATCCTTCATGGGGTTGTCGTATCGCGCCATCCAAGCGTCGACCTCAGCAGACGTCATAGCGACGAAGATAGCGCCCTGACAGGCCGTTGGGGAGTGGCAAACGACAACGCCCCGCACCCTCCATGGCGGTGGAGGCTGCGGGGCGTACGGTTTGTCGCGGTTTAGGCGGAAACGGTCTCGAGAGCGAAGCGCTCGACGTGTGCGACGACGGCAGTCAGGAAGTTGCTGAGCACTGCGGCGACGTCCGCGTTGACGACCTCGTCACCGGCGTAGTCCTGGGGGTCGAAGCGGAGGAAGACCTCGGGCTGACCCAGGGTGTGGGCGTTGAGGTGACCCAGGATTGCGCGCAGGTGCTGCTGGGCGGCCGCGGTGCCGATGGGGCCAACCGAGGCACCCATGATGGCGACGGGCTTGCCGCTGAGCGAGGACTGGCCCCAGGGGCGAGCGCTCCAGTCGAGGGCGTTCTTGAGGACGCCGGGAATCGAGCGGGAGTACTCGGGGGTCACGATGATGACGCCGTCGACAGAGGCGATCGCGTCCTTGAACTCGCGCGCGACGGCGGGGAAGTCGGCGTCGTAGTCCGGGCTGTAAATGGGCAGCTTGGACAGGTCGATGTCGACCAGTTCGACGCCCTCGGGGGCGAGGGCGGCGAGGTGGCTCGCCACGGTGCGGTTGATGGACTTGCTCGAGACCGAGCCGACGATGACGCCAATGCGCATGGGTATGTCTCCTTGGAACGGAAAGCTGGGGAGTCGACCTGTGCCGACTGCAGTGTCAACAATGTTGACTTTTCAAGTATTCCGTAACTTGAGAATTCAAGTTTTTGCCAGCGTCGGGCTACGAGAGATGCCGCTCCGCATAGATGGCGGCGGCGTCGCGCAGCAGGGCAGCGGCGCCCGGCGTGATCTCGTCATAGTGGCGGCGGAAGCGCTCATCGTCGACGTACATCTGCGTAAGCGAGACGTACGCCTCCGCGTTGGGGGTCCAGATCTCCGTGAGCCACGTGTAGTGCTTGGCGACGACCTCCTGCACCTCCTCGCTGTCAGGGGCGAGGCGGATGCGCGCAGCGGCGCCAAGCGCCTCGACGATCTCGCGGTCGGTCTCCATGTGCTGCTTGCGGCCCGCGTCGCCGAGCTTCTCCCATGCCGCATTGGACCGGTCGACCTCGTCGTCGCCCCAGCGCTCTCTCGCCTCCGGCTCGTAGCGGTGATGGGCGAGGCCCTCGAACATCTCCTCGGTGGACATTGCGGTTCCCTTCTCAAGTCTGTCGATGGTGCGGCTCACGGTGGTGGCGAGCCGGGCAAGGCGGTCGCGCTCCTTGATGAGCGCGGCAAGGTGGTCTTTCAGCAGCCCGACGGCGCTATCGGGGGCGCCTTCGAGCACGCGGGCGGTGGTGGCCAGGTCCACGCCGAGTTCTTTGAGGATGAGGATGTGCTGCAGTCGCAGCAGCTCCTCCTCGCCATACCAACGGCGGCCGTCGTGGCTGGTCTCGGCCGGCTTGAGCAGACCGATGGCGTCGTAATGGCGCAGGGTGCGGCTCGTCACGCCGGTCAGCTTGGCCACGCGTTTCGTGTCGATAGTTAGCATGCTAAGCATCGTAGAAGTTGACGTGGCGTCAACGTCAAGGCGAGTTTTCGCGCCTGCCGCAACCACAGCGTCGGGCCGGTTCTAGACTGCCCGCATGACGTCAACGCCCGACATCAAGCCCCGCTCTCGCCAGGTCACCGACGGACTGGAGGCAACCGCCTCACGCGGCATGCTCCGCGCGGTGGGACTGGGCGACGAAGACTTCGCCAAGCCGCAGATCGGCATCGCGAGCTCGTGGAACGAGATCACGCCCTGCAACCTCTCCCTCCAGCGCCTTGCCGCCGCCTCCAAGAACGGTGTGCATGCTGGCGGCGGCTACCCGCTCGAGTTCGGCACCATCTCCGTCTCCGACGGCATCTCGATGGGCCACGAGGGCATGCACTTCTCGCTCGTGAGCCGCGACATCATCGCCGACTCCGTGGAGACCGTGATGATGGCCGAGCGCCTCGACGGCTCGGTGCTGCTCGCCGGCTGCGACAAGTCGCTTCCCGGCATGCTCATGGC
>ENA-UOVV01001528-UOVV01001528.1-compost-metagenome-genome-assembly--contig:-NODE-1528-length-16470-cov-15.369357_pt1 | contig 16470 bp, 19 predicted proteins | sample MGYA00238155_ERZ761577 | MGnify/ENA primary metagenome ERZ761577 (study PRJEB28898, sample SAMN06268775) | compost metagenome | isolation source: Emeryville, CA | place: USA:Emeryville, CA | collected...
TCCGGCGGGGCTTTTCGTTGCGCAACAGCATTGCGGGGGAACGCCGCGCGGAACTGCGCGTTTCTTTACAGCGGCGGGAAAGACAACCGATCAGGCAGGAGGCCACGATGAATTGGAATCAGGTCGAAGGAAACTGGGAACAGTTCAAGGGCAAGGTGCAGGCCCAGTGGGGCAAGCTCACCAATGACGACCTCAGCGTCATCAAGGGGAACCGCAAGCAGCTCGCCGGCCGCATCCAGGAGCGCTACGGCAAGGCCCAGGAAGAGGCCGAAAAGGAAATCGACACCTGGCTCGAACGCTCCTGACAGGTGAGCCGCGAAGGCTCCCGCTTGCGGAAGAGTCGCGGCAAGACCCCATCGCCTGACGCCGGCGCGGCCGTTTCAGCCGTCCGGCGCCAGGCAGGCCCGCAGCGAGGCAGCCAGTCCGCGCAGAAGCTCGAAATAGAGATCGGGGCCTTCGGCAAGGCTGCCGCCTTCCGGATCGAGAACGCCGGCGCGCGCGCCGGTGCCCTCGATCACCACGTCCACCAGCCGCGGCTCGAACTGCGGCTCGGCAAAGACGCAGGCGACGCCGAGCGCGCGAACCCTGGCGCGGATCTCGGCGATACGGGCCGCCCCGGGCAACACCTCCGGGCTGACGGTGATCGAGCCCGCCGCGGTGACGCCGAAGCGCTTCTCGAAATACTGATAGGCGTCGTGGAAGACGACGAAGCCCTTGCCGCGCAGCGGCCGGAGCTCGCCGTCGATCTCGGTCGCCAGCGCGTCGAGCCGCGCCACAAGCGCCGCCGCGTTGTCCGCATAGGCCGGCGCATTGGCGGGGTCGGCCGCAGAGAGCGCGGCGGCGATCGCGCGCACCATCGCAGCGGCGTTGTCCGGGTCGAGCCACATATGGGCGTCGGCCTCGCCATGAGCATGGGAATGGGCGTGCCCGCCCCCGCCTTCATGGCCGTGGGCCTCGAACATGCCGCCCTCGCGCAGGGGGAGCGGCACGACCCCTTCCGCCCTGCCCAGCTCGACGATCGCGGCGTTCCTGGCAAGGCTGCGCAGCGGCCTTGCCAGGAACGCCTCCATGTGCGGGCCGACCCAGAACACCAGCCGCGCCGCCTCCAGCGCCGCCGCATCGGAAGGCCGCATCACATAGGTGTGCGGAGAGGCGGCGCCCTTCAGGATCAGGCCTGGAGCGCCGACACCCTTCATCACCCCCGCAACCAGCGAATGAACGGGCTTGATGGAGGCGACCACGCCTTCGAAGGCGGCAGCCTGCCCGGCCCCCGCCCAAAGCAGGATGCCGGCAGCCGCCAGCGCACGCAGAGCGCCCATGGAACGTCCTTCCTCTTGACCCGCCTCAATGCGGGGGATACGTAATATTATTACAGCACTGTTGCGTTAATCCATACCGGCCGGTGTCCGCAACCCCGAAAGGCGCGCCCGATGACAAAAGCACGACCGGACCTTGCGCCGCTGGTCCGGCTTTCCGGAGCGGGCGTCCGCGCCGCCGGCCGCTGGCTGGTGCGCGGCGTCGATCTCACGGTGCGCCCCGGCGAGATCGTCACGCTGATCGGTCCCAACGGGTCGGGAAAGAGCACGACGGCGCGCCTGGTCACCGGCGTGCGGCGGCCCGACGAGGGCCGCGTGCAGCGCGCCGCCGGCCTCAGCGTCGGCTATGTCCCCCAGAAGCTGTCCATCGACCGGACGCTGCCTTTGACGGTCGAGCGGCTGATGCGGCTGACGGGGCCGCAGCCGGCCGACGCGGTCCGCACGGCGTTGGAGGAAGTGGGCATCCCGCATCTGGCGCGGGCCGAGGTGCAGACGCTTTCCGGCGGCGAGTTCCAGCGCGCGCTGCTCGCGCGCGCCATGCTGCGCCGACCGGACCTCCTGGTGCTCGACGAACCGGTCCAGGGCGTCGATTTCACCGGCGAGGTGGCGATCTACGAACTGATCCGCGCCATCCGCGACCGGACCCGGTGCGGAATCCTGCTGATCTCGCACGACCTGCACGTGGTCATGGCCGAAACCGATACGGTGATCTGCCTGAACGGCCATGTCTGCTGCTCCGGCACGCCGGCCTCGGTTGTCGAGAGCCCGGAATATCTGCGTCTGTTCGGCGCCCGCGCGGCCGGGGCGCTGGCGATCTACCGCCACCACCACGACCACACGCACCTGCCGGACGGGCGGGTGCAGCATGCCGACGGCAGCGTGACCGACCATTGCCATCCGGGCGACGGCCATCACCACCATGCCCATGGCGAGACGGGAAGCGGCCGCCATGCTTGACGACTTCTTCGTGCGCGCGCTGCTCGCCGGGGTCGGCGTCGCGCTGACGGCGGGGCCGGCGGGCTGCTTCATCGTCTGGCGGCGCATGGCCTATTTCGGCGACACGATGGCGCATTCGGCGCTGCTCGGAGTGGCGCTGTCATTCCTGCTCGGCTCGAGCCTCACGGCCGGCGTGTTCGTCATCGCCATGCTGGTGGCCTTCGCCCTCATCCTTTTGGAGCGGCGCGGCGCGCTCTCGACCGACGCGCTGCTCGGCATCCTGTCGCACTCGGCGCTGGCCACCGGCCTCGTCATGCTGGCCTTCATGTCGTGGGTGCGGGTCGACCTGATGGGCTTCCTGTTCGGCGACATCCTCGCGGTTTCCGGAACCGATCTGCTGCTGATCTGGATCGGCGGCGCCATCGTGCTTGCCGGCATCGCGCTGTTGTGGCGGCCGCTGCTGGCCGCAACGGTCAGCACCGAGATCGCCGAGGCGGAAGGGCTGCGGCCGGAGCGTGCCCGCATCGCCTTCATGCTCCTGATGGCGGCCGTCATCGCGATCGCCATGAAGGTGGTCGGCATATTGCTGATCACCTCGCTGCTGATCATCCCGGCGGCGACGGCGCGGCGCTTTGCGGCGACGCCGGAGGGCATGGCGGTGCTCGCCGCACTCATCGGCGCGGTGGCGGCCGTCGGCGGCCTTGCCGGCTCGCTCGGCTGGGACACGCCGTCCGGCCCGTCGATCGTGGTTGCCGCGCTGCTGCTGTTCCTGGCAAGCCTGCTGCCCTGGCCCGGCCGCGCGCCGGCAGGCGACGTCGTTCCGGGCAAGGCCGCGCGCCCATGAGCGCCGCTCCGGACCTCACCCGCAACCAGTCCCTCGTGCTGGCGGCGCTTACCGCTGCCGAGGGTCCGCTGTCGGCCTACACCATCCTCGACCGCCTGCGCGACGAAGGCTTCCGCGCGCCGCTCCAGGTCTACCGCGCGCTCGACAAGCTGACCGGCCTCGGCCTCGTCCACCGCCTGGAAAGCCTCAACGCCTTCGTCGCCTGCATCCACCCGCATTGCCACGGCGGCGGCACCGTCGCCTTCGCGATCTGCGACAAGTGCGGACAGGTGGACGAATTCTCGGACGAAACCGTGGCCGAGCGGCTTGCCGGCTGGGCGGCTGCGCACGGCTTCCATCCGCGCAAGACGACCATCGAGATCCGCGGGACCTGCGCAGCCTGCAGCCACTGAGGGCGGCGGGCCGCGAGGCGTTCCGACGCAGACCGCCGGTGCGCCCTGAGGCTTTGCCTTCGCCGCGAAACCGATTATGAAGCGGCGGTTGGGTCGCGCCTGGCTTTCGCCGTGACGGCATCGCCGATGGCCCGATCCGACGCGATTGCCGGACGGGGGATCGCCTCGCGCCCGCCCCGGCATTGCGCAGCCGCCGACGGAGCACGCCATGACGACGATCATCTCGACGCCCAAGCTGGTCACGGTCTTCGGGGGATCGGGCTTTCTCGGGCGCTATGTCGTGCAGGCGCTGGCGCGCCGCGGCTACCGCGTGCGGGTGGCCTGCCGCCGCCCGGACCTGGCGCTGCACGTGGTGCCGCTCGGCAATGTCGGGCAGGTGCAGCCGGTGCAGGCCAATCTGAGGGTGCGCTGGTCGGTCGACCGCGCGGTCGAGAGCGCGGATCATGTCATCAACCTGGTCGGCATCATGCATGAAAGCGGCCGCCAGCGTTTCTCCGTTGTACACGAGTCCGGCGCGCGCGCCGTGGCCGAGGCCGCCCGTGCGCAGGGCGCCGGCCTGACCCATCTGTCGGCGCTCGGCGCCGACGCGAATTCAGCCTCTGCCTATGCGCGCAGCAAGGCGGCCGGCGAGGCGGCCGTGCTGGAGACGCTGCCGGATGCGGTCGTGCTGCGCCCCTCGATCGTGTTCGGCCCCGAGGACGGGTTCTTCAACCGCTTCGCCAACATGGCCCGCTTCTCGCCGGCGCTGCCGCTGATCGGCGGCGGCGCGACGCGCTTCCAGCCCGTCTATGTCGGCGACGTCGCCGAGGCGATCGCGCGGTCCGTCGACGGCGCGCTGGAGAGAGGCCGCGTCTACGAGCTGGGCGGGCCGCAGGTGCTCTCCTTCCGCGAATGCATGACCTACATGCTCGAAACGATCCATCGCCGCCGCGTGCTGGTCCCGATCCCGTGGTGGGCGGCCCGGCTGATGGGCTCGGTGCTCGGGCTGCTGCCGAAGCCGCTGTTGACCCGCGACCAGGTCGCGCTGCTGGCGCAGCACAACGTGGTGTCGGCGGAGGCCGAGGCGGAGGGGCGGACGCTTGCCGGCATCGGCATCCAGGGGCGCGACATCGAGGCGATCCTGCCGGGCTATCTGTGGTCCTACCGGCCGGCCGGCCAGTTCAGCCGCAAGTCGCCCGCCTAGGCGCCCGCACGCATGGACGCATTGACGGGGCTGCTGCCCGACGGCATCGGCGCGGGCGCGGCCCTGTTCCTCGTCGTCGCGAGCTTCTTCACCTCGGCTCTGACCGCCTCGTTCGGGGTCGGCGGCGGTACGGTGATGCTGCTCCTGCTCGGTTTCTTCATCCCCGTCGCCGCGCTGATCCCCGTCCATGGCGCGGTGCAGTTCGGCTCCAACACCGGCCGCGCCTGGCACCAGCGCGTGCATGTGCGGCGCGATATCTTCACCCCGTTCTCGATCGGAAGCGTAGCCGGCGCCGTCGCCGGCGCCTTTCTCGTCGTCCAGCTTCCCGACGCGGCGCTGAAGCTCTTCCTCGGCGCCTTCATCATCGTCATCACCTGGGCGAGGATCCCCGGCGTCGAGCGCCTCGGCCGTGCCGGGCTTGCCGCGGGCTCCGTCGCGCTGGCGCTGCTCAACATGTTCGTCGGCGCCACCGGGCCGCTGCTCACCACCTTCTTCGCGCAGTTCATGGCCGGCGACCGCAAGGCGCTGGTCGCCACCCATGCGGCGGCAATGTCGGTGCAGCACCTGCTCAAGGTCGTCGTGTTCGGGGCGGCGGGCTTCGCCTTCGCATCCTGGGTTCCGCTGGTGGCGGCCATGATCGCGTCAGGCTTCCTCGGCACCGTCTACGGCTCCAGGCTGCTCGACCGGCTGCCGGAGGACAGGTTCCGCGTCTGGTTCAGGATCGGCATCACGCTGCTTGCGCTCGACATGGCCCGGCGCGGGGCGATGGCGATCCTGTAGCCGGCGCGCTCACCCCCAGACATAGAGGGCGGCCAGCCCCACCGCGCCGACGGCGATGCGCCACCAGCCGAACAGCGCATAGCCGCGCTTGGAGACGAAATCGAGCAGGCCGCGCACGACGAACACGGCCACGATGAAGGACGTGATGAAGCCGGTCGCGATGATCGGCACGTCGGCCGCCGACAATATCTCCCTGTTCTTCCACAGGTCGAGCGCGAAGGCGCCGACCATCGTCGGCATGGCGAGCCAGAACGAGAACTCCGCCGCCGAGCGCTTGTCGGCACCCATCAGAAGCGCGCCGACGATCGTCGAGCCGGAGCGGGAGACGCCGGGGATCATCGCCAGGCACTGGAACAGGCCGATGCCGAGATAGGTCTTCAGCGGAAACTGCGTCACCTCGCGAAAGCGCGGGTTGAGCGCCCAGCGGTCGACCCACAACAGGACGATGCCGCCGAGCACGAGCATGACGCAGATCAGCTTCGGCGTCTCGAACAGCACCGCCTTGATGAAGCCGTGCGCCAGCGCCCCGATGATCGCGGCGGGCAGGAAGGCGAGCAGGATGCCGCCGACGAAATACTGCGTGCGCCGATCCCTGGGCAGGGCCAGCAGCATCTGCCACAGGCGGCCGAAATAGACGGTCAGGATGGCAAGGATCGCGCCGAGCTGGATCAGCACCTCGAAGGCCTTGCCGGTCGATTCGAAGCCGAGGAAATGGCCGGCGAGCAGGATGTGCCCCGTCGAGGATACCGGGATGAATTCGGTCAATCCTTCGAGGATGCCCAGCGCGAAGGCTTCGACGATCGTCTGCGTGGCCATTTCAATCCCTTCCGCGCGCCGGTCAGCGCGCGCTTGTCATGCCGGAGAGCGACGCCTATACGTCCGATGCGGCGGGCCTGCCCGGAATCGGGCCGCCGAGACTTAACCCCCACGCCAGAAATTGGCCAGAGTCGCGCTTCGTTCTCAATCCGATGCTGACGCTCTTTCATTTCCCGCTCCACGCCGGCTGCCGGTTCGTCAGGCTGTCGTTCGCCGAATATGGCGAGGAGCTGGCGCTGATCGAGGAAAAGCCGTGGCTGCGGCGCAGGGAGTTCCTGGCGCTCAATCCGGCGGGAACGCTGCCGGTCCTGCTGGCGGAAGGCGACGTACCGGTCGTCGGGGCGACGGTGATCGCCGAATATGTCGACGAGACGCGCGGCGTCTTCAAGCGCGACAAGCGGCTGTTTGCCGAAGACCCATTCGAGCGGGCCGAGATCCGGCGGCTGATCGACTGGTATCTGGACAAGGCCGAGGCCGACGTGACCCGCCATCTGGTGCGCGAGCGCGTGCTGAAGCCGCAGATGACCGACGGCAATGGCGGATCGCCGGACGCGGGGGTGATCCGGGCCGCACGCGCCAATATCCGCCAGCACCTGAAATACACCAACTGGCTGGCGGCCACCCGCAACTGGCTGGCCGGGCCGCGGCTCACCTATGCCGACATGGCGGCGGCCGCCACGCTGTCCGTCCTCGACTATCTCGGCGAGATCGACTGGGGCGAGCATCGGGCGGCGCGCGAATGGTATCAGCGCATGAAATCGCGCCCCTCGTTCCGGCCGCTGCTGCAGGACCGCGTGCGCGGCCTTTCGCCGGTGTCGCACTACGCGGACCTCGATTTCTGACGGCCGGCCGGCAGATGCCGGCAAGCCCAGCGCGGAGACCCGGCATGGCGTTCAACCTGTTCCTGCTCGGCGCCGGCTACAGCGCCCGCGCCTATGCGCGGCGCGCGAAGGGCCGGGCCGGGTCCGTGCAGGGCACCACCCGTTCGCCGGAGGGGCTCGCGGCACTGCGCGGCGCCGGCGTCCTGCCTTTCCTGTTCGACGGGACCGCGATCGGGCCGGACTTGGCGACGGCGCTGCGCACGACCACGCATCTCGTGCTTTCGGCGGCGCCGGACGGGGCCGGCGACCCGCTGCTGCGGCTGCTCCCCCGCCCGGTGACGCAGGCGATGCCGGCGCTGCGCTGGGTCGGCTACCTGTCCACCATCGGGGTCTATGGCGATCATGGCGGCGCTCGCGTCACCGAGGCGAGCGATCTGCGGACCGCCTCGCCGCGGGCGCTGGCGCGGATCGGGGCCGAGCGCGCATGGATCGAGGCGGGCGAAACGGCCGGCGTTGCTGTCGCCATATTGCGGCTGGGGGGCATCTACGGGCCGGGACGCAACGCGCTCGTCAATCTCGCGCGCGGGACGGCCCGCCGCATCGTCAAGCCCGGCCAGGTGTTCAACCGTATCCATGTCGCCGACATTGCGGGCGCGCTCGACCATCTGGCGGAGCGCGGAACCGGCGGCATCTTCAATGTCTGCGACGACGCCCCCGGCCCGCCGCAGGACGTGATCGGCTTTGCGGCGGGGCTGATGGGGATCGAGCCGCCGCCGCAGATCCCTTTCGACGCGGCCGAAATGACGCCGATGGCGCGCGCATTCTGGGGCCAGAACAAGCGTGTGTCGAACGCCCGCCTCAAGGAGGCGGGCTACGTCTTCCGCTACCCCGACCACCGCGTGGCCCTGGAGGCGATGTGGCGCGACGCGGACTGGGAGGCGGAAGCGCACGACCATGCCGGTGGATGACCGGCGTCCCAGCGGCCGGTCCCGGTGCCATGCAAGGATTCGTGAAGGCGCCGTTAACCTTTCGGCAACCATGCGGCAAACAATGTCGCTCGGCTGCCATGTGCGGGAGAGATCATGAAGGCGGAGATCGGCAGGACGGGATGGCTGGCGGCGCTGCTGGCCGCGGTGCTCGGCACGGCAGGCCTGATCGAAGGCGTCGCGATGGCGGCCGAGCCGCTGGCGAAGACCCTGTTCGGCGCGCAGACGCTGCCGGCGCAGGCTGCGCCGCAGTCGATCGGCTTCTATTCCAAGGGCTGCTTTGCCGGCGGCGTGGCGATCGCCGCCGACGGGCCGCACTGGCAGGTGATGCGCCTGTCGCGCAACCGCCGCTGGGGCCACCCCCGCACGATCGAACTTCTCCAGGAGCTTTCGCAAAAGGCTGCGCAAGGCGGCTGGACCGGCCTTCTCGTCGGCGACATCTCGCAGCCGCGCGGCGGTCCGATGGTGACCGGGCACGCCTCCCATCAGATCGGCCTCGACGCCGACATCTGGCTGACGCCGATGCCCGCCGGCCGCTTCACCGAGGCCGAGCGCGAAACCGTCAGCGCCGTCTCGATGCTGAAGAAGGGCTCCCTCAACGTCGACGACCGCAAATGGACGCCCGCGCATGCGGCCGTGCTGCGCGCGGCGGCGAGCTTTGCGGACGTCGATCGCATCTTCGTCCATCCCGGCATCAAGAAGAAGCTGTGCGAGACGGTGGGCGGCGATCGCTCCTGGCTCGGCAAGCTGCGCCCCTATTGGGGGCACGACGCCCATTTCCACGTGCGGCTCCATTGCCAGCCGGGCTCCCCGGACTGCAAGCCGCAGGCGCCGGTCGGCCGCGGCGACGGTTGCGACAGCTCGCTCGCCTGGTGGTTCACCGACGAGCCGTGGCGGCCGGCGACCGGGCCCAGGAAGCCGCCGGCGCGCGACGTGATGACGATGGCGAGCCTGCCGCGCGCGTGCCGCGCGGTGCTGGCCGCGCCGGCGCCGGACACCGCCCTTGCCGCGACGATGGCGCTGCCTGCGCAGACCGCCGCCGGCACGCCGCCGCCGGCCAATGCCTTCGCGCCGCTGCCCCGGGCCGCGATCCCGTTGCCCACACCCCGCCCGGCCCGTTGACGGCATGGCTGCTGGACCTTGCCCGGCGACGCCCTTATAGGAGCTTCAAACGGTTCAATCCGGCCTCGCAGCCGGCTGGGAGGCAGAGATGGCGCTGCGGCTCGCGCTGATAGCGCACGATCTGAAGAAGGACGAACTCGTCGCCTTCTCCGTCCGGCACGCCGCCTTCCTCTCCGGTTGCGAACTGGTGGCGACCGGCACCACCGGAGCCCGCATCATGGAAGCCTGTCCGGATCTGTCGATCCGGCGCCTGAAGAGCGGACCGCTCGGCGGCGACCAGCAGATCGGCGCGCTGATCGCCGAAGGCGCCATCGAGGCGATGATATTCTTCGTTGATCCCCTGACGTCTTTGCCGCATGACGTGGATGTCAAGGCATTGATGCGGCTGGCCATCGTCTACGACATCGTCATGGCGCTCAACCCGGCGACGGCCGAGCTGCTGGTTGCCGCGCACGGGTCGGGAAAAGCACGCTAGCAGCAGCAAGGGAACGGACGCCGCCACGATGTCGAGCAGCAACGAAACCGCCGGCGCGCCGCCATTTCCGGTGCTGATCGGGGACATAGGCGGCACCAATGCCCGTTTCTCCATCCTGCCGGACCCGGAAGCGGAGCCGATTCCGTTTCCCACCGTGCGCACTGCCGACTTCGCCAATATCGACGACGCGATCGCGGCGGCGACGGCCGGAAGCGCGGTGCGGCCGCGCTCGGCCGTGCTGGCCGTGGCAGGCCCGGTCGACGGCGACGAGATCGACCTGACGAATTGCGACTGGGTGGTGCGGCCGAGGACGCTCAATGCGCGCTTCGGTATCGGCGAGATCATCGTCCTCAACGATTTCGAGGCGCAGGCGCTGGCCACCGCCGCCCTCGACGCGGCGGAGATGGAAAGGATCGGCGGCGGCGAGCCGGAGGACGGCGCCAGCCGCGTCGTGCTCGGCCCCGGCACCGGCCTCGGCGTCGCCGGCATGGTGCGCGCGCGCGCCATCTGGATCCCGGTTCCCGGCGAAGGCGGCCATGTCGACCTCGGCCCGCGCACGGCGCGCGATCTCGAGATCTGGCCGCATCTGGAACCGATCGAGGGCCGCATCTCGGGCGAGCAGATGCTTTGCGGGCGCGGGCTGACGAACATCTACCGCGCCGTGGCGAAAGCCAATGGCCGGCCGTCGCTCCTGGAGGCGCCGGCAGATATTTCCGGCGCCGCGCTCGCGGGGTCCGATCCCGATGCGGCCGAGGCGCTGGATCTGTTCGTCACCTGCCTCGGCCGGCTCGCCGGCGACCTCGCGCTGGTTTTCATGAGCCGCGGCGGCGTGTTCCTGACCGGCGGCATCCCGCAGAAGATCGTGCCGGCCCTCAAGAGCGGCAATTTCCGCACCGCCTTCGAGGACAAGGCGCCGCACAGCGCCCTGCTGGCCGCCATGCCGGTCTATGTCATCACCCATCCGCGGGCCGCGCTCGCCGGGCTGGCCGCCTTCGCGCGCGCGCCCGGCCTGTTCGGCGTCGCAACGCAGGGCCGCCGCTGGCAGTTCTGAGGCACGCACGCCATTGCATCGCGGCGCGGAAACGGCAATACGCTTCCACGCGATGGAGGACGACATGACCGAGATGGCTCTCGTTGTGGTGGGCGCGGCCGGGCGCATGGGCCAGACCCTCGTGCGGCTCATCCACGAGACGCCGGGCGCGCGGCTGGCCGGCGCGCTGGAGCGCCAGGGCTCGCCGCAGATCGGCCGTGACGCCGGGGTGATCGCGGGGGTCGGCCCGCTCGACGTGGCGATCACCGACGATCCGCTGCCGCTGTTCGCGAAGGCCGACGGCGTGCTCGACTTCTCCGTCCCGGCGGCGAGCGTCGCCTATGCCGGCTATGCCGCGCAGGCGCGCATCGTGCATGTCATCGGCACGACGGGGCTCGGACCCGACGACGAGGCCGGGATTGCCGCAGCGGCCCGCCACGCCACCATCGTCAAGTCCGGCAATATGAGCCTCGGCGTCAACCTGCTTGCCGCCCTGGTCGAGCGCGCCACCCGCGCGCTGCCGGCCGATTTCGACATCGAGATCCTCGAGATGCACCATCGCCACAAGGTCGACGCGCCGTCCGGAACGGCGCTGCTGCTCGGGGAAGCGGCGGCCGACGGACGCGGCATCGCGCTTGCGGACAACAGCGTGCGCGTGCGCGACGGCCAGACGGGACCGCGCCCCGAAGGCGCCATCGGCTTCGCCTCGCTGCGCGGCGGCTCGGTGGTCGGCGACCATTCGGTGATCCTCGCGGGGCCGGGCGAACGCGTGACGCTCGCTCACGCCGCCGAAGACCGCGCCATCTTCGCGCGCGGAGCGGTGCGCGCGGCACTGTGGGCCCGCGACAGGAAGCCGGGCCTCTATTCGATGCGCGACGTGCTGGGGCTGCCGGCCGCATGAGCCGTCCGACCGGCGCCGCTGCCCCCATCCGAAACCCGATACAAGGAGCCGCCATGTCCGGAACACTCGTGCTCGTCCGTCACGGCCAGAGCGAATGGAACCTGAAGAACCTGTTCACGGGCTGGCGCGATGTCGATCTGACCCCGCAGGGGCACGAGGAGGCGAAGGCGGCGGGCCGCATGCTGGCGGCACGCAAGATGACCTTCGACATCGCCTTCACCTCGGTGCTGATGCGGGCGCAGAAGACCTGCGCCTACATTCTCGACGCGGTCGGCCAGCCAGACCTGACGACGATCCGCGACCAGGCGCTCAACGAGCGCGACTATGGCGACCTGTCGGGCCTCAACAAGGACGATGCGCGCGCCAGATGGGGCGAGGAGCAGGTGCATATCTGGCGCCGCTCCTATGCGGTCGCTCCTCCCGGCGGCGAAAGCCTGCGCGACACTGGCGCGCGGGTCTGGCCCTACTACATGCACGTCGTCCAGCCGCACGTGCTGCGCGGCGAGACCGTTCTGGTGGCCGCCCACGGCAATTCGCTCAGGGCGCTGATCATGGCGCTCGAGGGCCTGTCGGGCGACGAGGTGGTGAAGGTCGAGCTCGCCACCGGCGTGCCCATGATCTACCGGCTCAACGCCGATTCGACCCTCGCGTCGAAGGAGATCCTCGAAGCCTGAGCGGCGCCCGAGCAACGTCGAAGGGCGGGCGCATCCCTTGCAGGGCGGCCGTCCTGCGCGTTCTCCGCGCGAGGGCCTCGCAGCATTTCCCGCGAATCGGCGGCGGCGCGGCGTTTCCCACGAAGATGGCGTTGACACGGCGGTGCCGCCCGCTTACATCGGCGGCGCACCTGCCCAGGTGGCGGAATTGGTAGACGCGCAGGTTTCAGGTACCTGTGCCGCGAGGCGTGGAGGTTCGAGTCCTCTCCTGGGCACCAATAATCCATGCGGCATCGCTTGCCGATGCATCAAGAAGCCCGGATTTCCGGGCTTTTTTGCTATCCGGCGAAGGCTACAGACGCTTCCTGGAATGCGGCTTTCCGGCGCTTCCGGCCGTTTCCCGGATGCCTCGCGGGCGGCGGGAAGACGGCAGGCGGAAAAACGCCTCGGCCGAGAGCATTCACGCGGCCGCCGCAGCCGGCGGTTCAAGGCGGTGCCGGTTTCCGGAAATTTTTTCCGGCGTGTCGTGAAACAACGCAAAGCGTTCCGCTCCTCCGGCACGGGAGCCGCTCTATAGTCCGGAAGAAGCGCCGATTTGAGCATGCAGCTTGCGGGCGCTCAACAAATGCAGCTAAAGCGCGGGCCGAAATTTCTCCCGCGGGCTGATGGCGGACCGACGGTCCGTCCCGATCACCATCGGCGCAACCGCGCCCGAACTCGTGGGAGAACTGCCATGATCCATCCATCGCGTCGTTTCGTCCTCGGCCTTGCGCTGTCGCTTAGCCTCCTGCCCGCGGCCGCGTCCTTCGCCGCCGGCAAGCCGGACGCCATCACGCTCGACTGGGCGACCTACAGCCCCGTCTCGATGCTGCTCAAGGACAAGGGCTGGCTCGAAGAGGCGTTCGCCCCCGACGGCATCTCGATCAACTGGGTGCAGTCGCTGGGCTCGAACAAGGCGCTCGAATTCCTCAATGCCGGCTCCATCGATTTCGGCTCGAGCGCAGGCGCCGCCGCGCTGATCGCCAAGATCAACGGCAACCCCATCAAGTCGGTCTATGTCTACTCGAAGCCCGAATGGACGGCGCTGGTCACCGGCAAGGACAGCGGCATCGAAACCGTCGCCGACCTGAAGGGCAAGAGCGTCGCCGTCACCCGCGGCACGGACCCGCACATCTTCCTGGTCCGCGCGCTCAGGGGCGCCGGGCTGACCGAGCAGGACATCACGCCGGTGCTGCTGCAGCATCCCGACGGCGCCACCGCGCTGGTCCGCGGAGACGTCGACGCCTGGGCCGGCCTCGATCCGATGATGGCGAATGTCGAGCTGAACGAAGGCGCGCGCCTTTTCTACCGCGACGCCGACGCCAACACCTACGGCATATTGAGCACCCGGCAGGAATTCCTGGAAAAGTATCCGGACCTCGTGAAGCGCGTGCTTGCCGTCTACGAGACCGCGCGCAAATACGCCCTCGCCCATCCCGACGAGCTCAAGGCCAGCTTCATCGCGGCGACCGGGCTGCCCGACGCCGTCGCCGACAAGCAACTGAACGAGCGGACGGACCTGAGCAATGGCGTGATCGGCCAGGCGCAACGCGACTCGATCCTCCAGGCCGGCCTGGTTCTGCAGGAGGCGGGTATCATCGCGGCCGATGTCGACGTGGAAAAGACCCTCGACGATCTGATCGCCGACGGCCACGTGCCGGTCACCCACTGACCCGGATTGGCGTGCTGCCCGGCCCGCACGGCGGGCCGGGGCAGCAGCAGAGGCGCAGCGTCCGATGGCCGCGATCGAGAGCAGCGTGATTGTCGGGACGGCAGGCGCCGGGCGGAGACGGCCCGGACACCTGTCGGACCGGCTCAAGGGCCCGGCGCTGGGCCTCCTTCTTCCCGTCCTGGCCGCGGTCGGCTGGGAGCTTGCCGTGCGGCTCGGCTGGTCGACCGGCAGGCTGGTGCCGCCACCGTCGGTGATCTGGGAAACATTCGTGCAACTGGCACGGGGCGGCGCGTTGCAGCCCCATGCGACCGCAACGCTGGCCCGCGTCGCCATCGGCTTCGGCGCGGGCGTCGCCGCCGGAACGCTCGTCGGCGCCGCCACCGGCTATTCGCGTTTTCTCAGCCGCCTCCTCGATCCGACGCTGCAGGCCCTGCGCGCCATACCGTCCATCGCCTGGGTGCCGCTGTTCATCCTCTGGCTGGGCATCTTCGAGGCGTCGAAGGTCACGCTGATCGCGGTCGGCGTGTTCTTTCCCGTCTATCTCGGCGTCATGGGGGCCGTGGCCTCGGTCGACCGCAGGATCGTCGAGGTCGGCCGCGTCTTCCGGCTTTCGGGACCGCAGATGGTGCGCCGCATCCTTCTGCCTGCGGTCCTTCCTTCCTACGTGATCGCGCTGCGGTCGGGGCTCGGCCTCGGCTGGATGTTCGTCGTCGCCGCCGAATTCATGGGCGCCTCGCAGGGCCTCGGCTACCTCCTGATCGACGGCCAGCAACTCGGCAAGCCGGCGCAGATCGTCACCGCCATCGTCGCCTTCGCCATCCTGGGCAAGATCACCGACTGGCTGATCGTCGCCGCGGCGCGGCCGTTCCTCTCCTGGGAAGACCGCTTCGCCGGACAGGGCGCGCGCTGACATGCTGGTCCTCGACCGCGTCGGCAAGACCTATCCGAACGGGGTCCATGCGCTGGAAGGCGTCAGCCTTTCGGTCTCGCCCGGCGAGATCGTGGCGGTCGTCGGCGGCTCCGGCTGCGGCAAGTCGACCATGCTGCGGGCGATCGCCGGGCTCGACGCGCCGGGCCGCGGCTGCGTCGCGCTCGACGGCACGCCCATCGCCGCGCCGCATGAGAGGATCGGCATCATCTTCCAGGAGCCGCGGCTGCTGCCCTGGCTCACCGTCGCCGGCAACGTCGCCTTCGGCATCGGGCACCTGCCGCGGGCGGACCGTGACGCGCGCGGCGCAGCGGCGCTGGCGCGCGTCGGCCTCGCCGAAAAGGCGAACGCCTGGCCGCGCGAGCTCTCGGGCGGCCAGGCGCAGCGCGTCGCCATCGCGCGCGCCCTCGTGCCGCAGCCGGAAGTGCTGCTGCTCGACGAGCCGTTCTCGGCGCTCGACGCCTTCACCCGGGCCGACCTGCAGGACCACCTGCTGGCCCTGTGGGCGGACACCAGGCCGACGCTGGTGCTGGTGACGCATGACGTCGACGAGGCCATCGTGCTTGCCGACCGCATCCTGATCATGCGGCCCCGGCCGGGCCGGCTCTTCGAGGAGATCGCGGCGGGGCTGGCCCGGCCGCGCGACCGCCGCTCCGACGCATTCGACGCCGTGCGGCGGCAGGTTCTGGATGCGCTCGACCGGTCGCTGGACCGTGCGGCCGTCGCCGCGATTTGACGAAAGGACTTCGACATGGACGCTGCCCAATTGCGGGCGCTGCAGGCGCCGATCAAGGAACGCTATCGCAACGACCCGGAGGCCGGGCTGGTGACGCTGAAGGCGCACGGCTCGCTCGATGACGGCAACATCGCCTGCAAGGTCGAGACGGGACGGGCGCTGGCCGTTGCCGGCCTGCATCCGGCGACCGGCGGCAGCGGGCTGGAACTGTGTTCCGGCGACATGCTGCTCGAGGCGCTGATCGCCTGCGCCGGCGTCACGCTGAAGGCGGTGTCCACCGCGCTCGACATCCCCCTGCGCGGCGCGAGCGTGTCGGCGGAAGGCGATCTCGACTTCCGCGGCACGCTGGGCGTCGCCAGGGACGCTCCGGTCGGCTTCGCCGAGATCCGGCTGCGCTTCGACGTCGACACCGACGCCGGGCAGGACGCGCTCGACCAGCTCCTGAAGCTCACCGAGCGTTATTGCGTCGTCTACCAGACGATCAGGAACGGCCCCGCGGTGCGTGTCGCCCTCGTTCGCTCCTGAGCATCCCGCAGCTTCGTTCGAGCCACCGTGCCGGCAAGGGCGGGGTGCCGCCGGCCGCCTCCGCGCCCTTTCCTTTTTGTCATGTGAAGACGATGGTCTTGTTTGCGCAGAGCATGACACGGTGCTCGAGGTGGAGCTTGACGGCGCGGGCAAGCACGCGGGCCTCGATGTCGCGCCCGACGGCGACGAAGTCCTCGGCGCCCATGGCATGGGTGACGCGCTGGGTCTCCTGCTCGATGATCGGGCCCTCGTCGAGGTCCGGGGTGACGTAGTGGGCGGTCGCGCCGATCAGCTTGACGCCGCGCTCGTAGGCCT
>ENA-UOVV01001530-UOVV01001530.1-compost-metagenome-genome-assembly--contig:-NODE-1530-length-16443-cov-4.322187_pt1 | contig 16443 bp, 10 predicted proteins | sample MGYA00238155_ERZ761577 | MGnify/ENA primary metagenome ERZ761577 (study PRJEB28898, sample SAMN06268775) | compost metagenome | isolation source: Emeryville, CA | place: USA:Emeryville, CA | collected...
CCTGATAAACTTTCATGCGTCCGCCCGATTCCAGATCCTCGAAAAATTTCGAAGCCTGTTGGCTGATTTCGGCATTCTTATGGTTGATGAGGCGTTGGCGGTCATTGGATGCTATTTCGGCCGGTCCTACCACCTTATTGTCCAGGGCTTCAAACAGGACTTTAATAAATTCCGGATTGGACACCAGTGAAGCCACGACCGAGTTTTTAACCCGGGGTGTATACGACGACCATATTTCCTTACGGGTCATCATGCGTGCACCCTCCGTATTGCCGAGCCGTGTGATGGATGCCACCGTTTCGATCTGCAATTCGGGCGGGTTTTTGGCATCCAGCGTTTTACCCAAAATGTTTTTAACCAGGGCAAAATCATAGTACCCCAACAGGGCTATTGCATCCTTGCGCTGGAGGGATGGTAATTTGTCATTTACCGCCACAGCGGTCATCTGCTTCATGAAATTTTCCAGCTGTTTCCGGGCATTTGCATCCCCACCGTTTTCCAGTAATACCCGCAGCGGGGAACTACCTTCCTTATGGATTTCCTTTCTTCTGGAAACCCCTTCGGCAAGTCCCAGAATCGTCGCTGCCCGCCATTCTTCACCACCCTTTTGCCGAAGTGTTTCGATGAGCAGATCACGACAGGCGACTTCGGAAGCTGCATTTCCAAACAGCCGGCCCATGTCCTGCATCACCAGTGCATAGGCTCGGGGGCTCCCACCCTTTTGTTTCCGGAAAGCCTGTAAAAATTCGGGTAGGCGTTCCGATATCCCGCTCAGCACCGCATTTCGCGACCATTTGTCTTCTCCGTCACGGGCTGCAATTTTAGCGAGCGCTTCTGTTGCATCGGGAGTTTTCAGGTCTCCCAAACCCAGGGAGGCCAGGAATCGAACCCGTTGGTCGTCGTCTTCAGCACGGGATTCGAGAAGGGTGGAAGCTGTTTCGTTGCTGAACCCTTTGGCAAGCTGCACTACCTGTTCCCGAACACCAGACGCTGGATCCACGGCTCCTTTCCGAAGGAGATCTTCATCCAGTGCCTCCAGATGCTTCAGCAACCATAATGCCGCAGCCCGGGTTTCGGCTTTATGGGAAGTGGAGACCATACGTTCCAGCCCCGTCCGGTAGGCTTTATCCTTGCTTTCCAGGATGATCCGGAACGCCGTTTCCCTTGCCCACTGATTGTCGGCATTCAGGGCGTTCAGCACTTCTGAGCTGGTTTTAAATGACAGTCTGGCTGCTGCGGGCTTGCCTTTCTGATAGATGCGGTATAAGCGTCCCAGGTCTTTGCCGCTTTCAAAATCGAGCAGATGCCTGGCCTCGGCCGGAACATACGACGGGTGATCGATCACCTTGCGGTACATGTCGGCCAGATAAAGTGAACCGTCAGGACCGTGGTTCAGGAAGACCGGCCGGAACCACTCGTCCTTTGATGCCAGAAACTCCTTGTGGTCATAGGCGAGCTCCGAGCGAAAGCCTGGGCCGTTTGGCTTCATTACCTGTCTCTGGACAAGATTTTGGGCAGGTTCACAGATGAAAACATTTCCCTTATGCTGTTCGGACATGCGGCTACCGTTGTAAACGAGCAGCCCGCAGGCAGAGGTAAAGGTACCGGTATGGGATAATCCGATAAGTTTGGGGATAAATTCGGCCGTGGTGATGGCTCCGCTGATGGGAAATACCTTCGCATTGGCCTCCACATCTGAAGCATTCTGGTGAGTTTCCGTGAACAGCAGGGCAGGATTCCGCTTGAGGTGGGCAGGTTCCAGCATCATCTGCATCACAGGATGACGGTTGGAAGTTCCGAAACGTCTGCCGAAGGGATCAAAGGCGAGTCCGAACTGACTGCGCCCCCCGGTATTCTCAAATTCAAAAGTTTCAGGATGAAATCGGCCATCGGCTGAGGTAAAAGCAACTGCCGGACGGTCAGGGTGTTTGGGTGATGTTACTTTTCCGCCGTTCAGTCCGCTGGTGACATACACCCAGCCATCCAGACCCAGTATAGGGTGACTCACCCGGATCTGCGCAGTTTTATCATCATTGAACCCGGTGAGTACCACATCCTTAATGTCGGCTACCCCGTCTCCGTCCGTGTCCTTGAAATAGTAAATGTGCGGGGCACAGGTCACGAAGATCCCGCCTTTCCAGGCTAAAACCCCGTTGGGGTACGTGAGGCCGTCGGCGAATTCATAGCGGGTATCGTATTTCCCGTCACGGTCTGTATCCCGGAGAAGCGCAATACGACCTATAGCGGGGGCTTTGGATCCGTCGATGGGATCAGGATATCCCCGGTCTTCTATAACATAAAGATCATACTTCTCATCGAACGCGAAGGCCACCGGGTCGATCACCAGGGGCTCTCCCGCAATAAGTTCTATCTCAAGCCCTTCTTCGAGCTGAAAACTTTCGAGGGCCTTTTTGAACCGGTCTTCTTCCTGCGGATACTTTTTCCCGGTTTTATGGATGGAAGCAATGACAATTAACCCAATGAGAAGAAACAGGTATTTAAATTTCATGAAAGTTACTTTTCAAGGAACAGTTGGTAAAAACTCAGTTTAATTCGGGCTGGACGCTTCCATATTCCCAGGGTTTGCCAGTGAATGCAGGGGCTCTTTCACCTTGCGGTGCAGTACCCGGTTGTAACTGCCGGGCGAGATCCACCCCTATGGCAGCCATTCTTTCACCCGACCCAACTTCGAGATTGGAGTAGAGGGTAAGGCGGGTTTCATATCCACCCCCTCCTTTCGCCATGGCCTGAGATGTGGGTACATAGCCCACACAACCGTTAGCGAGCATCGAAATAAAGGTATATTCAAACGGACTGTTCATTTTTATGTCCAGTCCAAACTGACAGAAATACTCGGCAGGATTGGTGATGATGGCGACCGGACCGATCTGGATGACCTGGATTTCCACCGGTACGGTGGGCTGCTTTTTGGCTTTCGCGTCGAGCATGACCGTTTCCTTGGCGAAAGTCCACACAGTGGCACCGACCTCTTCGGGCTTTTTCTTCACGATGGCCAGCGCTTCCTTCACCTTCTGCGGACTGGGCAGACGCCTTTTCATTGCCTCCCGATGTACCCGGAAGTCGATGGGTGTAAGGGTTCCGCGATGCATGTCAAGCAATACCTTCACAGCCTCGGCTCCTACCCTTGCTCCTACGAACCGGGCCCATTCTTCTCCCCTCCGGTTGACAAACACGTTCTGGTTATCGACCTGTGTAACGTCGCCCGCAGCCCCCTGGATAAATACTACGACACAGTCGGGTCCAAAAGCCCCGCGAATTGTCTGCTCCAGGTAATAGACCCAGTTGGCGGATATACCCCCAGGATTGGTCGTGGTATGACAGGTATAGTTGACAATACAGCCGATGCACCTGCCCGAATTATCCCAGGCGCCGATGACGCCTACTTCCGGGTCAATGGGACCGGCGGGTCGAACTATTTCGGGGTTGAGCTGACCCGGATGGGTGTATGTAACGCCATTTTTCATAAAAAAACGACGGTTAAACGCGACTTTATCCTCATAACCCCGACCTACACCCAATTTCACCTCTCCGAGTTTCCCGTGCGCTTCGGTGACGGCTGCCACGATCTGACTTTCTACGGTCCGCAGATAATCGGCATTCGCGCAGGATGATTTCTGATAGGCCAGTTCCTTTACCAGGTCATCCGCCCAGTCAAACTCCCCGGGCTGGATCATGCCGGTAGGTCCGGATGAATGGGAATGCGTGGCACAAATCAGAATGGCATCCCCCTTTATGCCGGTCTGCGCCTGAATTTTCTTCCGGGCACCCTCCACCACGGCTTCCGGAACCAACAGGGCATCAACTGCCACTACCGCAACGGTCTGTTGGCTGTCACTGAATACGGAAGCCCGGACCTTACAGGGATCGTGTACCGACTGATGAAATACCTTTCCATAGCCACCGGGCTGTTCCATTCCGATAGCCGGTGTTATGTCCTTTTCCGCAAAAGCGGCACGGGTCGGTGTATTGGCTGCCTTATTTTTATGCTCCTGGTCTGAAACGGCTGCCTGTTGAGTATCCGGGAAATGCCCGCCTAAACCCAACAGAGAGGTACCTATTATGGAATTTTTTAAGAAATTTCTTCGAGATGGCTTGTCCATGGAAAGTCAGGGAATCTAGGGGTGTAAATCAAAATCGTACAGCTCTTAACTCTGAAAATTACTATTAGCGGTAAAATATACTCATAGATTTGAGAGTCTGCGCACTTTTAAAACAATATCCCATAGTATAAAGGCTGGTTTAGGTGAGTAACCCGAATGTACGTCAATGTATAGACGAATGAAGAGCCGAAGGAAGCCCCTTGCTGGTACAAGTTATAATACAATTGGGATTTAAAACTTTCGACGTATATTACCCTCAACTGCAGTATTAATTACAGAGTATGGAAGACCCCGTACCACAGGACAATGAAATGCGTCGTGAACTCGGTTTGCTCGACGCGACCATGATCGTAGCCGGGTCGATGATCGGTTCCGGAATTTTCATCGTAAGTTCCGACATTGTCCGGAACGTTGGCAGCGCCGGATGGCTGATTTTCATATGGGCCCTTACCGGGATTATTACGCTCACTGCGGCACTGAGCTACGGTGAGCTGTCAGCCATGTTTCCCAGGGCAGGGGGACAGTACGTTTACCTGAAAGCCGCTTACGGCCGACTCGTAGCCTTTCTTTTTGGCTGGTCGGCCTTTCTGGTCATTCAGACCGGTACGATCGCTGCCGTAGGAGTAGCCTTCGCCAAATTTTCCTCCTATCTGCTCCCATGGGTGGGAGAAGATGTCATCCTGTTACAGGTAGGAGGGTTCAAAATCACTGCGGCTCAGCTGCTGGCCATCACCACGATTGTATTTTTAACCTGGTTGAACAGCCGCAGTGTCAAAAGCGGAAAAATTACGCAGACACTCCTGACGATTGTCAAGATTCTCTCGCTGGGAGGACTCATTGTCGTTGGGCTGACCCTCGGTTTTAACCGGGAAATTTGGTCTGTCAACTGGACCGACGCCTGGCAGAGCGTCAGGTGGGATCCGGTCAGTGGAGAAGCCATTCCCATCGCTGGGGCTGCCCTATTTGCGGGAATCGTTTCTGCAATGGTTGGATCCATTTTTTCGAGTGATGCCTGGAACAACGTAACTTTCATCGCGGGGGAGATTAAAAACCCACAGCGAAATGTAGGATTAAGCCTGTTCCTGGGGGTTCTGATCGTAACGGTCCTTTACCTGGCTACCAACCTGATGTACCTGGCCATTCTGTCTGTGCCGGAGATTGCCTTTGCGCCTTCCGACCGGGTAGCCATTGCCGCTTCCCTGAAAATATTTGGTCAGACGGGAACCGCCATCATAGCCATTATGGTGATGATTTCCACCTTCGGCTGCAACAACGGCCTCATTCTTTCGGGGGCAAGGATCTACTACACCATGGCTAAAGACGGAGTCTTTTTCGAAAAGGCCGGGCATCTGAACCGCAATGAAGTACCCGCCTGGGGACTGTGGATCCAGTGTGTCTGGGCATCGATTCTATGCCTGACGGGAAAGTACGGAGACCTCCTGAACTATGTAATTTTCACCGTCCTCATCTTCTATGCGCTCACCATTGTAGCTATCTTCATTCTCCGGATCAAACAGCCCGAGCTGGTAAGACCCTACAAAGCACTGGGCTACCCGGTGGTGCCTTTCCTGTATGTTCTTACGGCGCTGACCATATGCGTAGGGCTATTGATCTACCAGCCTGCGTTTACCTGGCCGGGACTGATCATTGTACTCCTTGGGATACCGGTGTATGGGATATGGACCAGAGGAAAGAAATAATTTTTCCGAATACCAAGACAATAGCTGTTTTCGTTTGGTGATATGTAATGTAAGTCACACCCGATGAAATATACCACAGCCATTGTCCTTTTTTTGCTGGTTTTAGCCTCGTGCCAGTCTAATAGTAAAGACCAATCCACCGAGTCGACAGACATCGAGCTCCGATCCGATTTCAGTACTCACTTTGAAAAATGTAAAACCGACGGAGCCATTGTCATTTACGACTACCAGCAGCGAAAATGGATTGCTTCGGACAGTGTGGAGATCAAGGTGGAAAGGTTACCCGCATCTACGTTCAAAATTATCAATTCCCTGATTTTGCTGGAAACGGGAGCGATTCGCGATGAGGACGAAATACTGCACTGGCCAGGTAAAACGGATACCCTGAAATACGGCGACAGGCCTGAGATTTACCACGACATGACGCTTCGGGAGGCCTTCCAGCAGTCAGCCGTGTGGGCATTTCTCGACCGGTCCGAAAAAGTAGGCCGGGATACCTATCGGAAATATCTCGCCGAGTCGGGCTATGGAAATGGCGATTTGTCGCAAACCGATCCGGATTTCTGGAATTTCGGAACTTTCGGGGCTTCTCAGATCAATACGGTGGAGTTTCTGATCAGACTTTACGAAAATCGCCTCCCCTTTGCCAGGGAACATATGGAACTAGTGAAAGACATTATGTTAACGGAGCAGACCGACGATTATACCATCCGTGCCAAAACCGGCTGGACACGGGAAAACGGGATTAACCTGGGCTGGTGGGTTGGCTATATTGAAACTTCGCGGGGCCTCTATTTCTTCGCTACCCGTCTTCTTCAGGACCGGAAGTATAAAACGGAGAATTTCGGAGCCTGCCGGAAGGAAATCACAAAGGCGGTGCTTAGGGATTTGGGAATTATTAACTCAGGAAGCTGAGTATAGTGATGGATAATCCAGAGATTCACCACTTGACAATCACCCTGAGCCAGAAGGCCGGTACAAATTTTACTAACATCTTTCCTTTTCAGGATCAGAGGAAGAGTTCCAAACCTCCATTTTAATCGTGATACCCACCGTGTGGGACTGCGTATACGAGAAACATTAGCCTGAAAGCCCACTCCCGTCGATGTCAACCTTAAATAACCGGCGTTGATATTCCGGAATACGCTGGTCGGAAAATTATCACCATTCCCGACCAAACCTTGAATTCCTGAAACGCGGTACAATCGGCCTCCATTTTTAGCAGCTTCAAACATACAAGCATCTACGATTTGAAAGGGTGTATAAATACCCGTGCGGTGGCAGACTGCTTACATCGGGTATTGCACTTTTTTTGATATCAATCCTGAATCGATGGTTCGATCATGCGGGGTATGATCGCCAGACACAGCTCATTATAATCGTTTTTATCCGGATATATCCGGAAGTAAACGTTTGTACTCTGGATAGTTTAAGCCCAGTGAAGTAAATTGTTGACGGGTGGGGGGAGGGGGATCCCCTGCAGCACTAAAATGCCTGCTGTGACCTGGAATCTACTTGCACGAGGAGCAATCAAGGGTAGAAGCAGGGGTTTCTCTAAACGGGCTGATAATCGTTCTCTGTCTGTCGCTCGGTATTCAGGTCTCTGGGATATTACCAGATCCCGCCAGCTGACAATCATTCTCTGTTTGTCGCTCGGCCTGGGTCGGGCCGTTCGGGAGATTGAAACGGCAAGGATGGGTTTGCGGTAGTCACCTTTGGGGAAGCCTTAACCCCAAAACACCCTTTCACTCAACCATTTAACACAGTTGCCCCACGATCGCCTTCCGTTACATACATCGCCACAATGCCTCGGTCAGGGGAATATCTCGACATAACACACTATATCGGCCATTCACCTGGGAGTACCCGCTTACGATTGCAGCACGCAATAATTCCTTGTGGGCTATTTTTCCCCCGTACCTGTCGCGGTTATCAATAGTTTATATATTTGTGAATAACCTCTCATCCCATGAAGTTAGCCGAATACCTTAAAGAACAGATACAACTCTCCGACGAAACAGTTCAGCTGATCGACAGCCTGTGGAAATGTGAAGAACTGCCGAAGGGGCATCAGCTTCTATCGGAAGGCAGCTATTCGCGGAAGGTCGTGTTTGTCGAAAAAGGTTTGCTCCGGCTCTACTATTACCGGGATGGAAAGGATATCACGCATCACTTTATCGCTGAAAATGGTCTCTACGTTCCGATTGAAAATGTGTTTCTGAATGTTCCCTACCCTTACAACCTCGAGCTCCTCGAAAAGAGTGTGGTCAGGACGGTCGATTATTCAGTCATCGAGAAATACCTGGACAGCGAGGTTAAACTCCAGCGTCTGGTGCTTCACATTTCCATATCGGTGATTAAAAACCTGGCCGATCATCTGCGGTCGCTGCAGTTTCAGACAGCTCAGGAACGCTATACTACCCTGCTGGAAACACAGCCCGACATTCTGCTCAGGTCGCCCCTGGGGCATATCGCCTCCTACCTCGGTATCACCCAGCAGACCCTAAGCGTCATCCGGGCTGAGCGGCCTAAATAATAGCAGCAGGTTCGCATTTTTTAAGATAGATTAAAAATTAACCAGATCGATCCTGAGAGTTTTGCATCGTTAAAACAAAAATCACGATGCAAGCCATAGCTGAAGATAGTTCATCCCATATCGTGTTCATTTCCGATGATGCGGGAATGAACCTGCTCTATCCCCAGTTGCTGATAGAGTTAAGGAACGAAACAGCTCCCGACAGCCACATTTCACTGTTATACCTTTCGACCGACCGTACCTACACATTCGGGCATCAGATCAAAATCCTGAGCACCCGATTTCCCACGCGACTGATCGGTTATTTCGAAAGCGTTCCCCTTCAGGAGCATATCGAACTGATCCTGAATACCAACACGAAAAAGCGGCTGAAAGTATGCCTTGCCCTGGACGAAAATGTGCAGGAAACCATTCTTTCACAACTGCGATATCTCGGCATAAAGCCATCTCAGATAACCATTGCCAATCTTACCTCATTCAATTCTTAAGTCGATGCTAGAAACCAGACATTTCACCTATTCCACTGCTCTCCTGATGGCCTGTATGGTCGGATTCAGCGCCTGCAAGAGCAAAAACACGGCTGTGACGGAAGACCGATCCATTCCGGTACTGACCGAAAAAGTGAGTGTGCAGCCTGTTGCACAGGAGATTTCCGTCAGCGGGAACATTGAAGGTAACAAAACCGTAAGACTCGGATTCCTGGTCGCGGGTAAAATCAACCATATCAGTGCCAACGAAGGCCAGACCGTCCGTAGCGGACAGCTGATCGCCTCACTCGATCCCGCCAGCTATAACATCGCCAAGGAACTCGCCGACATCCAGGTCAACCAGGTCACAGACGAATACGAGCGTCTGAAAAAAATGCACGAACGCAACAGTATCGCTGAAAGCGACTTCCGGAAAGTGGATTTTGCGTTACAGGGTGCCAGGGTGCAGCAAAAACTGCATGACAAGAATCTAGCGGATACCAAACTCTATGCTCCTTTCAGTGGGGTACTGCTGAAGAAACTGGCCGAACCGGGTGAAATCGTCGCTCAGGGAATGCCCATTCTGGTAGTTTCTGACATACAGAAAGTCAAAGTAAGTGCCTACATCCCCGAGAGCCAGCTGAGTCTGATCCGAATCGGTCAGATGGCCAACGTACAGGTGAGTGCGTTGGGCGAAACCTTTGAAGGTAAAATCGTGGAAGTGGGCGGTGCTGCCGATGTGACTACCCGTGCCTTTACGGTGAAAATAGAAGTGCCCAATCCCAAACAGATCATACGGCCCGGAATGATTGCTGAGGTAACCATTCCATCGACCGAAGAGAAATCCGTGTTAGCCATTCCTGCCACAGCGATCCTGCGAACCCCGGAAGGTCAGGCGTACGTATTCGTGGCCGACAATGGGATAGCCTATCAGCGCAATGTGAGTGTGGGCGGTATTTACGGTGACAAAGTAGAGATCCTTTCCGGACTGACCGGCAATGAAACGCTGGTGACCGGTGGTCAGCACAGACTCACCAACGGAAGCCGGATTTCAGTTAACCAAAACTAACTGGTGCGATGAATTTTATAGAAAGAGCCCTGAAATACAAGCAGGTTACCCTGACGATACTGCTGCTGTTTTTTGCCATCGGAGTCTATTCGCTGTTAAATATGTCGCGCCGGGAGGACCCAAAAATCACGGTCCCGCAAGGCCTGGTCATTGCCTACTACCCCGGTGCCAGCTCCGCTCAGGTCGAAGAACAGGTCACCCGGAAACTGGAGGAATACCTGTTCCGGTTTGAAGAAGTAAAAAAATCCAAGACGGTTTCTTCCTCTGAAGACGGCAAGGTTGTCATAACCGTAGAGCTCAATGATGACGTCAAACAAACGGACGTTTTCTGGAGCAAGCTGCGTCACCAGCTCCTGCTGGCCAAACAGGTCGACCTGCCGGAAGGTGTAATCGGCCCCATCGTCAATTCCGACTTTGGAGATACAGAGGCCATAATTCTGGGGATTTCGGGAAAAGGTGTTCCCTATGACCAGCTGAAACAGTATTCCAAAAAGCTGGAGGACATGCTTCGGACCATCCCGGCTGTATCGAAAGTAAAGCGTTCGGGCGATATCGACGAAGAGATCCTGGTGACCAGTGATCCCCTGAAATTGTCCCAATATGGGTTGAAGCTCCAGGATGTTATCCGGATCCTGCAGTCCCAAAATAAAATTTACCCTACGGGGGATATTGATCAGGGAGCGGTGCAGGTTCCCCTGTATACCAAAGGCTTCTATACGACGCAGGAAGAACTGGCCAATCAGATTATCGGCGCTTCGACCAACGGCTCTATTGTCCGGTTGAAAGACGTGGCGACGCTGACCCGTACGTATGCCGAGCCCACGAGTAAAATCAAGGTTAACGAAGAAAACGCCCTGATTGTCAGCATTCAGATGCTTCCCGGCAATAACATCGTGAAGTTCGGCGAGCATGTGAATGAAAAACTGGCGGAATTCCGGAAAAGTGTTCCGGCGAATGTCGAAGTAACCGTTATTGCTGACCAGCCTTCGGTGGTAGACCAGAACATCTCGCATTTTATCCGGGAGTTCTTCCTGGCCATCCTGTCGGTTGTTATCGTGATCATTCTGATGCTGCCCTTCCGCATAGCCATGGTTGCCGCAACGGCCATTCCCATGACGGTGGCACTTACCCTGGCGCTGATGAACCTGTTCGGGATCGAATTGCATCAGGTTTCGCTGGCATCCCTTATCGTGGTTCTGGGGTTAGTCGTGGATGATGCCATCGTCGTCGCTGATAACTATGTGGAACTACTTGACAATGGCGTAAATCGATGGGAAGCTGCCTGGAAAAGTGCATACGAACTGATCATTCCCATTTTCGTGGCAACGGCGACCATCATCCTCGCCTTCATGCCGATGGTATTGCTTTCGGGCCCCGTCGGTGAATTCATCCTCGCCCTGCCCCTGACCGTTACGATCGCGTTGTCGTCGTCTTTCATTGTGGCCATGGTGCTGACCCCATTGCTTTGCCTCACCTTTATTAAAAAAGGGTTGCATGATCCGGCCGATGCCGACAAAAAGAAAAAGGGAAGTTTTCTCGATAAAATGCAGGCGGGATATAACCGTATGCTTGACTGGTGCATAGGACATCCCTATCTCACCATCACCGCCAGTTTTATTCCGATACTTTTTGCCCTGTGGCTGTATTTGTTCGGGGTTAAGCAGAAATTCTTCCCCGCTGCTGAAAGAAATCAGTTTGTGGTGGAACTGTGGATGCCTACCGGAACACATCTGAAGGCCACGGAAAAAGCCACGGAAAAACTGGAAGCACTGATTAAAGGTGATGAACGGGTCGTGAATTACACTTCTTTTATTGGTACTGCTGCGCCTCGTTTCTATTACAACTTTGCACCCGAATTTCCGGTAACCAATTACTCCCAGATTCTGATCAATACAACAGATATCGAAACGACCGAGGAGCTGGCCGCGGAACTCGCCGGTAAAATAGAAGCCGTCGTTCCGGAAGGAGCCCCTCAGGTAAAACTCATGCAGCAGGGTAAACCACAGAAAGCCCCGGTAGAAGTCCAGATCTGGGGCGATAACATAACCTTTCTAAAGGAAATTGCTCAGCAGGTTGATTCCATCATTAACCAGACGCCCGGAAGCAGCCAGGTACGGAACAATTTCCGGGAAGACTATTACGGGTTGGATATCCATGTGAAACCCGAGGCCAAGCGGCTCGGATTTACCACGGAGGTTATCGCCAAAACCGTATATGCCGGCTTTAGCGGTGCCCCGGCAACCACAATCCGGGAAGGTGATAAAGCGGTTAAGGTGGTGTTCCGCCTCGACGAAGAAGCCCGCCAGACTACCCGGGATATCAGCAAGCTATACCTGACCTCACCGGTTACAGGTGCCCGGGTACCCCTCGAACAAATTGCCGAACTCAAGCCTGTTTGGAAAACAGGAAAGATTATGCACCGTAACGGTCTCCGGATGCTCACCGTCATGAGTGAAACCGAAAACGATGTGCTGCCTTCCGAACTCCTTAAAAACATTCAGCCGCAGATTGCCCAGCTCAGCCTGCCGGAAGGATTCCATATTACCTACGGTGGGGAGGACGCCAACCAGAAAGAAACGTTCTCGGAAATGATCGGGGTCCTGCTGATCAGTCTGATCCTGATCTTCCTGATTCTCCTGTTCCAGTTCCAGCGCCTCAAAGAAGCCGGCATTATCATGCTGACCATTCCCCTGAGTCTGTTTGGTGCCTTCATAGGCCTGCTTGTTACGGGTAACAACTTCGGATTCACAGCCTTCGTCGGTCTCATCAGTTTGTCGGGTGTAGTCGTCCGTAACTCAATCATTCTGATCGATCACATTCACGAGCTGGTACGAGACCATGGCATGAGCATGAGAGAAGCGACCATTGAAAGCGGTAAACGCCGTTTGCGGCCCATATTCCTAACCGCCATGGCGGCGGCGATCGGGGTACTGCCCATGATTATTTCCGGTTCTCCGATGTGGAGCCCACTGGCGAGCGTCATTGCCTTCGGCGTTGTCTGGAGCATGCTGATCGCCCTGCTGTCTGTTCCGGTCATGTATCTCAAATGGATTGTTCCTTCCACTGAAGAAGCATAAACAATGAAAAAGCTAACAAAATATACGCTGGCAGTCGCCGTACTTCTGGGTACCGGTTATGCCCAGGCTCAGACCATCACCCTCCAACAGGCCGTTCAATCGGCGCTGGAAAACAACAACCTGCTGAAGATTAAACAATGGCAGGTAACCGAACAGGAGGCCAAAGTCAATGAGAGCCGGATCAAATTATTCCCGGTCGTGACCGTAAACGGAGCCTATCAGTACAATGTGGAAACCGGTGAGCTGGTGATTCCTGCAGGAACCTTTGGAGCACTCCCGCTGAATCCCACCACGGTCGTTCCCCTGCCCGGAAGCGACGAAGTATTTCCCCTCAGCAAGCACAATATTGTGAATGTCGGTGCCATGGCCTATCAGCCAATCACCCAGTTGGGTAAAATAAAAACGGGTATTGAGGTTGCCAAGACCGATCAGGCCATTTCCCGGCTTGAACAGACCAAAGCGGAGCAGCAGATAACCAATGCCGTCGAGCAATATTACTATGGCATACTGGCGATACGTAAACGGAAAACCGAGGCTAAAAAAAACAGGGAAGTTGCGCAGTTAAAGTTATACGACGTACAGAGCGCGCTGATGGCCGGAAAGACCACCGATGTGAGTGAATATGGCCTGAAGGCCAACATCGCCCATGAAGAACAGGAGCTCCTGAAACTGCAGTTCCAGGAAGAGGATTATCTGGCTGAATTCAGAAAACTAACCGGGATTTCGGTCGAAAATCCCGAACTGGCCGAGGTACCTCTGACGATGGTGGCGGCGCAAACTCTGGATGACTATCAGTCCCAGGCGCTGAAGAACAACACGGAGCTGCAGATTATCGGTCTGCAAAAGCTTAAGAGTGATCTGGGTATACAGGCCGCCCGACAAAGTTACCTGCCCGAAGTCGGCATTTTCGCCGGCTATACCTATCAGGAGGGAAACATCATTATGCCCAAAAGCAATCCCTATGCCGGTGTAAACCTCAAGTGGAATATTCAGGACATTTTCAGCAACCGTCAGGTAATTGCCCAGCGTCAGGCTTTGAGACAGCAGGCTGAGGAGAATGAAAAATATATGACTGAACAGACTACCGTAGCTACCAGCAAAGCTTATCGGAAAATGAAACAGGCGGAGGAACTGATCCGGGTTGCCCAACAGGCGGTTGACTACCGCAAACAGGAGCTTAAGGAAGAAACCGACCGTCTTGAAACAGGTTTGGGAAAACCGCTGAAGGTGCGTGAAACGGAAGCTGCACTGGCCAAGGCAGAAGCAGACCTCTATGGGGCTATCATCAGCTATAAAATCGCCCGGTCAGAGTTAGGACTCCTGACGAATACCGGGGAGTAAAGATAAACCTGATAAACTAATCGTAGATAGCTGCACCGGCCTTATGCCGGGCAGCTTTTTTTTGCGATCCTTACAGGTACCCTAAATCCGGTTGAATACATTATGGGGCTTTTCGTATCTGCCTGATAATTAACTTAGAAAGACATTTTATTGAGGCGATATTTTCCAATCCTCACTGCCGTAAAATTAGATCATGATGAAAATGCTTATCCCGGTTCACTTCAGAACAAAAAAAAGGCCGTCCTTCCGGACAGCCGCATATTCATATAATCTGGCCCGTCACTTCTTTCACTGGTTCCAGAAAGGGGTAATCAGTATAACCCTTTTCTCCCCCCACATACCAGGTTTTCTGATCAGACGGAGCCAGGGGAGCGTTTAAAGCGAAGCGCTCCGGAAGGTCGGGATTGGCGATAAACGGAGTGCCAAAAGAAACCATTCGGGCAATTCCTCTGTCCAGTTCCTGCTCGGCGGTTTCCCGGTTGTAGCCCGAATTGGCGATCACCGTAACTTGAGACAGCGAACCAAACAGACTGATTTCGTCCTGGGTAGGATAATGAACGGGCGCGGGATACAGCGGACTTCTCCTCTTCAATTCGACAAAAAGAAGATTTCTCTTATTGATTTCACCGATCAGATACGTGAAGGTGGAAACCGGATCGGCGAGTGCTATCCCGGCATAGCAATGCAGGGGCGAAAGCTTTACTCCTACCCGCTCATGACCAGCTACGGCGATCAGTTCATCAATAACTTCGAGTATGAATCGGCTGCGGTTTTCCACCGAACCACCATATTCATCCGTGCGCTGATTGGCGCTCTCGGCCAGAAACTGGTTGGGCAGGTACCCATTCGCGCCGTGCAGTTCCACCCCGTCAAAACCTGCTTCCAGTGCATTTCGGGCAGCCTGAGCATAATCCCGGACGATCGACTTGATTTCGGGAACGCTCAACGCCCGAGGCGTTTCGTAGGGTTGAACTCCCCTTGAGGTATGATGCTGCCCCTGGGGAATAGCGATGGCAGAAGGCGCCACGGGAAGTTCTCCCTTACGGTCAACCGAATGCCCTACCCTGCCTGTATGCCATAACTGGGCGAAAATCACTCCTCCTTTCGCATGCACGCTGGCTGTAACCTTCTTCCAGGCTTCTACCTGCTCTGCGGTATAAAGACCGGGTGTATACGGGCTCCCAATGGCCTGTTCCGATATGTTTATGGCCTCGGAGATGATCAGTCCTGCACCCGCTCGCTGGGCGTAATACCGGGCTGTCATTTCACCTACCACTCCATTGCGGTCGGCCCGGCTTCTCGTCATGGCCGCCATGACTATTCGATTTTTTAGGGAAATAGGCCCGAGATTGATTGGCTTCAGTAATTCAAGCATATTTATAATGGTTTGGTTTTCAGATGGCGAAGATTGATAGATCAACTGTCATACGACAGGCAATAACAAGGCAAGGGAAATAACCGCGATTTCCCAACCTGCATTTCCAATCGTAAATAAAAATAGGCGTAGGCTACCTGTACCGGGTCGTACTCCGCACTGTTAAAGACAGGTTCAAAAGGCTGGCTGGATAATAGACTTCATTTCTCATGGCGGTCCATTTATAACGTTAAATGTTACTTTCTGGAAACGTCACAAAGTTAGTATAGTATACTATTCGTTGGTTATCAGTTACAAAAAGGATAGCACTAACATTTAGGTTAGTGCCTTAAGTTCAGGGCTTTCATGTCATGACCCTATATTAAATTCTAAAATTCACTCACGCCCGCAGGTAGCTGATATCAAAAACCCTTTCCATCTGCTTTTCATTCAGCGAATCCGGCAGTGACTTCATCAGGGTATTTCTCAACCAGCAGCCGAAGGTATTTTCCCATTGTGCGACCTTCCCGAGCCGCCAGCTCGAATTCACGATAAAATGCGCTTTTCCCCTCCGCAGCTGCTCGTACCGGGCAAATACCTCCTCCACGGGTAGTCCGGTACCAAACAGCTCTCCTAGTATATAGGCGTCTTCCACAGCCTGACAGGCCCCCTGACCCATATTGGGTGTGGTAGCATGAGCTGCATCCCCTATCAGGCAAGCAGCTCCGCGGCTCCAGTGGTTCATCGGTTCGAGATCGATCAGGTCGTTGTAAATGAT
>ENA-UOVV01001532-UOVV01001532.1-compost-metagenome-genome-assembly--contig:-NODE-1532-length-16432-cov-7.941992_pt1 | contig 16432 bp, 13 predicted proteins | sample MGYA00238155_ERZ761577 | MGnify/ENA primary metagenome ERZ761577 (study PRJEB28898, sample SAMN06268775) | compost metagenome | isolation source: Emeryville, CA | place: USA:Emeryville, CA | collected...
GCGATTGGCGCAGCGGTAGCGCGCTTCCCTGACACGGAAGAGGTCACTGGTTCGAACCCAGTATCGCCCACCATGAAGAACCGTCGAGCAATCGGCGGTTTTTTGTTGCTCGTAGACGCTCGTAGCCGTCGGCTCCTAGGGACTTGCCACGAGGGTGCGTCCTCACCGAGCTTGCGCAGCGGACTGTGGTCCGCGTCTCACTCCTCACCAAGGGTGTGCCGGTGCGTCTCCAGGACGGATTCTGTGGCCTGGTACCTCGGGCCGACGCCGACCTACTGGCCCGCACTCGCAACTGATGCACCGCAATGTGCGTCAGGGTGTTGGCGTCAAGCGAATCGAGTGCTGTGAAACCAGTGCCTGCTGCCCACACAGCACCCCTGGCAGCGTTGGCCCATGGTGTCTTGATTGGATCCACGGCCTGCCTTCGCCGACACTCCTCGTCACGGCTGTGGGCACAACACAGCTGGGGCGTCACCCGAAGGTGACGCCCCAGCTTGGCCGAATCCAGTTGGAGAAGTGGTGAGCCCTTACTTCTCCTCGAGGGCGTAGGCCTCCTCGCCGTGCACGATCAGGTCGATGCCGGCGATTTCGTCCTCGTTCTTGACGCGGAAGCCGATGGTCTTCTCGATCACGAAGCCGATGATGAAGGCGACGATGAAGGAGTAGATCGCAACAGCGAAGGCCGGAACCGTCTGCAGGATGACCTGGGTCCAGTCACCGGTGAAGAAGAGGCCGGTGCCCTGAGCTAGGAAGCCCAGGTAGATGGTGCCGATCAGACCCGAGACGAGGTGGATGCCCACCACGTCGAGCGAGTCGTCGTAGCCCAGCGCGAACTTCAGGTCGATGGCGAAGGCCGAAACCACACCAGCGATCAGGCCGAGCAGCAGCGCGAAGATGGGGTCGAGGTTGCCCGCGGACGGGGTGATCGCGACCAGACCAGCAACAGCGCCCGAAGCGGCACCGACGGTGGTCGGCTTGCCGTCCTTGAACTTCTCAACGAGCAGCCAACCGATGACTGCGGCAGCCGGAGCGCCGATGGTGTTCAGGAAGCTGAGGCCGAGGCCGTCCTGGTCGCCCGAAAGGCCGGTGTTGAAACCGAACCAGCCGAACCACAGGATCGAGGCGCCGAGCAGCACGAACGGGACGCTGTGCGGCTTCTGGATGCCCTTTTCGAAACCAACGCGCTTGCCGAGGACCAGCGCCAGGGCCAGTGCAGCGGCACCTGCGTTGATGTGCACGGCGGTACCACCGGCGAGGTCGATCACGGCCTGGCCGTTGATGTCCCAAGCGCCGATCCAGCCGCCACCCCAGACCCAGCCGGCAACCGGGAAGTAGGACAGGGTTGCCCACAGACCGGCGAAGAGCAGCCACGAGCCGAACTTGGCACGGTCAGCGATCGCGCCCGAGATCAGGGCGGTGGTGATGATGGCGAAGGTCGAGCCGAAGGCGACGTCGATCAGGTCGACACCCTCACCGGTCGAACCGAAGCCGACGAACGGGTTGCCAACAATGCCCGGGATCAGGTTCGTTGCGCCGTCGTAGTAGCCGCCGGTCTCGCCAGCGCCCGTGTACATGTTGTAGCCGTACAGAATCCACAGCACGCCGATCAGGGCGATAGCGCTGAAGTTCAGCATCAGCATGCTGACCACGCTCTTCGCCTTGACCAGGCCACCGTAGAAGAACGCAAGACCCGGAGTCATGAACAGCACCAGGGCGGCGCTGGTCACAATCCAGATGCTAGATGGGGTGAGTTCCATCGTGAGCCTCTCTTGTTTGATGCGGTATTTGCGGCTCGGCATAAGCGCCGGACCAGCGGTCCAACGCCGGAGCGGGTCGGAGCCACCTCATGAGTGTGGCGAACGCAGATTTCACAAGGTGCGCGTCACGATTGCGGTCGTGTTACGAGGTGGCGGGAAATGTAAATTGCGTGTTTCCAGGCACTGGTGATCTGCCGCGCATTTGCCCCGCACTCCCCCGGATTTCCGGGCAGGAATGACGAAATGGCGAGGCGAACGGTGCTACGGAATGTTTCCAACGAGGCCACGCCCCGCCTCGCCGTCAGACAACAGTGGCCCGATCAGCGAACTGACCGGGCCACGAGCACTAGTGAAACCTAGCTGTGCTGACTGTCCGCGAGACCGCGAAGGGCCACCATTCGACTCATGGCACGCAAGTACTTCTTGCGGTACCCGCCGTTGAGCATGCCACCACCAAACACCTGGTCCAGCGGCAGGCCCGAGGCAACAATCGGAATCTGCGCGTCATAGGCCCGGTCGATGAAGGCCACCAAGCGCAGCGCATCAGTCTGGTTCGTGAGCTCACGCACGTTATTGAGGCCAAGTCCCTGCAGGCCTTCGAGCAATTTGACGTAGCGGCTCGGGTGCACGCGGGACAGCAGGCTCAGCACTGCGTCAAAGTCGTCGAGCGAGACCGTGGCGCCCAGGCTGGCGAGTCGCGCCTCCACCTCGTCCGCCGGCACGGCCTCGGCCGAGCCGCCCGCTTCACGACGTCGGTAGTCCTGACCGTCAATGCGCAGCACCGTGAAGCGGTCTGCCAGTGCGTTGATTTCGCGCAGGAAGTCGCTAGCGGCAAAGCGCCCCTCGCCGAGCGCATTCGGCGGCGTGTTCGAAGTCGCGGCCAGGCGCGTACCCCCGGCGACCAGCTCGCCGAGCAGTCGGCTCATCAGCATCGTGTCGCCCGGGTCATCCAGTTCAAACTCGTCGATGCAGATCAACTTGGACGGACGCAACAGCGCCACGGTGTCTTGGTAGCCCAGTGCACCGACGAGGGCGGTGTACTCAATGAAGGTGCCGAAATGCTTGGGCCCGCGCACCGAGTGCCACAGTGCGGCCAGTAGGTGCGTCTTCCCCACGCCGAAGCCACCATCGAGGTAGACGCCCGGGCGCAGCGGTTCGACCGCCTTCTTATTCTTGCGGCCGAACAAGCCACCGCCGTTCGAGGTGCTGGCCCCACCGGTGGCGAACTCACGCAGCGCCTCGACCGCGGCCTGCTGACTCGGCTGGTCCGGATCCGGTCGATAGTTGTCGAAGGATGCGTGCGCGAAATGCGGCGGCGGGACCAGGTTGGCGGCCAATTCGGCAGCGGACATGGATGGCGAACGCTCGGCAAGGCGAACGATACTGGCGTGGGACACAGTGAGTCTCTCGGCAGGTGAGCGTCTCTGACGTCAACGGGCGGGGATTATTGCGTTCTGTTTCGCTGCGCAGTACACCGGGGCGTTCTCTGCGTAGGCTGGCACAGGTGAAACCCTTGCAAGCCTACCGCTTGCTCCCTGGGTCACAGATCTCATCGATTGTGGAGGACTGAACATGGCCGTCGGCCTGGACAACGCAGAGAAGTTCCAGCAGTACGCTCACCCCGAGCGTCTGGTCAGCACCGAGTGGCTCGCCGAGCACCTTGGCACCCCCGGACTGGTCGTGGTGGAGTCGGACGAGGACGTCCTCCTGTACGAAACCGGCCACATTCAGGGGGCCGTCAAGATCGACTGGCACACCGACCTGAACGACCCGGTGCAGCGCGATTACATCAACGGCGAGGCCTTTGCCAAGCTGCTGGGTTCCAAGGGCATCACCCGCGACACCACGGTCGTCTTCTACGGCGACAAGAACAACTGGTGGGCCGCGTACGCGCTGTGGGTGTTTGAACTCTTCGGCCACGAGGACGTCCGTCTGCTCGACGGTGGCCGTGCCAAGTGGGAGGCCGAAGGCCGCCCCTACACCACCGAGGTGCCGACCCCCGCTCCGGTGGAGTACCCGGTTGTCGAGCGCGACGACAGCATCCTGCGCGCCTACAAGGACCAGGTCCTCGCTGCGATCGGTTCGGTCCCGCTGATTGACGTCCGCTCCCCCGAGGAGTACGTCGGTGACCGCACCACCGCGCCTGCCTACCCCGAGGAAGGCACCCTGCGCGCTGGCCACATCCCGACCGCATACAACGTGCCGTGGGCCAAGGCAGTCGCCGAGGACGGCTCCTACAAGAGCATCGACGAACTCAAGGCCCTCTACGGCGAAGGCGGCGCAGGCCTGTCCCAGGACGACTCAGTGATCGCCTACTGCCGTATCGGTGAGCGCTCGAGCCACACCTGGTTCGCCCTGAAGTACCTGCTGGGCATCAAGGACGTGAAGAACTACGACGGATCCTGGACCGAATGGGGCAGCGCCGTGCGCGTCCCGATCGTCAAGGGTGCAGAGCCTGGCTCGCTGTAAGCACTGAGCCGTCGCACTGAGCGGCGCGGGGGAACTGGGTGCGCCAGTTTCACCCGCGCCGTTCGTTCGGTTCACCGCGGCCCCTGCCGCGCCTGCAATACTGAGGTCACTATGTCTGAGCACGCCCTGCCTGAAACGCTCGCGGAGATCCGCGACGATTTCCTCGCCCTGGATCGCCAGAGCCGGCTACAACTCTTGCTGGATTTTTCCAACAACTTGCCGGAGCTGCCCGAGCAGTACCAGGACCACCCCGACCTCTTCGAGCGCGTGGCAGAGTGCCAGAGTCCGGTGTTCATCTTCACCGACCTCGACGATCAGGGTCGTTTCCATCTGTACGCCACGGCCCCGGCCGAAGCCCCCACCACGCGCGGTTTTGCCTCGATCTTGGCGCAGGGCTTGGATGGCCTCACCCCGGACGAGGTGCTGGCCGTTCCGAGCGACTTCGCCTATGAACTCGGCCTCACCGAGGCGGTCTCTCCGCTGCGAGTGCGCGGCATGAGCGGCATCCTGGATCGCGCCAAGCGCCAACTGCGCGAACGACTCGCCGCTGACGCGAGCAGCAACTAGCGCTGCATCAGTACCCACGCCTCGCCCCACATCGGGCAAGCAGCGCGGCTATCGCTTCGACGGAGCATCCAGCGACCGCAGCCATGCCGTGATCGCCGCAGACCAACGCTGCTGGTCGTAGTTCCAGAGTCGGCAGTGGCGCGCCTGCTCAAATGGGACCGGCGTCACCAGATCCGGCCGAGCGGCTGCCAGTTCCCACGACGGACCAGCCGGAACGAAGCCGTCATCATCGCTGTGTAGGATCAGCAGCGGGTGTGTCAGTTCGTCCGCACGGGCCGGGATATCGAGCAGGTCGAGGTCCAGTTCGGTTTCGGCACCTGTCGCCCATTTGCCCCAGGACTGCTCCAGCAGCGTGAAGCCACCAGCGCGCACCGGTGCCGGCAGGTTCCGCGCGTCGGCTTGGTACCGCAGCGTCTCGCGCCAACTCACCGCGGGCGATTCCAGGACCGCTCCGGTGACGCAGTCAGCAAGTTCGGACTGCAGCAGCGTCTGCAACACGATGGCCCCACCCATGGACCACCCCATCAGGACGACCTCTTCGGCACCTTCGGCCCGGGCGTAGGCAATTGCCGCCTCAACATCACGCCACTCGGTCAGGCCCAGTCCGTAGCGACCATTCGGACTGGTGGGTCCCTCAGAGTCATTCCGGTAGCTCACCGCGAGCACTTGATACCCGGCTTCATGGAAAACCGGCACCGCGCGCAGCGTCTCGTGTCGCAGCACTGCGCGGCCATGCACCAGAATCGCCCAGCGCTTGCTCTCGGCCGGGAAGTACCAGGCCGGGGCATCGCCGAGCGGAGTTGGGATCGGCACGTCGTGCCACTCGAGGGCGAGCTCGACGGGGTCCAGGAAGAACCAACTGTTGATTCGGGATTCATCGCCCGCGTGCGGCTCGCCGTAGTCAACGCCGATGAGTTCGCGGGTGACAGTGGCACTGGTTTGAGCGAGGATGCGACCGTAGCGGAGGTGTGCCTCACCATCGCGCACCCACAGGCCGTACCGGCCAGGAACGATCGAATCGTCGTTCCGGGACAACGTCACGGTCTTACTGTCCTGATCCAGACCGATCAGACGGACGTCCGGTTCCTTCCGCTTCGGCGGCGTCAGGACGGTGCGCGCGAACCCCACCGAGATTGCCGAGATCGCGATCGCGGTGACTGCGCTGGCCGTGGCGACCACACCCAGGCCAATCAACGCAGCTCGTAGCAACGAGCCGCGGCCGGACTTCCCTGCCATCGTGCCTCCCTCAGCGGCGCATGGGGCGAAACCACCAGTGCAAACATCGAACCGGCGTGCCGCAGTGCGGCGTGAGCGATTCAAGAATAGTCTTCCTACGTGGCTGTTCCACCAGAATCGGCGTATCCCCCGCCGTTTGCCGACGCGGTTGCGTCGCTGGAACGCGCACGCCTGCGTCCGGAAGTGGTGATCGCACAGATCCCGGCGCCGCAGGGGCTGGCACCCTATGCCCTAGCACTCAGTGGCGACTTGGCGCAGACTCGCTTCACCGGCGACACCGAACTTGGAGTCGGTCGCTTCGTGCTGTTGCACGACCCGGAGCGTCCGGATGCCTGGAACGGACAGTTCCGAGTGGTCTGCTACGCGCAGGCGCCGCTGGACCTTGATATCGCTGCCGATTCCATGATCACGGACGTCGCGTGGAGTTGGATCCTGGACGCGCTGGACTCCCGGAATGCCGCCTACACAGCCGCGTCTGGCACCATTACTACTGAACTGTCCACCGGCTACGGCGAACTCGCCCGCACCGGCACGAAGGCTCGAGTCGAAGTTCGCGCCTCCTGGACTCCACAAACCTCGGACGCTGCCCCGCACGTTGAGGCCTGGGGCGAGTTGCTCGGTATGCTCGCTGGCCTCCCGCCCATTGCAGAGGGTTCCGTCCCCCTGCAAACAAGGCGACACCATGACTAACCCTGGCGACGTACCCGCCGCTACCTCCACCGAGGACTCTACCCCCGCACTGCCACCGGCCACCCACGAGCCGATTGACGTGATCGATACGCCGGAAGAGTTCGCGGACGCGGTTGCCGCACTGCACGCTGGCCACGGCCCCATCGCTGTCGACGCCGAGCGCGCCTCGGGCTTCCGCTATTCCCAGCGGGCCTACCTGCTGCAGTTCTATCGGCGAGGTGCCGGCACCTTCCTGTTTGATCCACCCGCGATCGGTGACTTCAGCGCACTGCAGGCCGCGATCAGCGACGAGGAGTGGGTGTTCCACGCGGCCAGCCAGGACCTGCCCTGCCTGCGCGAGGTGGGCCTCGACCCCAAGCGCATTTTCGATACTGAACTCGGCGCACGCTTGCTCGGCTTGCCGCGGGTTGGCCTCGGGACGGTCGTAGCGGACCTGCTCGGCGTGACCCTTGAGAAGGCACACTCGGCCGCAGACTGGTCGAAGCGGCCACTGCCGCAGGACTGGCTGCTCTACGCCGCGCTGGACGTGTCGCTGCTGGTTGACCTGCGCGACAAGATCGCCGACTTGCTGGCCGAGGCCGGCAAGTTGGACTTGGCACAGCAGGAGTTCGAGTACACCCTGCACAAGGAACTGCGTCCGCAGCGGGAGGACCCCTGGCGTCGCCTGTCCGGCATCCACCAACTGCGCAAGCAGCGGCAGCTTGCCGTCGCCCGCGAGCTGTGGTTGGCCCGTGATGCGTACGCCGCCGCAGTCGACATTGCACCAGGTCGCCTCGTTCCTGATCGGTCGCTCCTGGCCGCTGCCGCAACACTGCCGCAGAGTCGGGCGGAACTACTCGCACTCAAGGAATTCAACGGCCGGGCTAGCCATAGCGAGTCGGCACGCTGGTGGGCCGCCATTGAACGTGGTCTGACCACCGAGGACCTGCCGCCCATGCGCACCGGCGGTGATGTCATTCCGCCGCCACGCGCTTGGTCGGACCGGAATCCCGAGGCGGATCGCCGCTTGACGGCCGCCAAGGCGGTGCTCACCGAACTGAGCGAAACGCGAGAGATCCCGATGGAGAATCTGCTGACTCCAGATACCCTGCGTCGGCTCGCCTGGGAGCCACCGACCCCGCTCTCGGTCGAGTCCCTCGCGCAGGCGCTGCGCGAATTGGAGGCTCGCCCGTGGCAGATCGATCTGCTGGCTGAGCCAATTCTGAGCGCCTTTGTTGAGGGCAACCAAGCGAGCCAGTCCCCTGCCGCCACGGCAGTGACGGAACTGCCAAACGGCTAGGTAGCCCACAAATACCGCGCCTAGGATCGTCCCAAGCACGCTCAGACGGCGCAGGACAGTCCTGTGCCGACGATGTCAGGAGGCAGAGTGGCCAACGCAGAGGACGTTTACTTCATCGACGGTGTCCGCACCCCATTTGGGCGCGCCGGCGAGAAGGGAATGTACTGGCAAACCCGGGCTGACGACCTCGCGGTCAAGGCGATTCTGGGACTGCTGGAACGCAACCCGTCCATTCCCAAAGATCGCTACGACGACGTAGCCATCGCCGCCACCACGCAGCAGGGTGACCAGGGCCTCACCCTGGGCCGCACCACGGCCATGCTGGCCGGCCTGCCCCGTACGGTGCCTGGCTTCGCCATCGACCGCATGTGCGCCGGTGCCATGACCGCAGTCACCACCACCGCCAGCGGCATCGCCTTCGGTGCCTACGACGTCGTCATCGCCGGTGGCGTCGAACACATGGGTCGTCACCCGATGGGTTTCAATGCCGACCCGAACCCCCGCTTCCTTGCCGAGCGCATGGTCAGCGAGGAAGCCCTGAACATGGGCAAGACGGCAGAGCGCATTCACGACCGCTTCCCGCACCTCACCAAGGAGCGCGCGGACCGCTTCGCCATGCTCTCGCAGCACAAGGCCGCCGCCGCCTACGAGGCCGGCAAGATCCAGCCCGACCTGGTGCCGGTTGCCATCCGCAGCGCTGAGGGCTGGGGCCTGGCCACCCGTGACGAGGCGCTGCGCCCGGAGACCACCATGGAGGGTCTGGCCGCCCTCAAGACGCCGTTCCGTCCGCACGGTCGCGTCACCGCGGGAAACTCCTCTGGCCTGAACGACGGCGCCACCGCGAGCATCCTGGCCGGCGCCAGCGCCGTCAAGGAGTTCGGACTGAAGCCGAAGATGCGCCTGGTGCAGTTCGCCTTCGCTGGCGTTGAGCCGGAGATCATGGGCATCGGCCCGGTCCCCTCGACCGAGAAGGCGCTGCGCAAGGCCGGCCTCACCATCGACGACATTGGCCTGTTTGAACTGAATGAGGCCTTCGCGGTGCAGGTGCTGAGCTTCCTGGACCACTTCGGCATCGCGGACGACGACCCGAGGGTGAACGTCTGGGGCGGGGCGATCGCAATCGGTCACCCGCTGGCCTCCAGTGGCGTGCGGTTGATGAACCAGCTCGCGGCACAGTTCGCCGAGCGTCCGGACGTGCGCTACGGCATCACTGCCATGTGCATCGGTCTGGGTCAGGGTGGCACCGTCATCTGGGAGAACCCGAACTGGAACGGCAAGCGGAAGTAACTGGGACGGGACGAGGACAACGATCATGACTGACTACTCGAAGATTGACTTCTCCGACCTCACCGCCCTGAGCGCTGACGAGGTCGTCACCAACGCCTACGTTCGGGACGTTCCGCTGCCCAGCGGCCGCACGCTGGCGCTGATCACGCTCGACAACGGCCGTGACCACACGCGTCCGAACACCCTCGGTCCGGTGACTCTGCTCGCCCTCGGCGAGGTGCTGGACACCCTGGCCGCCCGCGCCAAGGCCAAGGAAATCGACGCGGTGGCCGTCACCGGCAAGCCGTTCATCCTGGCCGCTGGCGCCGACCTGTCAAAGGTCAGCGAGATCCCCAGCAAGGACGCCGCCAAGAAGCTCGCCCAGCTCGGCCACTTCGTGCTCGGCAAGCTCGGCTCGCTCGGTGTCCCGAGCTTCACCTTCATCAACGGCCTGGCCCTCGGCGGCGGTCTCGAGATCGCCCTGAACTCGGACTACCGCACCATCGACGCCTCCGCGGCCGCGGTCGCGCTTCCGGAGGTCTTCCTGGGCATCATCCCAGGTTGGGGTGGCGCGTGGCTGCTGCCGAACCTGATCGGCATCGAGAACGCCCTTGAGGTGGTCGTCTCGAACCCGCTGAAGCAGAACCGGATGCTGAAGCCGCAGCAGGTGCTGGACCTTGGCATCGCCGACGCCATGTTCGGTGCGGCGAACTTCTTGGAGGATTCGCTGCGCTGGGCCGACGGCGTGCTCAGCGGCTCGATTAAGGTCAAGCGCCCGAACGAGCCCGGCAAGATTGAGCGCACCGTCAAGTGGCCGGCCGCGATCAAGATCGCTCGTGGCATGCTCGAAAGCAAGATTGGCACCGTGCCGAAGTCGCCATACAAGGCGCTCGAACTGCTCGAGGCAGCACGGAACACCACCAAGGAAGAAGGCTTCGCCGCCGAGGACGAGGTGCTCGCTGAGCTCATCGCCGGCGACCAGTTCGCCGCCAGCATCTACGCCTTCGATCTGGTCCAGAAGCGCGCCAAGCGCCCGGCGGGTGCTCCGGACAAGGAATTGGCCAAGCCGGTGACCAAGGTCGGTGTGCTCGGCGCAGGGCTCATGGCAAGCCAGTTCGCGCTGCTATTCCTGCGTCGCCTCCAGGTGCCGGTGATTATCACGGATATCGACCAGGCGCGCGTGGACAAGGGTCTGGACTACATCCGCGGTGAGATCGCCGCGCTACTGGAGAAGGGCCGCATCTCGCCGGACGACGCGAACCGCCTCAACGCGCTGCTGCACGGTACCACCGACAAGGCTGACTTCGCTGACTGCGACTGGGTCATCGAGGCCGTCTTTGAGGAGCTCGAGGTGAAGCAGCAGGTCTTCGCCGAGATTGAGCAGTACGTCTCTCCCGAGGCCATCCTGGCAACCAACACTTCCTCCCTCTCGGTCGAGGCGATCGGTTCCAAGCTGGCGCACCCGGAGCGCGTCGTCGGTTTCCACTTCTTCAACCCGGTGGCGGTCATGCCGCTGATCGAAGTGGTGCGCACCCCCGCAACGAACGACGAGACGCTCGCAACCGCGATGCTGACCGCCAAGAACCTGAAGAAGAACGCGGTCATCGTCAAGGACTCCCCCGGCTTCGTGGTCAACCGCATCCTGGCCAAGGTCCTCGGTGAGGCAATGCACGCCGTCGACACCGGCACCCCCTTCGAAATCGTCGACGCGGCGCCGGCACCGCTGGGTCTGCCGATGAAGCCCTTCGAGCTGCTGGAACTGGTCGGCCTCAAGGTCGGTGCGCACGTCCTCGACACGCACCACAAGGCCTTCCCGGAGCGCTTCTTCGAGAGCGAGAACCTGCACCGCCTCGCCGAGTACGGCAAGATCTACGAGCGCGACGCCAAGGGCAAGATCAAGGGCTTCGACAAGCAGGCCGAGAAGATCATCGCCGACGGCGGCCCGGGCGGCAAGGCACAGACCAAGGAGGCGCTGCTGGAGCAACTCGAGACCGGTCTGGCCGACGAAGTGAAGCGCATGCTGGACGAGGGTGTCGTCTCGGCACCGGAGGACATCGACCTCTGCCTCATCCTGGGCGCTGGCTTCCCGTTCCACGCTGGCGGCATTACGCCGTATCTGGATCGCACCGGTGCCTCGCAGCGCGCCTTTGGCGGGACCTTCCACACCCCGGCGATCCGCGGCGTGGATCACCGGTAACGGACGCGACAGCAGACGAAAGCGGGTGGGGCCGAAAGGCCCCACCCGCTTCGCTGTTCGCCCGAAGGATCGAGAGTCGAGGAGTCATGTCCAGCTCCTCGAGCTGCTACGAACCGCCTAGGTCACGGTCATCCAGGCGGCCGAGTCCGTCCGCTGGATGAGTCCCATCAAGTCCTTGCAGTACTTGAGGTACATCTTGGAGTCGCCTGACGCGACGGCGCCGCCGATCTTGACGCCACCGTTCTGCGGGACGACGGTGATGGAGAATTCCAGACCCTTCTCGCCGGTGCAACGCAGGCCATCTGCTGTGATCTCTTCAATGTCCAGCTTCTTGTTCCCCTGCGCAGCCTTCACAGCAAGCCTGACAGCTTGGGTCATGTCATACGTCGTCGTGATGACGACCTGTGGGGTTGCCTCTGCAGCAGACATCTTCGTCTCCTCTGGGTCGCAGCATCCGAGGTGCACCGGTGACATTGTTGCCGCCGAGCCTTGGGGTCCTCGATCTGGGTTTCGGGTTTTCGACCTGCAACAACGGTACGCGTGAGAGCGCGACCATGTACCGGGGGAAAACCACTCAGAACTATCCCCAGAATGGGGGACGCTGATTTCCGTACTCAGTCCCCCAAAGAGTGGACCGATTCGAGCAGCAGTCTGCGCTACGAGTCGATGACTGGCGATTCGCCGGTGCGCTGCTCGTCCGCGGCAGCCTCATCCTGGCCCGTGAGTCGGCGCAGCGAAGCACTCTCGGCATCTGGCAGCGGGCGGGCGACGGGGATCTTGGCTCCAAGCACCTGTGCGGTCAGATCCCGAGCAATGGTCTGAGCTGACAGTCCGACTTGATCCAGAATCTCTTGACGGCTCGCGTGCGCCAGGAACTCAGCTGGCAGCCCCAGTTCAGTCAGCGCGGTGTCCACCTCCTGGGCACGCATCTCCTGACGGATCCGCGTACCGATACCCGCGACCCGGACACCATCCTCAATCACCGCGACGATCCGGTGCTCCGCGGCCATCTGCACGACGCTCGGGGCGACTGGAATGATCCAGCGCGGGTCGATGACGGTGGCGCCGATCCCCTGCGCTGCGAGGCGCTCAGCGACCTGCAGGCCGAGTTCCGCCATGCCACCCACCGTGACGATCAGCACATCCTTGTGTGCCGCCTCACGGAGCACATCCACACCATCCGCGGTTCGACGGGTCGCCGGCAGGTCAAGACCAGCATTGCCCTTGCCGTAGCGAATGACCGTCGGCGCATCATCGACCGCCACCGCCTCGCCGAGTTCCTCCCGAAGTCGCGCGGCGTCACGTGGGGCGGCGATACGAATCCCCGGCACGACCTGGAGCAGCGCCAAGTCCCACATCCCGTGGTGGCTCGGGCCATCGGGCCCCGTCACACCGGCTCGGTCCAGGACGAAGGTGACGCCTGCCTTGTGCAGCGCGACATCCATCAGCACCTGGTCAAAGGCGCGGTTCATGAAGGTGGCGTAGACGGCAACCACCGGGTGCAGGCCGCCGAAGGCGAGGCCCGCTGCAGAGGCGACCGCGTGCTGCTCGGCAATACCGACGTCGTGCACGCGGTCTGGGAAGGCCTGCGCGAAGGGAAACAGCCCCGTTGGGCGCAGCATCGCCGCCGTGATCGCGACGATGCGCTCGTTGGCCGCGCCAAGCTTCACCAACTCATCACCAAAGACGTCGGTCCATGTCGGCAGGCTCGCGCCGCCCACGGTTTCACCAGTCTCTGGGTCGATCCGACCGACCGCATGGAACTGGTCGGCAACGTCATCAAGGGCCGGCTGGAAGCCACGACCCTTCTGGGTGACGGCGTGCACGATCACCGGCTCGCCGTAGTCCTTGGCCTGCCGCAGCGCCTCCTCCATGGCTGCGACATCGTGACCGGGAATCGGCCCGATGTACTTGATGCCGAGGTTCGGGTACAGGCCCTTCGGAGCGCTGGAACGCACGATAGTCTGACCCGCCTTATGGCCAGCCTCGTACACCACATCACCAAAGCCACCGAGCAGGCGACCAGCCATCCGCCGCGTCCAGTAATACAGGCGGCGATAGCCCCGACGGGTGCGGACATTGTTCAAGTACCGTGCCAGGCCGCCGATGGTCGGCGCATAGGAGCGGCCGTTGTCATTCACGATAATCACCAGGCGACGGTCATTGTCATCACTGATGTTGTTCAGCGCTTCCCAGCTCATCCCACCGGTCAGCGCGCCATCGCCGATGACAACCACAGCGGTACGGTCGTGTTGGCCAGTCATCGCCCAGGCCCGTGAGATGCCATCCGCCCAACTCAACGAGGTCGAGGCGTGCGAGTTCTCCACGATGTCGTGCTCGCTCTCACTGCGCTGCGGATAGCCAGCCAAACCGCCACGCTGTCGGAGCGTGGCAAAGTTCTGTCGGCCAGTCAACAGCTTGTGGACGTACGACTGGTGGCCGGTGTCGAAGATGATCGCGTCACGTGGCGAATCGAACACACGGTGCAGCGCGATGGTGAGCTCAACCACGCCCAGATTGGGGCCGAGGTGACCACCGGTGGCCGCGACGTTCTGGATGAGGAACTCGCGGATTTCCTGGGCCAGTTCTTCCAGTTCCGCAGTGCTCAGTGCATCCAGATCACGAGGCCCCTGAATTCGCTCCAGCCTGGTCATTGCACCATCCTACGTGGCCCTATGAGGAACGTGCTGTGCATCCGCACGCAGCCCACTCTCCTCGCTGCTCCTCGAGGGGCAACGCATATTGCCACGTGGCCAGCACTATTCAGACTGGCTCGCTGGCATCGCTGAAGACTGACGTTCCTGCTGTGGAGCCTGCACCAGCGCCTGCGCCTGCCCAATCCAGTCGTCACGAGTGATGCGCTCCGGGAACACGCCAATGCGTGCCGCCAGCGCCGGCACCTGGTCTGGCGTCACCGCGGCGAGCTGTTCCAGGCGCAAGATGCCCTGGTCCCGCAGCGCGGCCGCCACCCGAGGGCCAATGCCCGCGATTTGCTCGAGGTCGTCGGCGCGGCCGTCGTCAGTGTCGCCGGGGTCAGCGGGGGCAGGATACGTCGCGATCGAGGCGGTGGTCGCCGGAGCCGACGATTCCAGCGTCGAGCGGGCAGGCGCCTCGCCATCGCGTCCGCTCCGCAGCCCGCGCAGTACCCAACCGAGCGCGATGCCCAGCGCCGCGGCCCCCGCATAGAAGGCCCAGTTTTCGACCAGGGTGATCCACGGCATCAGCGTTCCTCCATGACAACACGCTGGTTCTGCAGTCGTCCAGCCTCGGTGTGGTTCGATGCGACCGGGTCAGCCGCTCCCCTGCCCCGCACGATCAGCGCATCCTTGGGAACGCCATGCCGAATCAAGTAGTCCGCAACGGCCTGCGCCCGCTGCAGGGAGTGGAACTGTTGGTCTCCATCGTGCGGCAATGAGACATAGCCGGTGATCCAGATCGAGCCAGGGGCCGCGTTCCGCAGGGCCTTGGCCACGGGTCGGAGCCGGTCCTTTTCGGTGTCCGTCAGGTGCACGGCGCCGGTAGCAAAGTGGACGATCACCGGATCGGTGAGCAGCGCAGCGGAACCCACTGGGGCAGGCGCTTCCACCGGCGGTTCCGCCGCCACTTCCTCGTCACGGGCCTGCGGGTTGATCACGGGCTGGGCCACGTCCAGTGCCAGCGTCACCGAATCGAGCCCAGACACCTGTTGCTTCAGCGTGTCAGCCACCGCAATGAGATCCGCCTCGCTGGCCACCGAGCCCGCCACGGTTACCGTTCGGCCAGCCGCCACGACCGACAGCCCATCCCAACCGTGTGCAGCAAGGACCGCGGTGGTCTCACGGACCAGCGCCGCTTCCACCCGTGCCGTTCCCAGGATCGCGGTCACCACGGAGCCCGACACCAAGAGCGTTGCGAGTACCCACGCCAAAGATCGACGGGCGCGCTGAGATGCCAGAACGGCATCGTGCTGCATGCGATTCACCGGGATTCCTTTCCGGGGCTGAGCGTAACAGTGCCCTCCGACCCTGGCGGGCCGAAGGGCACTGTGTGGATTGGTGGCTACTTAGGCGACCAGCGAACGCAGCACGTACTGCAGGATGCCGCCGTTGCGGTAGTAGTCCGCTTCACCCGGGGTGTCGATGCGGACGACCGCGTCAAACTCAACCGTCTGCTTGCCGGCCGGCGAGTGCTCACTCGGCTCAGCAACCACGTGCACGGTCTTGGGGGTGATGCCTTCGTTCAGTGCCTCGAGGCCGGTGATCGAGAAGATCTCGGTACCGTCCAGACCCAGCGAATCGGCCGACTCGCCTGCCGGGAACTGCAGCGGCACAACACCCATACCGATCAGGTTCGAACGGTGAATACGCTCGAAGCTCTCGGTGATCACCGCACGCACGCCCAGCAGGCTGGTGCCCTTGGCGGCCCAGTCGCGCGACGAGCCAGAGCCGTACTCCTTGCCACCGAGGACGACCAGCGGGGTGCCCTGCGCCTGGTAGTTCTGCGAGGCGTCGTAGATAAAGCTCTGCGGACCGTCCGGCTGGGTGAAGTCGCGGGTGTACCCACCCTCGACGCCGTCCAGCAGCTGGTTCTTCAGTCGAATGTTGGCAAAGGTACCGCGGATCATCACCTCGTGGTTACCACGGCGCGAACCGTAGGAGTTGAAGTCCTTGCGAGCCACCCCATTGGCCTGCAGGTACTGACCGGCCGGGCTGTCCGGCTTGATCGAGCCAGCCGGGCTGATGTGGTCGGTCGTGACCGAGTCGCCGAGCTTCGCCAGCACGCGCGCACCCTTGATGTCGCTGACCGGGGTCAGTTCCATCGTCATACCGTCGAAGTACGGAGCCTTCCGCACGTAGGTCGAGGAGGGGTCCCACTCGAAGGTGTCACCCTTCGGGGTCGGCAGGCTGCGCCAGCGCTCGTCACCCTCGAAGACGCTGGCGTACTTCTGGGTGAACATCTCACGGTCGATGGCCGAGTCGATGGTGGCCTGCA
>ENA-UOVV01001533-UOVV01001533.1-compost-metagenome-genome-assembly--contig:-NODE-1533-length-16426-cov-6.945941_pt1 | contig 16426 bp, 18 predicted proteins | sample MGYA00238155_ERZ761577 | MGnify/ENA primary metagenome ERZ761577 (study PRJEB28898, sample SAMN06268775) | compost metagenome | isolation source: Emeryville, CA | place: USA:Emeryville, CA | collected...
AGCCGACCTATACCGAGCTCGGCATCTTCTCGGCCATGTGGAACGAGCACTGCTCCTACAAGAGTTCCAAGAAATGGCTCCGCACCCTGCCGACCAGGGGGCCGCGCGTGATCCAGGGCCCGGGCGAGAACGCCGGCGTCGTCGATATCGGCGACGGCCAGGCCGTGGTGTTCAAGATGGAGTCGCACAACCACCCCTCCTATATCGAGCCGTACCAGGGCGCGGCGACGGGCGTGGGCGGCATCCTGCGCGACGTCTTCACCATGGGCGCCCGGCCGGTCGCGGCGATGAACGCGCTGCGCTTCGGCGCGCCCGAGCATGAGAAGACCAGGCATCTGGTTTCCGGCGTGGTGGCGGGCGTCGGCGGCTACGGCAATTCCTTCGGCGTGCCCACGGTGGGCGGCGAGGTGGAGTTCGACGCGCGCTACAACGGCAACATCCTGGTCAACGCCTTCGCGGCCGGGCTCGCCGACACCGACAAGATCTTCTACTCCAAGGCCGAGGGCGTCGGCCTGCCCGTGGTCTATCTCGGCGCCAAGACCGGGCGCGACGGCGTGGGCGGCGCCACCATGGCCTCGGCCGAATTCGGCGACGACATCGAGGAGAAGCGCCCCACCGTGCAGGTGGGCGACCCGTTCACCGAAAAGCGCCTGCTCGAAGCCTGCCTCGAGCTGATGGCCACCGGCGCCGTCATCGCCATCCAGGACATGGGCGCGGCCGGGCTGACCTGCTCGGCCGTCGAGATGGGCGCCAAGGGCGACCTCGGCATCGAGCTCGACCTCGACCGCGTCCCGGTGCGCGAGGAGCGCATGAGCGCCTACGAGATGATGCTGTCGGAAAGCCAGGAGCGCATGCTCATGGTGCTGCGGCCTGAGCGGCAGGCCGAGGCGGAAGCGATCTTCCGCAAATGGGGCCTCGACTTCGCCGTGGTCGGCCGCACCACCGACGACCTGCGCTTCCGCGTCTTTCATCAGGGCGAGCAGGTGGCCGACCTGCCGATCAAGGAGCTCGGCGACCAGGCGCCGGAATACGACCGGCCGTGGCGGGTGCCGCCGCGCCAGCCGGAGCGGATCGGACTTGCCGGGGCGCATCCCGACGTCGCGGATGCCCTGCTGCGCCTGCTCGCCTCGCCGGACCTGTCGTCGCGCCGTTGGGTCTGGGAGCAGTACGACACGCTGATCCAGGGCAATTCGCTGCAGCGGCCGGGAGGCGACGCCGGTGTCGTCCGCGTCGAAGGGCATCGAACGAAGGCGCTGGCCTTCACCTCCGACGTGACGCCGCGCTATTGCGAGGCCGACCCCTATGAGGGCGGCAAGCAGGCCGTGGCGGAATGCTGGCGCAACCTGACCGCGACCGGCGCCGAGCCGCTGGCGGCGACCGACAACCTCAATTTCGGCAACCCCGAACGGCCCGAGATCATGGGGCAGTTCGTCAAGGCCGTGGAGGGCATCGGTGAAGCCTGCCGGGTGCTGGAATTCCCCATCGTGTCCGGCAATGTCTCGCTCTACAACGAGACCAACGGCCGGGGCATCCTGCCGACGCCCACCATCGGCGGGGTGGGCCTGCTGCCGCAATGGGAAAAGAGCGTGGGCATCGGCTTCGCCGCCGCGAACCAGCCCATCCTGCTGATCGGCGGCCCGGCCCAGCGCGGCACGCATCTCGGCCAGTCGATCTATCTGCGCGACCTGTTCGACCGCAAGGACGGCCCCCCGCCCCATGTGGACCTCGCCGCCGAGAAGAAGACTGGCGATTTCGTGCGCAAGCTCATCCGCTCCGGCGTCGTCACCGCTTGCCACGACCTTTCCGATGGCGGGCTGGGCGTGGCGCTGGCCGAGATGGCCATTGCCGGCGGCCTCGGCGCGAGGGTGACCGATGTCGAAGGCAACGACCCCATCCTGACCTTCTTCGGCGAGGACCAGGGACGCTATCTAGTGACGCTCGCTCTCGACCCGCAGGGCGAGGAGATCGTGGCGCTGTGGAAGCAGGCCGAGGCGCTGGGCATCCACGCCCCCTGGATCGGCACCACGGGCGGCAGCGACCTCGTGCTCGGCGCGGCGCGGCCGGTGCCCGTGGCCACGCTGGCCGCGGCCCATGAAGGCTGGTTCCCCAGCTACATGCAGGGGTGATCTGGCTTTTGTGTCCCGCTGCCATATGATCGCCTCGGTTTGGGACGCTTAGCTGGCTCTCGGAGACGGCATATCGCAAGGATGGAGACGGGATGATGCGGAATCGGGGAGTGGCGCTGGCCATGGGCCTCAGCCTGGGGCTGGCGCCGGCCTTTGCGCTGGCGCAGAGCGTCAACGTCACGCGCTCCATCCTGCCCGACCAGCCCTATACGCTGATCTATCCCGATACCATGATCGCCTCGGGCGGCGCCGGCGAGCCGCTGACCATCAACCACCCCAATGCCCCGCTGCAATGCGACCTGACCATCGTGCCGGTGGAAGACACGGGCTGGACCGCTGAGGCCGCTCTCTCCGAGCTGAACGAGGAGGAGATCGTCGCCGCCTGGTCCGAGACCTTCCCCGGCTTCGCCCTGGGCAGCAAGGGCACCGCGGCGTTCCAGAACGCCACCGCGCTGGTCTATGACGGCACCAGCACCGACTCGCCCATGGGCGTGCCGCTGACCGTGGTGCATACCGAAACGGTGACCGATGGGCGCGGCTATGCGCTCGACTGCATCTTCGCCACCGAGGTGGCGGCACAGGCCCGGCCCATCGTCGATTTCATCATCGCCAATTTCTCCACCCGCGCCGACGCCGATTGCTGCGTGGGGGCGGTCGTCGAGCCGGAAGAGGGCGAGGCGCCGGCGCAATAGGCGAGCCGATATTGATGCCTCCCCACCCGCATGCCATATCAGGAGCATGCGCCGGGCCCTATTCCGGCTTCAGATATCGTGCAGGAGACCGGACATGCCCATGGACGCCAACGAGATCGAGCGCCGCATCAAGGCCGCCCTGCCCGATGCCCGGGTGGAAATCCGCGACCTGGCCGGCGATGGCGACCACTACGCCGCCACGGTGATCTCCGAACAGTTCCGCGGCAAGTCCCGCGTGCAGCAGCACCAGCTCGTCTATGCCGCCCTCCAGGGCGACATGGGCGGCGCCCTCCATGCCCTGGCGCTGCAGACCGGCGTGCCCGAATAGCCATGTCCTCGCTGCGCGACTCGCTCGACCTCATCCGCATGGTGCGGCCGCAGGCCGGCACCGCCGCCCTCGAGCACGAGATCGCCGCCGAGCGGGCAAGCTCGCTGGGCGCCGCGGAAGCGCGGGTCGTCAAGGCCATTGCCGACCTCAGGCGCGGAACGGACGCCGAAAGCGGGCTGGACGAGGCGCGGCAGGCGGTCTGGGCCTATTTCGTCCAGCGCGAATTGCTGGGCTTCCGCCGCCATGCCGACGTGATTCGCGATCTCGGCATTCCGGCCCAGGTGCTTGCCGGACTTGGCGCAATGCCCGGCAAGGCGCGATGACCGAGCCCGCCTGCCGGTTCTGCCGCGGCAACGGACTGCTGGACGACAGCCCGGTCCATGAAACCGGCCATTTCTACACGCTGATGAGCCGGGACCCCGAGCTGCCGCGGGCCGCCATGGTCATCCCCAAGCGGCACAGCCCCACCCCCTTCGAGATGACCGCGGAGGAATGGGCCGACCTGCCAGCCGCCCTGGCCGCGACGCGGGACCTGCTCGGCCGGCACGCGCCGGCCGGTTTCACCCTGGGCTGGAACGTGGGCGCCGTGGCCGGCCAGACCGTCAACCACACCCATCTGCACGTCATCGCCCGCTTCGGCGACGAGCCGCTTGCCGGCAAGGGCTTGCGCCATGCGTTCAAGATCGCCGCCGGGGTGAATTCGGCATGAGCCGGGCGATCATCTTCGACGTCGATGGCGTCCTGGTGAACGGCTATCATGCCAATCCGGCGCGCGTGGTCCCCTGGGACAAGGACCTGCTGGCCGATACCGGCGTCGACCCGGACCGGCTGCGCCGGGAGTTCATCTTCGACATCTTCGTCAAGAAGGTGATCGTGGGCGAGATGGCCTTCACCGACGCGCTGGAAAAGCGCCTGCCGGCGCTGGGTTACCGAGGAAGCCCCATGACCTTTGCGCGCTACTGGCTGGAAAAGGATTCCAACCTGAACCAGCCTTTGCTCGACATCGTCCGCCGCCTGAGGGCGCGGGGCGACGTGCGGCTCTACATCGCGACCAACCAGGAGCATCTGCGCGCCAACTGGCTGTGGTCGGTACTCGGGCTGGGCGACCTGTTCGAGGACATCTTCTATTCGGCGCGCATCGGTGCGAGGAAACCGGACCCGCGCTTCTACGCCTATGTCGATGACAGGATCGGCGGCGGCACGGAGCCGCCGCTGTTCTTCGACGACAGCGAGGCGGTGGTGGCCGGCGCCCGCAAGGCTGGCTGGGAGGCGGTCTGCTTCGACACGGTGGAGGATTGCGCCAGCCATCCCTGGGTCGCCGGGCGGCTGGGATGAGCTTCGTCGTCCGCCCCTTCGAGCCCGACGATGCCGAATGGCTGCTCGCCGCGCACCAGGCGGCGATCCTGGCGGCCGAGCCCTATTCCCGGGCCGTGCGCGAAAGCTGGGCCCATGGCCTCACCGCCGAGGGCTATCGCCAGGTCTACCGCAGCCGCGAGCGCTGCGTGGTGGGCGTCGCCGGCGGCAGGGCCGTCGGCTTCTGCAGCTTTGCCGGCGACACCATTTGCGGGCTCTACGTCCATCCCGACCACCAGGGCATGGGCCTCGGCCGGGCGCTGCTGGCAGCCGCCGAATCCGATCTGGCCGAGCAGGGCGCCACCAGCCTGCGGGTCCAGGCGAGCCTCACCGCCCGTCCCTTCTACGCCCGCATGGACTATGCGGCGGTCGAGCCGGTGGAGATCGCGACGCGCGGCGGCCTGCCGCTCGCCGCCATGCGCATGGAAAAGCGCCTCGGCAACGGTGCGTGACCGGCGCCCGCCGAAGTTCGGACGTCTCGACACGGCCCCAATCCTGACCTATCTAGAGGCAGCTGCAACCGGCCCTTGAACCCGGCTATCCGAAAGGCTCCTCCCATGACCGATATCAACGCCTTCATCGACGACAAGGTGAAGAACAACGACGTGTTCCTGTTCATGAAGGGCACGCCCGACTTCCCGCAATGCGGCTTTTCCGGCCAGGTCGTCCAGATCCTGAACTATCTCGGCGTCGACTACGCCAGCGCCAACGTGCTGGAAAGCGACGAGCTGCGCGAAGGCATCAAGGCCTATTCCAACTGGCCGACCATTCCCCAGCTCTATGTGAAGGGCGAGTTCATCGGCGGCGCCGACATCACCCGCGAGATGTTCCAGTCCGGCGAGCTGCAGAGCCATCTCGAGCAGGCCGGCATCACGGTCAAGCAGAGCGCCTGATCCTTCCGGACCTGATTTTCAGGGCCCCGCCGGTGCGAGCCGGCGGGGCCCTCGTTCATTCGGCGGCGGGAATATCGGCCGCCAGCCGCAGCTCGCGCAGCGGACGCACCCTCCGAGTCGCCTCGGCATAGGTGGGATGGGCCTTGTAGGCGGCCAGCGCCTCGGCGTCGGCGAACTCGGCATAGACCACCACGTCGACCTCGTTGCCGATCTGGTCGACCTTGGCGTTGCGTGTCACCTCGAAGCGCAAGGAATGCGGAATGGTCGCCAGGAGGGACAATCCCTCGCAAATCGCATCGAGATTGTCTGGCGACCGGGCGGTGAAGAACACGATATGGCGGATCACGGCTAACTCCAATGCTGACCGTTCCTCTCCAGCCGATTGACGCAAAGGTCAACCCATCAGCGCTGCTGATGGGTATCATTCAGCAAAATCGCTTTGCGTGATGATGTCGCAGGCATAGATTGCCGCCATCCCTTCCGAGGCCGCCATGCCAGCTCCCCCTGCCCGTCCCGCCATCCCGCTGCCGCTGATCATCGTGGCCGGCTGCATCATCGCGGCCATCGGCTTCGGCACCCGCGGTGCCTTCGGCCTGTTCACCCTGCCGGTCACCGAGAATCTCGGCCTCAGCCGCGAGCAATGGGGCATGGCCATGGCCGTGCAGAACCTGGTCTGGGGCATTGCCCAGCCCTTTGCCGGGGGCTTTGCCGACCGCTACGGCTCCGGACGCATGCTGGCGTTCGGCGGGCTGGTCTACGCCGCCGGGGTGCTGGGCATGGCCTTCTCGCCCGACACGCTGACCATGACCCTGACCGCCGGCATCGTCACCGGCGTGGGCATCGCCATCGCCTCCTTCGGGGTGGTCATGGCCGCCTTCGGCCGCGTCGTCCCGCCGGAAAGGCGCAGCTTCGTCTTCGGCGTGGCGACGGCGGCCTCCTCTGCCGGCCAGTTCATCTTCGCCCCGGTCGGCCAGGGCTTCATCTCCGCCTTCGGCTGGCAGATGGCGCTGGTCTGGATCGCGATGATCCTGCTGCTGATCGTCCCGCTGTCCGCCGCCCTGCGCGGCCGCGCCGAATCCGTGCCCGGCCAGGCCGACCTGCCCTTCATGCAGGCCCTGTCCCGCGCCTGGGGCTACGGTTCCTATCGCCTGCTGGTCGTCGGCTTCTTCGTCTGCGGCTTCCACCTCGCCTTCATCAACGTGCACATGCCGGCCTATCTGGTGGAATGCGGCCTGAGCCCGGAGGTGGGAAGCTGGACCATCGCCGTCATCGGCCTGTTCAACATCGCCGGCTCGCTGCTGTCCGGCTGGCTCGGCAGCCGGCTGCCCAAGCAGATGCTGCTGGCCTCGATCTATTTCCTGCGCGCGGTCGCCATCGCCGCCTTCCTGCTCATCCCGGTCAGCGAGGTGACCGCCTATGCCTTCGCCGGCGCCATGGGCCTGCTCTGGCTCTCCACCGTGCCGCTGACGGCGGGGCTGGTCAGCCTGTTCTTCGGGCCGCGCTACATGGGCATGCTCTACGGCATCGCCTTCCTCAGCCACCAGATCGGCTCCTTCGTCGGCGTCTGGCTGGGCGGCTATGTCTACGACCTGACCGGGGCCTACGACCTGGTCTGGTATCTGGGCATCCTCCTGGGCCTGGCATCGGCCGCCGTCCACATCCCCATCAACGAACGCAGCGACGCCAATTTCGCCCTCAAGGCCGCCTGATCCGTCCATCGGCCGCAGACGATCCAAGGCTTGCCAAATCCCGCCAACAGGTTCATGGTCCGGCCATTCCTTTCGGCCGCCATCCTGTGGCCTTGAAGAGTTTCAGCCATGCCAGACCACTTTACGCGGGTTCTCTCGCGCCCTGAATTCATTGCCCTCGTCGCCGCCCTGATGGCGCTGAATGCGCTGGCCATCGACGTCATGCTGCCCGCCCTGCCCTATATGGGCGAGGCCCTGGGCATCGCCAACGAGAACGAGCGGCAGTTCGTGGTGACCGCCTACATGCTGGGCATGGGCATCGCCGTATTGGCCTTCGGCCCGCTCACCGACCGCTTCGGACGCCGGGCGCCGCTGCTGGCGGGCATGGGCGTCTATGTCGTGGCGGCGATCGTCGCCGCCTTCGCCCCCAATTTCACCGTCCTGCTGGCGCTCCGCTTCATCCAGGGCATGGGCGCCGCCAGCGTGCGCGTCATCGCCCAGGCCGTCGTGCGCGACCGCTATTCGGGGCGCGAGATGGCCGAGGTCATGTCGCTGACCTTCATGGTGTTCATGGCCATCCCCATCATCGCCCCGGGCATCGGCCAGATCCTGCTGCTGACCGGGCCCTGGCAGGCGATCTTCATCTTCATGGGCCTGCTGGCGCTGGCCTTCTGGTTCTGGAGCTATCTGCGCCTGCCCGAGACGCTGCCGCCGGAACGCCGCCGGCCGCTGAGCCTGCGCGCCGTGCTCGACGGGTTCCGCCTGGTCTTCACCAACCGGGTGGCCATCTCCTACGGCCTGGCCGGCATGTTCCTGTTCGGCGCCCTGTTCGGCTTCATCACCTCGGCCCAGCAGATCTATGTCGACATCTACGGGCTGGGCGTCTACTTCCCGGTCGCCTTCGCCGCCGTGGCCGGGCTGATGGCCGTGTCGTCCTTCACCAATTCGCGGGTGGTGCGCCGGTTCGGCATGCGGCGCCTGTCGCACGGCGCCATGCTGACCTTCACCATCGTGTCGGCGCTCTGGCTGGCCTTCGCCCTGGGCGGCGTCCTGCCGCTCTGGCTGTTCTTCGCCCTGTTCAGCACCATCATGTTCAGCTTCGGCTGGGCCGCCTCCAACATGAACTCGCTGTCCATGGAGCCGCTGGGCGCGGTGGCGGGCACCGCCGCCTCGGTCTTCGGCTTCATCCAGACGGTGGGCGGAGCGCTGATCGGCAGCGCCATCGGCCAGTTCTTCGACGGCACCACCGTGCCGGCCGCCATCGGCTATACCTGCATGGGCGCGCTGGCGCTGGTCTGCATCCTCATCGCCGAGAACGGCCGCCTGTTCGGCGTGGGCGAGCAGTATGCCCATTCCGAACCGGTGATGGACGCCCACTAAGCGCTTGTTACTGCACCGCTTCCGGTCCCGGCAATTCCAGCTGGGACCGGTCGGTGTAGACATGGTCCACCAGCCCCCAGGCCTTCGCCTCCTCGGGCGACATGTAGCGGTCGCGCTCCAGGGCCGCCTCGACCTCCTCATAGGTCCGGCCGCAATGCCGGGCATAGATGCCGTTGGTGCGGCGCTTGAGGCGCAGGCTCTCCTCCGCATGGATCATGATGTCGGTCACCTGGCCCTGATAGCCACCCGAGGGTTGGTGCAACATGATGGAAACATTGGGCAAAACGGCGCGCATGCCCGCCTTTCCGGCCGCCAGCAGCAGGGTCGCGGCGGAGGCGGCCATGCCCATGCACAGCGTGCCGACCGGGGCCTTGATGAACTGCATCGTGTCGTACATGGCCAAGGCCGAGGTAACGACGCCTCCAGGCGAATTTATATACAAATATATGGGTTTGTTGGGGTTTTCGGCTTCGAGGAACAGAAGCTGCGCGCTGACCAGAGAGGCCATGTTGTCCTCGATCTGGCCGTTGACGAAGACGATCCGCTCGCGCAGCAGGCGCGAATAGATGTCGAAGGCGCGCTCGCCGCGGCTCGACTGCTCGATGACCATAGGGACGAGCTGCATCATGTCGCGCATGGGCGACCTCCTTTTGTTTCAATGATTTAGGGCGGGAGATCAGGCGGCGCGCATCAGGACCGGCGCCGCCTCGTTGTTGTTGGCGGCCATCGGGACGAAAACCGGGGCATGGGTCAGGCGGAAGCCCGTCGTGCCGTTCTCATTCGGTGTGAGTTCGATGGTGACGAAGCTCTCTTCGATGCGATTTTCATCGCCGGAACGCCGCTCCTGCCACCGATATGTTAGCAGACTGCTATCGTTTGCCGTCACGACATCGAGCTCGACGCCATCCGGCTTCTGCAACCAGCGGTCGCGATATTCGGGAATGGTCAGCGCCCGCCAGATTTTCTCCGGCGGCGCGTCGAGAATTGTCTCGAACACCAGTTCGGTCTCGGCGTCGCTCATTGGTCCATCTCCTTGAGCAGGTCCTTCAAACTGTCGATTCGGCTCGGCCAGAAATCGCGGTACCGGGCGAGCCAGTCATGCAGCGGCGCGAAACCGTCCGGCGCGATGCGGTAATGGGCATAACGTCCCTCGCGGCGCTCGCTGACAAGGCCGGCCCCGCGCAGCACGGCGAGGTGCTGCGACATGGCCGGCTGGGTGATGGCAAAGCCCGCGCGCAGATCGGTCGCCGTCATCTCGGCGCCGGAGAGGCGTTCGAGAATGGCGCGTCGGGTCGGATCGGCCAGGACCTTGAAGATTTCCGTTTCGCTCATGCAGTCACATAAGCACAGACTTATGAGTCGTGGCAAGAGGGGGGACATTTCCGAAACGGAGGTTCCCGCTGGCGCGGGAATGACCCGGCGGGACATTTGGACTAGGCTGGGCGAACCTGCCTCCCGGATCTCCTCATGCCTGCTACCACCGGCCGTTCCTACCTCGCCATCCCGGGCCCCTCGGTGATTCCCGATCGCGTGCTCAACGCCATGCACCGCGCCTCGCCCAACATCTACGAGGGCGAGATCATCGAGATGACCGGCACCATCCTTGCCGGCCTCAGGCGGCTGGCGCGGACCCGGCACCATGCGGCCATCTACATCGCCAACGGCCATGGCGGCTGGGAGGCGGCCATCACCAACATGTTCTCGCGCGGGGACAAGGCGCTCAGCCTGTCCTCGGGCCTGTTCGGCACCGGCTGGGCCGGCGCGGCCATGCGCATGGGCGTCGATGTCGAGGTGCGCGATTTCGGCCGCGGCCCCGCCGATCCGGAGCGCCTCGCCGCCGCCCTCCGGGCCGACGCGAACCACGCGATCCGCTACGTGCTGGCCACCCATGTCGATACCGCCTCCAGCGTCCGGAACGACATCGCCGCCATCCGCGCGGCGATCGATGCCGCGGGGCACCCGGCCCTGCTGGCCGTGGACGCCATCGCCTCGATCGGCTGCGACGCGCTGCATATGGACGAATGGGGCATCGACCTGATCGTCGGCGCCAGCCAGAAGGGCCTGATGCTGCCGCCGGGGCTGGCCTTGCTCTGGCTGTCCGACAAGGCGCTGGCGCGGGCGCAGCAGGCAGACCTCGCGACGCCCTATTGGAGCGCCGTGCCGCGCGTGGCCGGCGCCGAATACTGGCACCATTTCGGCGGCACCCCGCCCACCCAGCATCTCTACGGCCTCCACGAGGCGCTGACCATGCTGCTGGACGAGGAGGGGCTGGAGGCCGCCTGGTCCCGCCACGCCCGGCTGGCCGCCGCCATCTGGGCGGCCTTCGACGCCTGGGGCGCGGACGGCTCCGGCATCGGCCTCAACGTCGCCGACCCGGCGGCGCGGGGCCATTCGGTGACGGCCGCGACCATCCCCAATGGCGGCGCGGTGGCGCTGCGGCGCTGGCTGGAAGCCGAGGCGGGCGTGACGCTCGGCATCGGGCTGGGCATGGCCATGCCCGGCGAGCCCGCCTATGGCGACTACCTGCGCATCGGTCACATGGGCCACGTCAACGCCCATATGGTGATGGGCGTGCTCGGAGCCATGGAGGCCGGCCTGTGCGCGCTGGGGATACCGCACGGCCGGGGTGCGGTCGAGGCGGCGGCGCGGGTTGTGGGAGCGTCGTAGCCCCCCCTTGTCCACGATGCTGTCCTCGGGCCTGACCCGAGGACCAGCCGAGATTTCCGCAGAGATGGACAATGGCCCCCGGAGCAAGTCCGAGGGCAGCGCGGTGTTTTGGGCAGAAACGGGTTTCCACCGCGAAAGCCGTCTTGTGGCCAGGCCAAAGATCGTCACCTTCGCGCTTGACCCGAAGGCTCTGTGCTCGTGGAGGCGCCGGAAACGCCCCCGGGTCAAGCCCGAGGGTGACGATTGGGGCAGTTTCGAGAGCCGTTGATGGCCCCCCACCCCCGCCCAGCCATGCGCGCATGGCGCTCATGGCCTTCTCACCTCAAGAGCCTGCGCTCGGGAGCGCACAAGCGCTACCCGAGCGGGGAGGGATGCAAAGGAACCGCAATGCTGATGAAGGATGAAACTGTCTGGATTCGCTAAACCGCGAACACTTCTCGCTTCAATTCGTCCCAGCTGTCCTTGTCGGGCGCCACCAGCAGGCCGCCGGCGGTGTCCGACGGCCGGTAGGGCGTGCCGTCGAGCTTGGCGACATGGGCGTCGGCCTCGCGCATGATCAGCGCGCCGGCCACATGGTCCCAGGGCATCAGCTTGTTGTACATGAGGAAATGCACATTGCCGTCCGCCGCCAGGCGGTATTCGTGGCCGGCGCAGCGATAGCTCGCGAACATCCGCACCTTGGCGAGATTGCCCAGCACGGTGCGGCGCATCTCCTGCGGCAGGAAGGAGGTGGAGGCAAGCCCGCCCATCTCCGCCAGCGGCACCGGATCGGCGAAGCGCAGCCGGCGGCGGCGGCCGTCCGGGAAAACCTGCCAGGCACCGCAGCCGCGCTCGGCCATGACGAAATCGTCGCCCAGCGGATCGTAGATCACGCCGGCCACCGCCTCGTCGTTCTGCACCACGGCCGCCATGACGGCGAAGAGCGGCAGGCCGCCGGCGAAATTGCCAGTTCCGTCAACGGGATCGACGTAGATGACGATTCGATCCTCGAAGTGCCCGTGCAGCAGCCCGGGATTGGCGGACACCGCCTCCTCCCCCACCACCACCGCCTGCGGCGACCAGTCGGCGATGGCGGCGGTGATGGCGCGCTCGGCGCTCTCGTCGGCCTCGGTCACCAGGTCGAAGGCATTGGCCTTGGAGCGCACCATGCCGTCGTCGAGCCGCCGGAAGCGCGGCATGATCTCGTCCCTGGCGGCTTGGCGGAGGATGGCGGCCAGCCGGTCGATATTCATGCGTCCTTGTCCTTTCCGGTGATGGAGAGACCCGCGAAGTCGAACAGGCGCGGATCGAGCATGTGGCTGGGATTGATGTTGCCCAGCGCGCGGATCATCACGTCCTTGCGCCCGGGCATGCGCTTCTCGATGTCGGAGAGCATGGCCTTCATGGCGTTGCGCTCCAGCCCCTCCTGGCTGCCGCACAGATCGCAGGGGATGATCGGAAAGGCCATGGCATCGGCGAAGCGGGCCAGATCCTCCTCGGCGCAGTAGATCAGCGGCCGCAGCACCTCGAGGTCGCCCTCGTCGTTGACCAGCCGCGGCGGCATCGCCGCGAGCTTGCCGCCGTGGAAGAGGTTCATGAAGAAGGTTTCGAGGCTGTCGTCGCGATGGTGGCCGAGCACCAGGGCCGTGCAGCCCTCCTCCCGCGCGATGCGGTAGAGATTGCCGCGCCGCAGCCGCGAGCAGAGCGAGCAATAGGTGGCGCCCTGCGGCAGCTTGTCGGTGACGATGGAATAGGTGTCCTGGTATTCGATGCGGTGCGGAACGCCGAGCCCGCTCAGGAATGCGGGCAGGATGTGCCTGGGAAAGTTCGGCTGGCCCTGGTCGAGATTGCAGGCCAGCAGCTCCACCGGCAGCAGCCCCCGCCATTTGAGGTCGAGCAGCAGGGCAAGCAGGCCGTAGCTGTCCTTGCCGCCCGAAAGGGCGACCAGCCACTTCCCGCCCGGCCGCACCATGGCGAACTTCTCCAGCGCCTCGCGGGTATTGCGGATCAGCCGCTTGCGCAGCTTGTTGAACTCCACCGAGCGCGGAGCACTGGCGAAGATCGGATGCGCGCCGGCATCGGCCTCGTCCGAAGGCATGGCGGGGGATTGCATCACCGCGGTCATGGCGAAACTCTCAGTTGGACGGTCGGCTAGCTGATAGCGCCCCGGCGCCGGCTTGGAAAGTCAAAGCGGCGGTGCACAACCCGAACAAAGCCGGACCCGCCTTCCTTGTTTTAACCCGTTTGTCACAGTTAGATGACCGCATCCTCCCGACACCCTGGAGTCTCCCGGTGTTTCGCTCCTTTTTCCCCGTTCCCAAGCTCTTCTTCTCCTCGGCCGTGATCTGGATGCTGCTGACGACGCTGATCTTCCAGCTCGCCGGCGAGCCGGTGCGCGCCGTGCTCAGCATCGACCGCTTCCTGACGCCGGCCATCTGCGCGCCCGACCAGGTGCCGGCCGCCGAAACGCCCGTGGCCCCGGCGCCCGACGCCCTGCCCACGCCGGAAGGCGGACCGCAGGCCACCGACCCCTCGGCGCCCGCGCCGGCCACCGGCCAGGCCGCCATCCCCGAGGCGGCGGCCACCGCCGCCGATTGCGTGGTGGAGGACACCAATTTCCTCGACGGCCCGCGCGTCTGGGAATACTGGTACATCCTGCTCTGCACCATCGCCTTCTGCGCCTTCTGGTACTTCTACCGGCGCAACGAGTGGTACTGGTGGAGCGTGGTGGGCAGCGCCGCCCTGTTCCTGGCCGTCTACAGCCAGGTGCAGCTCAGCGCCTTCATCAACGACTGGCAGGGCAATTTCTTCAACGTGCTGCAACAGGCCCTGAGCCAGCCCGGCTCGGTGGCGCCCGAAACCTACTGGCCCTATGTCGTCACCATGATGTCGGTGCTGCTGCCCAACATCATCTTCCTCGTGTTCTTCGCCTTCTTCAATTCCCACTACGTGTTCCGCTGGCGCAAGGCGATGACGTCCTACTACATGCAGTATTGGGACAAGGTGCGCGGCGTGGAAGGCGCGGCCCAGCGCGTGCAGGAAGACACCATGCGCTTCGCCTCCATCGTCGAGGACCTGGGCACGAGCTTCCTCGGCTCGCTGCTGACCCTGGTGGTCTTCCTGCCGATCCTGTGGGGATTGAGCGCCCAGGTCACCGAGCTGCCCCTGATCGGGGAGGTGCCCGGCAGCCTGGTGTGGGTGGCGCTGGTGGTCGCGGCCTTCGGCACGGCCCTGCTGTGGATCGTCGGCATCCGCCTGCCCGGCCTCAACTTCGAGAACCAGAAGGTGGAAGCCGCGCTGCGCAAGGAGCTGGTCTATGGCGAGGACGTCGGCAACCGCGCCGACCCGGCCACCTTCCGCGAGCTGTTCGCCAATGTGCAGAAGAACTATTTCCGGCTCTATTTCCACTACACCTACTTCAACCTGGCACGATATGCCTATCTCCAGGTGGCCGGCTATGTGCCGCTGCTGACCCTGTCGCCCTCGATTCTCGCGGGCACGATCACGCTCGGCGTCTATCAGCAGGTGCAGAACGCCTTCGGCGAGGTGGCGAGCTCGTTCCAGTTCTTCGCCCGCGCCTGGACCACCATCGTGGAGCTGCAATCCATCCACATGCGCCTCAAGAAGTTCGAGAGCTTCATCCCGAGGGACCAGGAGCCGATCAAGGAACAGCTCGGCGACGCCGCGACGATCTAGAGCCGTTCACGCGCGAACGGCACCCCGGCAAGCAAAAGGGCCGCTCTTTCGAGCGGCCCTTTCCAGTGCGGCTGTCGTCGCTTCGTTTAGCGCGAATAGAATTCGACGACGAGGTTGGGTTCCATCTGGACCGGATAGGGAACGTCCGACAGGGCCGGCACGCGCACATAGGTGGCGACCTGCTTGTTGTGGTCGACTTCCAGATAGTCCGGCACGTCGCGCTCGGCGAGCTGGTTGGCTTCCAGCACAACGGCGAGCTGCTTGGAGCGCTCGCGCACCTCGATCCTGTCGCCGACCTTGACCTGGTAGGACGGGATGTTGACGCGCTTGCCGTTGACCAGGATGTGGCCGTGGGACACGAACTGGCGGGCGGCGAACACGGTCGGCACGAACTTGGCGCGGTAGACGATGGCGTCCAGGCGGCTCTCGAGCAGGCCGATCAGGTTCTCGCCGGTGTCGCCCTTGCGGCGGCTGGCCTCGTCATAGAGACGGCGGAAGCCCTTTTCGGTGATCGAGCCGTAATAGCCCTTGAGCTTCTGCTTGGCGCGCAGCTGCAGGCCGTAGTCGCTCAGCTTGCCCTTGCGGCGCTGGCCGTGCTGGCCGGGGCCATAGGCACGGGCATTCAGCGGCGACTTGGGACGGCCCCAGATGTTCTCGCCGAGGCGGCGGTCGATCTTGTACTTTACGGAATGACGCTTCGACATCGCGTATCCTTCTCAAACGTTGATGGGATCGCGCCCTCCTCTGCCCTTCTCGCGAAGGGCCGACAGACTCCCAAACCAGAGAATCCCGGGTGCGCCTATGGGCCCTGAGGCCGGAATAGGTGCGCGCGTCATAGAGGGGCGGTGCGGCGAAGTCAAGCCGGCGGGCCGGCGCCATTGCACTGGCGGCCCGCAAACCCCAGTTTAGTCCGAGGGAACGAACGCAACCATGGGAGGAAGTGCCGTGATCCCCAGGCAGGGTATGCATGTCGGTGGCGTCTGGCTTCTGCTGCTGGGCATCTTCTACGGCAAGTCGCAACTGGCCACGGCGCTGTTCGGGCCCGCCTACGCCGTCGACCGCCACATCTTCATGGCGGTGCTGACCACCGCCCTGGTCGTGCCCGCCATCGTGCTGGCCCGGCGCCATCTCGACAACCAACCCTTCGCCGGCCTCGGACTGGCGCTCGACCTTTCGGCGCTGCGGCCGCTGCTGATCGGGGCCATGGCGTGGCTGCTGCCTTTCGTCCTCGGGCTCGCGACCTGCCTGGTCTTCGGCCTGGCCGAGATCCGCGCCGTGGCGCCGTGGGGCGAGATCCTCGCCTTCGTTCCCCTGCTGGTCCTGCTGGTCTTCCTGCTCGAGGCCCTGCCCGAGGAGCTGGCGTTCCGCGGCTATATCCAGGCCAATCTCGCAAGGCTCGTGCCGCCCTGGGCCGCCGTCGCCATCCAGGCCCTGCTGTTCGGCACCTGGGGCGTGGCGTTGTGGCTGCTGACCGCCGGCGGCATCGAGCCGCTGCATGCCTCGCTGTTCTACGTCATGGGCGCGGTGCTGGGCATGCTCCGGATCATCACCGGCTCGGTCTGGACCGGCATCGGCTTCCACGTCGCCTTCCAGACCGTGGCGCAATTGCTGCTCAGCACGGATC
>ENA-UOVV01001535-UOVV01001535.1-compost-metagenome-genome-assembly--contig:-NODE-1535-length-16415-cov-4.383130_pt1 | contig 16415 bp, 14 predicted proteins | sample MGYA00238155_ERZ761577 | MGnify/ENA primary metagenome ERZ761577 (study PRJEB28898, sample SAMN06268775) | compost metagenome | isolation source: Emeryville, CA | place: USA:Emeryville, CA | collected...
TGGGGTCGACCGGAATTGACAGGATGGAGACGGTTATGTAAGCATGCAGCGCGTTGGAAGTATAGCGCTTAAATCTCAACTTTCAGACTTATAAATGGCGAAAATAACTACGCCTTAGCTGCCTAATTTAGAATTAGCTCAGCTTTTGTCCCGCTTACGCTTGGTTCCGTAGCGTAGCATCCGGGGCATCGAATTACGGAACTGGCCAGCCTGATGTTGCGACGGGCCGGCGAGAAACAGCAACTAAGGAAAACGGTATAGGCGGGCTTCCGGCCTTCCCTTTCCCGACAATAAAACGGGAGCTAAGCATGTAGAAAGCGTATATTGTACCATGTCTGGACGAGGGTTCGAATCCCTCCGACTCCACAGCCAAGAGGCCCCTTTCGGGGCCTTTGTAGTTTGAAAACCCCGCTGTCATTGAAACAAACCCCGCTTTTCTCCGTTTACTTAATTAGGTATTTATAATTTATAACCACTAAAAAAATGGGGTTCGTTATGAGAAGATGGATTTTTTCCGTACTAATTCTGTTATCCGCGTCATCCTGCGAGAAAGATACCGATGGTGGACAGCCTACGGTCACGATTCGAACCGACTTTAGCCAGGGGGGTGATGGCTGGCAAGCCGGCTTTTCCGAATACAATGGCGATTATGTTGAAAGCTATGAGCAGGAAGAAGGCATCGCGCCACTCCCTCCACCTTTGGATGAAAACCAATCTGCGTACCGGATCAGTGGAATGAACCGCAGTGACGACCTTTTCATGTACCTGACAAAACGCGTTCAGGGATTGCAACCCAATACGACCTACACGGGGACCTTCACCATACAATTGGCATCTGACGCACCCAGCAATGGCGTAGGCGCTGGCGGTGCTCCCGGAGAATCCGTTGGCCTAGGCATCGGACTCACCGTCAGCCAACCGGTTTCTTCCCCTGATGAAGACAACTTCTATACGATGAACATTGATAAAATCCAGCAATGTTGCACGGACGGGCGTGATATGACGGTCATCGGAAATGTGGCTAATGGAACGTACGAAAACACATACACGCTAATTGAACGTAGCGGGGAATTTACGGCAACTACCGACCATCAGGGCGTGTTATGGCTCATCGTGGGCACCGATTCCGGTTACGAAGGCAAAACTGACCTGTACTATACCCGCATCGAAGTAGTACTTGAAAAAAGCAAATAGATTAGGCAAACCCCTTGATAATCACAAATTAAATCTCTACCTTTGCCGTCCTTAAAACAAGTTTAGGATAAAAGCAATAATTAAAAACTGTAAATGCCTACTATTCAACAATTAGTTAGAAAAGGTAGAGTAGCTCTGGAGGATAAGAGTAAGTCCCCAGCGTTGGACAGCTGTCCACAGCGAAGAGGCGTATGCACGCGTGTGTATACCACTACCCCTAAGAAACCAAACTCAGCAATGCGCAAAGTGGCGCGTGTGCGTCTTACCAACGGTAAAGAGGTGAACGCATACATCCCCGGAGAAGGCCACAACTTGCAGGAACACTCCATTGTGTTGATCCGTGGCGGTCGGGTAAAAGACCTTCCAGGTGTGCGTTACCACATCATCCGTGGCGCACTGGATACATCAGGTGTTGCAGGACGTAACCAACGTCGTTCTAAATACGGAACCAAACGTCCGAAACCCGGACAGGCAGCAGCCCCCGCAAAAGGCAAAAAATAAATAGACGGAGGACACAACGATGAGAAAGTCAAAACCAAAGAAAAGAATCATTCTGCCTGATCCGAAGTTTAACGATGTTCAGGTAACACGGTTTGTCAACAATATGATGATTGATGGCAAGAAATCACTTGCATATACCATATTTTACAAGTCAATGGAGTTGGTAGAAAAACGTACCAATGAAAATGGCTTGGATACCTGGAAAAAAGCACTCAACAACGTCATGCCTTCTGTTGAAGTAAAATCCCGTCGGGTTGGAGGCGCAAACTTTCAGGTGCCTACCGAAGTCCGTCCGGAGCGTAAAATCTCATTGGGCATGAAGTGGTTAATCAGCTTCGCCCGCAAACGCGGCGAAAAAACCATGTATGAGAAATTGGCGGCTGAAATCATTTCAGCATCCAAAGGCGAGGGAGCAGCAGTAAAGAAAAAGGAAGACACGCACCGTATGGCAGAAGCCAACAAGGCGTTCTCCCATTTCAGGTTCTAAATTTTGGCAAATTAGCCCATGAAACAACACCGATTTGAAGGAGCAGATATCGACCCCCTAAAATCGGTGTGTTTTTTTAGCGAATCAACAGCTTTAGCAACATGTCAAGAGATTTAAAATACACAAGAAACATTGGTATTGCCGCTCACATCGATGCAGGCAAGACCACAACCACCGAGCGCATCCTTTTTTATGCCGGTGTAAATCACAAACTCGGTGAAACACACGAGGGTTCTGCAACGACAGACTGGATGGCGCAGGAACAAGAACGCGGCATCACGATCACGTCAGCAGCAGTCACGGTATTCTGGAATTACCGCGGCAACAAGTACAATGTTAACATCATCGATACACCGGGACACGTGGATTTCACCGTTGAGGTAAACCGTTCTCTCCGGGTATTGGATGGATTGGTTTTCCTGTTCTCAGCCGTTGACGGTGTAGAACCCCAATCTGAAACAAACTGGCGACTGGCGGATAACTATAAGGTACCCCGTATCGGATTCGTCAACAAAATGGACCGTTCAGGTGCTGATTTTCTTAACGTCGTAAAACAAGTTAAGGAAATGCTTGGTTCGGAAGCAGTTCCCTTGCAGTTACCGATCGGATCCGAAGATAACTTCAAAGGTGTGGTGGACTTGATCAACAACCGGGGCATTGTATGGAATGAAGAAGATAAGGGAATGACCTTTACGGAAGTCCCCATCCCTGACGATATGGTGGACGAAGTAGCCCAGTGGCGCGAAAAATTGCTCGAATCTGTAGCTAGCTACGATGAGTCATTGATGGAGAAATTCTTCGATGATCCAAATTCCATTACCGAACGGGAAGTGTTGGACGCTTTGCGTAAGGCCGTTCTTGACAACTCCATTGTTCCCATGGTTTGCGGTTCTTCTTTCAAGAACAAAGGTGTACAGACCATGCTGGATTTTGTGATGGAATTGCTTCCCTCCCCTGTGGATCAAGAAGCTGTTGGAGGTACGGATCCCAGAACCGGCAATGAAATTATCAGGAAACCGGACGAAAAAGAACCGTTTGCAGCCTTGGCATTTAAGATTGCTACCGATCCTTTTGTTGGCCGCTTATGCTTCATCCGTGTATATTCGGGCAATCTGGAGGCAGGTTCTTATGTATATAACAGCCGGTCGGACAACAAGGAACGGATTTCCCGTATTTTCCAAATGCATGCCAATAAGCAGAATCCCATTCCGAACATCGGTGCGGGAGATATCGGTGCGGTGGTAGGCTTTAAGGATATTAAAACCGGTGATACCCTTTGCGACGAGAAAAATCCGATCGTGTTGGAATCCATGGTGTTTCCTGAGCCGGTTATCGGTTTGGCCATTGAGCCTAAAACGCAAGCGGATGTTGATAAATTAGGGGTTGCTCTTGGCAAATTAGCGGAAGAAGATCCTACGTTCCGGGTGCAGTCTGATGAAGAAACCGGACAAACGGTTATTTCCGGTATGGGTGAGCTTCACCTCGACATCCTGATTGACCGCCTGAAACGCGAATTTAAGGTAGAAGTAAACCAGGGCGCTCCGCAGGTTGCCTACAAAGAATCCATTACGGGCACCACCCAGCACCGCGAGGTTTATAAGAAACAAACAGGCGGACGCGGTAAGTTTGCCGATATCCAAGTGGTTATATCACCGGTTGATCCCGATTGGGACGCCGTGAAATCGCCCTTGCAGTTCGTAAACGAAATTGTGGGCGGTGCGATTCCGAAGGAATACATCCCATCCGTCCAAAAAGGTTTTGAATCTTCTATGGCCAACGGTGTTCTGGCGGGCTATCCGTTATCCAGCATGAAGGTACGTTTGATCGACGGATCGTTCCACGCGGTCGACTCGGACTCCCTTTCATTTGAAATTGCCGCACGTACTGCATTCCGCGAAGCACTTCCGAAATGCCGGCCCGTATTGATGGAACCGATCATGAAAATTGAGGTGCTCACACCCGAGGAAAACATGGGTGACGTGATGGGCGACCTTAATCGTCGCCGTGGTCAGCTGCAGGGTATCGACACGCGTGCCGGATCTCAGGTGATCAAGGCTCTTGTACCGCTATCTGAAATGTTCGGATACGTAACCCAGTTGCGGACGATCACATCCGGACGGGCCACATCTACGATGGAATTTGACCACTATGCGGAGGCACCCAAAAACGTTCAGGACGAGGTAATAGCCAAAGCAAAAGGAAAAGTAAACGTTTAATTTTAGTTGATAACTCAGGCAAAACGTTGTAAATAGCTCTAACGTTTTGTCTTAATTAAAAAAAAATGAGCCAACGAATCAGAATCAAATTGAAATCGTACGATTACAATCTCGTAGACAAATCTGCCGAGAAAATCGTGAAAACTGTAAAACCTACAGGCGCTGTGGTAAGCGGTCCTATTCCGTTGCCTACCGAGAAGAAAGTGTACACCGTACTGCGCTCTCCTCACGTTAACAAAAAGGCCCGTGAACAATTCCAACTCTGTGCCTACAAACGGTTGCTGGATATTTACAGCTCTAACTCAAAAACGGTTGACGCGTTGATGAAACTGGAGCTGCCCAGTGGCGTGGAAGTAGAAATCAAAGTTTAAGATTTCATAGCTAAAAAGAAGGCCCGCCGGATCCGGCGGGCCTTCTTTTTTTCCGTATTCTTTAAAATGCAAATCCCAATCCTACGGTCCATACCCTGTTCGTCAACTTGTTGTCGGGGAAGAACTCATTGTTGCTTCCACGCAAATCGGTAAGGCCCAGTCCATATCCACCGTGGATCATTAATCCATTAGCCATCTGGAAACCACCGATAAAATTCAAACCGAAGTCGGTACCCTTTAACGTACCGTCTTTATCAAATTCGAACTCACGGGTGGTTGTCCACGCCCCTTCGTATTTATTCTTCCCGGAGATGCCAAAGGCGACATAAGGGCCCGCGCCCAAGAAGAAGCTTCCGGCATCCTGTACAGGGAATTTAGCCACCAGGTTCACCGGAACCTCAATCCACATGGTATTCTGCGTTGCTTCGAGATTATCGGTATCGATAAACTTTGCTCCCTTACCTTGCAGGGACACCCCGGGTTGGATATAAAACCAGTCCGTCGTAATCGGCGCGTCTAAAAATGCCGTTACATGGAAATTGGTCGCAGACTTTGTTTCCACGTCACTATTGGTTCCTGACCAGTGATATTTCGGGAAATTAACCCCTGCCTTGAGTCCGAATCCCAACGGTTGGCCCTGTGCAAACGCTCCTATTGAAATCCCCAATCCTACTATTGCTAATACTAACTTTTTCATATACTTTCTCCTCATTTAATAATAAATTATTTATTAATCACAATATAGGTTACAAGATATGAGCCATTGTGATAAAAACTTTCATAATTACTTATTTATCAACATCATAGTATATTTTTGTAGGCTTCCAAATATGTATGGATTTTTGTACACTTTGACGCATTTATCAAATAAACCGGCTAGATACCTTTCAATTGTCAATAATTTATTTTAGCTTTGCATTCCTTTTAGAAAAAGGGTCGGGTGGCCGAGTGGCTAGGCAGAGGTCTGCAAAACCTTTTACAGCGGTTCGAATCCGCTTCCGACCTCGTTTTTAAACAGTAAAAAAGAAAAAAAATGGGAGTTACACGGTTAAAAAGAAAAGACAGAAGAAATAAAGTAGTTGCGAAGAACGAGGTTCAGTTTTTGAAACTCGGACGGAACCTGGAAGTCGGTAGTCGCTCAAAAATGTCTGCTAACAGCCAGATTGCCAAAAACGCCGAGCTATTGGCTAAGCTGGAAGCTGCGGCTTCTGCTAAGTAAAAACAACTCCCTTCGTTCAATTGATCATAAGCTATTGAGTAGATCCGCCATTTGGCGGATCTTTTCTTTTGAAGACACCCAAACGCCTTCTCCCATACCCCCTATCTTTGTCCGGTCGCGAGCAGCGTCTTCTGTTAACGCCACCTTGGCCGATGTATGAAAGGACGATGCGCCTGTCAACGCTACCATCCGCAACAAATTACTTTCATTGATCCCAGACCCCGGCATTATTTCGAGACGGCCATCTGATCTGTGGATCAATTCCCGTATGAGTTCAGCTCCCTCCGGTGCAGTATCTTTCAACCCCGACGTCAATAACCGTTTACAACCGCATGCGATAATCGATTCAAGCGCTCCGTAAGGATCCTCGCAACTATCGAATGCCCGGTGAAAAGTTACCTCCAATGGGTGGGCCAACGCAACCAGCTCAGCAGTACGCTCCCGGTCTACCCTGCCCCCGGAATCAAGCAATCCAATTACCACGCCATCGCACGACGATTCCTTACAGAACCGTATATCCGCTTTCATTTCCTCAAACTCAATATCGGTATACACAAATCCGCCTGCCCGCGGACGGATCAGCACATGTAACCCAATAGTAAGCCGCTTGCGTGCCAGCCGAATCTGACCGGCAGATGGCGTTGTCCCTCCCACCTCTAGATTCTGACAAAACTCCACGCGATGTGCTCCGCCCTCCTGTGCTGCAACCGCCGAGGCAACTGAATTTGCACAGATTTCTAATCGATAGCCGTTATCCATAAAAACAATTCGAATGACTGAAAAACCCCGCTGACAGCAGGAATCACCGGGGTTTAATTTATTACCAGCTGCAGTTGGCCCTACAGCATATGAGCCGAAAATCCCTCCAGGAACCGAACATCTTCTTCCCCAGACTGAAACAATCGCTCAATCCGGAAGGCTAACGTTCCGTATAGTTCCAGATTGCTCGGCCGCTCTCCGATGGAAGCCAGCCGTTGCTGCCCCTCGTTCATCACGCGCTCAAACGCTACCCGATATTCCGGTTTGATCGGTTCCGACGGCGGAAAGACCTGAGCCAAGGCATCCACCTGACGTCCGTTTTTCCAGAAACGGTAACAAACATGTGGACCAGTTGCCAGGCCGGTACTTCCCACGTAACCGATCACTTGTCCCTGGGCAACACGCTGACCCTTCTTTACCGCCCGCTTACTCATGTGCAGGTATTGGGTGGTATATACATTGTCGTGCTTAATCTTCACATAGTTACCATTTCCTCCCCGATATTGGGATTCTAGGACCACGCCGGCTGCTGTCGCCACGATGGGCGTGCCGTGGGGAGCGGCAAAGTCCGTTCCCAGATGGGCTTTCCATTGCCGCTGGACCGGATGGAACCGGCGCATCGTAAACCGGGAAGAAATTCTACTGTACTTCAACGGTGCTTTTAAGAATGTCCGTTTCAGACTCTTACCATTTTCGTCGTAATAGGCCCCCGGCTGTCCATCATGAGGTTCGAAATAATACGCCTGATACTCCTTCCCGCCGTGGGTGAAGACAGCGGATTGGATCCTCCCCGGACCTATGGGATTTCCGTCCACATACTTCCGCTCATACAATAGTTTAAACGAATCGCCGCGATTTATACGGTAAAAGTTAACTGCCCATCCATAGATTTCAGCCAACTGCACCGCTAAATCCGGACTCGCCCCATTCACCTCCAGGGTTTCATATAGGGAACTTTGAATGGTCCCGGCAACGGATTCAAGCCGCGTATCCACCTCTTTCTGTCCCTTGTAAATAGAAATGCTATCACGGAGGTCGTACACAATGTAATCGATCGGATTAGGTTGGTATACAAAATATGCAGCCTTACCGCCTGGATCTGAAAAAACCGTGTATTCGTGTCCGGCGCCTATTTTCCGTACATCAAACACCGGCCTGGATTTGTCCGCTAAAATTGAAATACTGGGTAAGTCGATCTGATAACGTTGCAGAATATCGGAAAGGAATTCATTCCGCTTGACCGTATTCGATTCGACAGTATACCCTGAAACAGGCAGTCCAAACAGCAGATCCGCATGTTCTTCCCGAACTTCTTTTTCAAGAGCCCTGTGGTTGAGCTCTTCAGGTTTAGACTCGAAAGACGAAAGAAAAATGAAACCGGCACCCAATACCATCACAACCAGCACAACCAGTGCAAGTACATTCTTTTTAAAAATCATTTCTTATTCCAGGTAGTTTGCGTATTCAACAGTTGATCCCCGTGGTTAATTTGAGTTGGCAGGCAACGTTTGACCCGTTACCGTATTCCATCAAACACATTAACATATTGCAAATAACGCATTTTATTTCAATCCTTCGCCTTTTTTAACATTTTTTTACATTTTAGTATACCCAGCCTCCGTTTTCAATCGTTGATAATGGCCTTATACCATCGAAAGCAAAAAAAAGCCACCCTTTTGGGTGGCTTGAATCTTTTCGATAAAATCGGCGAATTTATCGTTTTGACTTGATACGCGCTGCTTTGCCGGTAAGTCCGCGTAGGTAATATAATTTTGACCGGCGAACTTTTCCGTAACTATTTACTTCAATTTTCTCGATGTTCGGTGAGTTTATCGGAAAAATACGCTCCACTCCGACGCCATTGGAAATTTTCCGCACAGTGAACGTTTGATTGGCTCCAACACTATTACGCTGAATAACAACACCCTGATAGACCTGAACACGCTCTTTATTCCCTTCGCGGATTTTATAGTGAACGCTAACGGTGTCCCCTGCCTTGAATGCGGGAACCTCATTCTTCGTTACCGCCTGCTCTTCTACAAATTTTACTAAATCCATGATTTTGAGTAATTAATGACGATTATTATCCCGTAAAAATCGAGCTGCAATATTAGCGATTATTTTTGGAATACGGAAGTTGTTTTTCAAAAAAGAATTAAAAAGGTTTTTTGGAAATTCAATTTAATTTCTACCTTTGCAAACCCTTACACCATCGGGGTGTAGCGTAGCCCGGTATCGCGCCTGCTTTGGGAGCAGGAGGTCGTAGGTTCGAATCCTGCCACCCCGACTATATACGAATGTAGTAAGTCAAAAACCCGCAATTATTCATTGCGGGTTTTTGACTTTTTAATACCAACACCCCATAATAACCTTATCATTACAAGTTGTGATAAAGGTGGCGAAGCAGAACCTGACTTAGATTTCGATAAAGTAAAAACGGCAAAGTTTACGTTCTCAGTAAAGGGATTGGATGAAGACGATATAGGCCATTTCGTCTTCTCCACCGATAATGCAGAGGGTAGCAACACATTTTGAAAAATTAATGGCGAAAAGCGACCGAATGAAAAAGCAATTACGAAACGAGTTAATGTCAGCAGCTGTTTATACTGTTGAAATTATAAAGCCTGTAGTGGCGATGCCGTGGGCTTACGAATTCAAAACCTTGATATTTCCACTACTCCAAATCAAGCGCGCCGATTACCTTTAGTTATAAACTCACACTAAACTTACATTAAACCAATGAAATGCCTGCGCTGCAACGACAACATCCACAGCTCTATCAGGTAACAGTGTTTTTTCAGCAGTTCCGGAGCTCATTCTAAACCCGGAGAAATGCTGTAATTGGGAAATCGCTGCATTACGCATCGACGCATTGGGTTCCACTGCGATTACTGTATAATTTTTTTCAAGAAACAAACGGCTTGATATGCCCGTTCCGGCACCGATATCGGCAACGGTATCTTGTGGTGAAATCCCAAAATTTTCCTCCAAAAAAAAAAGGAATGATGCCGTCGGGATAACCAGGGCGGTATTTTACATAATCAGTTACCCTATCGCTAAATCTTGTCGTATTCTCTTTTCTTTCCATAAAAGTCCTTACAAGTTTGTACCAAAGTTAGTGAATCAACTGCAGTAAGAAGCTTCCTCCTCTTTTCGGTCATTCATTCTTTGTGCATTTCATACCGTTGATGTACACCTTCGTCTTCGCTTGGGGGCACCTATCCTGATGATCGTTCTTTACGATCAGCATATCCTCCAAACGAAACATCAAATAACGCCTGGCCGAAATTGTATAATTTATGTCCTTTAAGACAAACACCAGAATATCTACTTTTGAGTCATGAACGCCGTGGACGAAAAGAAAGTAGTTATCGTAGCGATGACCGGTAATATATTGTTGGTTTTTGCCGGACCGTCAGACGTTTTTACCTATGCCAATCGCTGCCTCCAAGCTGCGGGCAACGCTGCGGGCTATGAAGTACTCATTGTTGCTCCAACACGCGAGCGAACACTGAAGACGGAAACGGGTGTTGAGATTCGTTGCCCCTACTGTGCCATGGAAATTGTTTTGCCAATAGATACGTTGATTATCGCAGGCAATGATTTTCGCGAAAGCACGAGTGCCAGGCTGGAAGAATTTTACCGTTGGATAACACAAATAAATTCCTCAAATACGCGACGGATTGCTTCGGTTTGTGGGGGTGCATTTGTTTTGGCAAAGGCGGGCTTGCTGGAAGGAAAAAGGGCGACGACGCACTGGGATCTGAGCGAAAGGTTGAAAAAGGAATATCCGTCGATTCAGACGGAAGACCATCTTTTTTTTACCCATGATGGAAATATATTCACTTCCGCAGGGGTTTCTTCCGGCATTGACCTGTCCCTGGCCATGGTAGAAGCTGATTATGGTAAGGATGTCGCGATACAAGTGGCCAGAAAACTGGTTTTCTACCTGAGACGTCCTGGCTTTCAGGCGCAGTTTGGCAACCTGCTTCCCATTTATGAAAGCGAAAATATAGCCACGAAGATGGAGCGTTGGCTGCGCGATCACCTCCATGAAAGCCTGGAAGTGGAGCGGATGGCCCGTGAGATGAACATGAGCACACGAAACTTCACAAGGGTCTTTCATCGGGAAACAGGCATGCCGCCGGCTAAGTTTGTGGAGAAACTACGCGTGGAGGCTGCCCGTAAATTGCTGGAAGATACTGATATGCCGCTGGAAAGGATTGCTGAAAAATGCGGCATGAACAATCTGGTTACCATGCGGCGGATTTTTTTAAGGCATCTTTCGGTCACTCCTTCCGACTATCGACGCACGTTCAGGAGCGCTTTAAAAGATGCAGGCATCGAAGAACTGTTGATCAGCTGATCGGGCATCCGGCCTGCGATACACAGAATAATCATTATCAAATAAATAAATCAATGAAAGTTGCAATTAATGGATTCGGCCGCATTGGCCGGATGACGCTGCGTGCGCTGCAGCAGCATACTGATGTCGAGGTTGTTGCTATAAACGACCTGACAGACGTTCATACCCTGGCACATTTATTCAAATACGACACAGCTCACGGTAGGTTTACAGGCGAAGTGGGTGTAATAGACAGCCAACTGGTTGTGAACGGCAAACACATGACGATGCTTCAGGAAAGAGATCCGGCTAAGCTGCCCTGGGCATCCATGCAAATCGATACGGTTATTGAGTCGACCGGACGCTTTACGGATAAAAGCACCGCATCGGCACATATACAGGCCGGCGCAAAAAAGGTGCTGATCACCGCTCCCGCAACCGGAGGCGTAAAAACGATTGTTCACGGTATTAACAATGAACTTATCGGCGATGACCTGATCTACTCAACCGCTTCCTGCACAACCGGCTGCATCGCTCCTGTTTTGTTTATTCTTGATAAGGAGTATGGCGTGGACTCCGGATATATGGTCACCGTTCATGCCTTTACGGCAGATCAAAATCTTCAGGACGCGCCGCATAAAGACCTGCGTCGCGCCCGTGCCGCAACGTATTCCATTATACCAACTACTACCGGCGCCGCGAAAGCCATTGGTAACGTGTTACCTAACCTAATCGGAAAGATGGATGGATACTCCTACCGGGTGCCGGTGATTGACGGATCAATTGTCGACCTGTCGGTCAATCTTCAAAAGGAAGTTTCTGTGGAGGAAATCAACGCCACTTTGAAACGTTATGCAGACACGTCTTTAGCAGGTGTATTGCAATACACGGAAGAACCATTCGTATCGTCAGATATTTTGGGGAATCCCCATTCTTCCATCGTGGATGCCACCATGACAAAAGCAATTGGCAAGTTGGTTAAAGTCGTGGCTTGGTACGATAATGAGGTGGGCATTTCTAACCGCATTGCTGAATTGGTCCAACTGATCTAACGCAACAGGTAGAGCTGTCATAAGATGACAGCCTCTACCATCAAAAAACGACCCACAGAAAGCCCGATACGGCTAAAAATTAGCCCCCGACAAAAGTTATCCCGCATATATCAGAAAAATCCTGTACCTTTGCATCCCGTACACAAACGTGATGTCGCGGCTTTATGTAGCTTAGACAGCGTATAAAATACACCCAAAGTTTGTCATGACTAAATACATTTTTGTTACGGGCGGCGTCACCTCGTCGTTAGGAAAAGGTATTATTTCGGCTTCCTTGGCCAAACTTCTGCAGGCCAGGGGATACCGGGTAACCATCCAGAAATTTGATCCCTATATTAACATCGACCCGGGCACGCTGAACCCCTATGAACACGGTGAATGTTACGTCACGGAAGATGGCGCGGAAACCGACTTGGACCTCGGTCACTATGAGCGTTTCCTGAACACCCCCACCTCACAGGCCAACAACGTGACCACCGGCCGGATTTACCAGCACGTGATTGAAAAGGAACGCGAAGGCGCCTATTTGGGTAAAACCGTGCAGGTAGTACCCCACATCACCGATGAAATTAAAAGAAGGATGTGCCTCCTCGGAAAAGATGGCCACTATGACATCGTGATCACGGAACTGGGTGGAACCGTAGGCGATATTGAGTCGCTCCCGTTCATCGAAGCCGTGCGTCAGCTGCGATGGGAATTGGGCAGCAACAGCTCATTGGTAATCCATCTGACGCTGGTGCCATTCCTTGCCGCCGCCGGGGAACTGAAGACCAAGCCTACCCAGCATTCCGTGAAGACACTGCTGGAATATGGGATACAACCCGACGTACTGGTTTGCCGCACGGAACATCACCTCACCTCGGATATACGGAAAAAACTTGCCTTATTCTGTAACGTACACATTAATGCGGTCATCGAATCCATCGATGCACCTTCCATCTACGATGTCCCCTTGCTCATGCTGAAAGAACAGCTGGATAAGACGGTATTGACCAAACTGAAACTGTCGACCAAAAATGACCCGGATCTGGAAAGCTGGAAGGTTTTTCTGGGCAAACTGAAAAACCCGACTGCCGAGGTGTCGATAGCTTTGGTGGGCAAATACGTTGAACTGCCTGATGCGTATAAGTCAATCAATGAAGCTTTCATCCACGCCGGAGCGATGAACGAGTGTAAGGTACGAGTCAAATACGTGGCTGCCGAAAGCATCAACGAAAGCAATGTGGCCGACAAACTCAAGCAAGTAGCCGGCGTGTTGGTTGCTCCCGGCTTTGGAGAGCGGGGCCTGGAAGGCAAGCTCCAAGCTATCCGCTATGTACGTGAAAACAACATTCCCTTTTTCGGCATTTGTCTCGGCATGCAATGCGCGGTCATCGAATTCGGACGGAACGTGCTGAAACTGAAAAATGCCAACAGCTACGAGATGGACCCAAAAACCAAACACCCGGTTATTCACCTCATGGAAGAACAAAAAAAGGTAAAAAACATGGGCGGAACCATGCGGTTGGGTGCGTATGATTGCGAAATCAAGAAAGGAACCAAAGCGGCCGCCATCTACGGTAAGCTGAAAATATCGGAACGGCACCGACACCGTTACGAGTTCAACAACGATTACCTGACACAGTATGAAGCGGCCGGTATGATCGCCTCCGGTATTAACCCCGCCAACAATCTGGTGGAGATCGTCGAGCTCAAAAACCACCCGTTTTTCGTCGCGGGGCAGTTCCATCCCGAATTAAAGTCAACTGTTGCAAATCCTCACCCACTTTTTGTTAGCTTTGTAGCCGCTTCTTTGGCCCACAACAAAGCATCGAAGCAGAAATAGCGCAAATTAAAAATGGATAAAAATTCAATCACCGGCCTCGTTCTCATATTCGTTATCATAGCGGGTTCTTTTTACTTAATGAAACCCTCCGATGAAGAAATCAAACGCGAGCGCCAATTACAGGATTCATTAGCCAGAGCAAGGGCAGGCGTTGAAACCGTAACCACCGACACAACAGCTGCGGAAACAGCTTCTGCCATACTTGACTCGGCACTGTTAGCAAGTCCGTTCGGCCCCGCCACTCTCGGTGAAGAAAAAAACATAATCCTGGAAAACGAACATATCCGCGCCCATATCAGCAGTAAAGGCGGACGGGTAAAGTCGGTAGAACTAAAGGAACATCAAACCTATGATGGGCAGCCGCTCAAGCTTTTTGAAGGTGACCATAACAAGTTCGGATTATTCTTTTCTGCGGCCGGAAAAAACATCGTCACCAACGACCTGTTTTTCTCCACTTCGGATAAAGACGTACAGGTAACTGGACAGGATTCTGCTTCCGTGACCTTCCGTTTATCCTATGCGCCGGAAAAATATATCGACTACATTTACTCCATCAAAGGCGATGACTACAACTTAGGATTCACCATTGTTACGCATGGCTTGCAGGATGTGGTAGCACCCGCGGAAAATCAGCTGGTGCTTAACTGGGAGGCTTCGCTTTTTCAGAAAGAAAAAGATATGGCCAGCGAGCGCCAACGCTCAACCCTGTATTACGCCCTCGCGGATGGGGATGTGGATCATCTGAATACCGCAAAGGATGACGAGGAAGACCTCAAGGAACGCCTGAAATGGGTCTCCTTTAAACAGCATTTCTTCTCCAATGTGTTGATCGCCGAGCAAGGATTCAACGGCGGAAAGGTTAATGTATATACGAGCACCGATGACCGTATCGTCAAACTGTTCTCCGCAAACCTACAACTTGACTTCACCAGGCAGGAGATCAACACCTACCCCATGCATTTCTTCTTTGGTCCCAACCAGTATAAAGTGTTGAAGGCGCATGGACATGGACTGGAAAAACAGATCGATATGGGATGGGGCCCCATGAAATGGATCAACCGTTTCATCACCATTCCGGTATTCAACTTTCTGGACGGCTTCCACTGGAGCTACGGATTGGTGATCTTAATCCTTACCGTCATGCTGAAACTGGTGTTGTCGCCACTTACCTACCGCTCGTATGTTTCCATGGCTAAGATGCGTGTCCTCAAACCGGAGATGGACCAGATCAAGGAAAAGGTCGGACAGGACAATCCCGCGTTGCTGCAACAGGAATATCTTAAGCTCTACAAACAGGCAGGCGTTAACCCACTGGGAGGATGTATACCGCTGCTTTTGCAGATGCCTTTTACCATCGCTTTCTTCTTCTTCTTTCCTAACCTGTTTGAACTGCGGGGCGAAAGCTTTCTGTGGGTAAAAGACCTGTCCACGTACGACTCGCCGATCACTTTCCCGGCCATTCCGCTGATCGGCATGGACCACATCAGTCTGATGTGTATTCTGATGACTGTCGCGACGCTGCTGTCAACCTGGTACAACAATACCGTTTCGGGCGCCGCAAACGCACAAATGAAATACGTCGGCTACTTCATGCCGCTGATATTCTTGTTCGTATTGAATAGTTTCCCGGCGGGACTGAACTACTATTATTTCCTGTCAACAGTCATTACGTTCGGACAGCAGGTCGTTATCCGGAAAATGATCAATGACGACAAGATTCTGGCGATCATCGAGGCAAACAAGAAAAAACCGGAATCTCAGAAGAAAAAATCAAAATTCCAACAGCGCATGGAAGAATACATGCGTCAGCAACAGACGCAGGCCAAAGGAAAAGGATCTAAATAATACGCTTAGAGGCCGGAACCGTTCGTTCCGGCCCATTTTGCTATACAAATGCGCTGTAACCCGTAATGGATCGGCCCACAATCAACGAATTGATTTCTTTCGTCCCCTCGTACGAATAGATAGCTTCTGCATCCGCCAGGAACCTCGCTACATCATACTCCAATAGAATACCGTTCCCCCCCATCACCTCACGCGCTCGGCTTACGATATCACGCGTACGGAGCGTACAAAATACCTTGGCCAATGACGCGTGTTCATCACGCAGCATCTGCGCATCCTGCAGCTCTGATAGGCGGTATACCAGCGTCTGCATGGCAGTGAGGTTAGAAAGCATCTCCACCAAATGATTCTGGATCAGCTGAAACGATGAGATTGGCTTGCCGAACTGTTTGCGCTTGCGCGTGTAATCAAGCGCATTTTCATAGGCTCCCCGCGCGCAGCCTACCGCCATCCATGCCACCCCTGCACGTGTTAACCGCAGTACGTTGGCCGTATCCTTAAAAGAATTGGCATGTTGAAGCCGGTCACTTTCATCAACCACGCAGTCGGTCAGCGTAATCAGGCCGTTTTGAACAATACGGAGTGCCATTTTCCCTTTGAT
>ENA-UOVV01001541-UOVV01001541.1-compost-metagenome-genome-assembly--contig:-NODE-1541-length-16358-cov-4.017604_pt1 | contig 16358 bp, 18 predicted proteins | sample MGYA00238155_ERZ761577 | MGnify/ENA primary metagenome ERZ761577 (study PRJEB28898, sample SAMN06268775) | compost metagenome | isolation source: Emeryville, CA | place: USA:Emeryville, CA | collected...
CGAGGTGCCGTCCTGCTTCTGGAATGCGATCAGGTGGCCGCCGGCGTCGAGCACGGCCATGCCGAGCGGCTTGAAGCCCTGTTCGCGTGCCTTGGCAAAGCCTGCCGCAATCATCCTGTTGGCCTTGGCAAGCGAAACGCGCGGCATTGGACCATCTCCATGCGATTGAGTGACTAGGCTGCCCGGCCGACAGTGTGTATCGCTTCCGGACGGGATTCCAGACCGGGCCGAACGGGTACACACAGCATGCGCGACTTCTCACTGCCCGGCCGCTCGCCGGTGATCGCCGAAAATGGCATGGCCGCAACCAGCCATCCCCTCGGCACCATGACGGCGCTTTCGATCCTGCGCGAGGGCGGCAACGCGGTGGACGCGGCGATTGCCGCCTGCGCCACCCTGTGCGTCGTCGAGCCGGCCATGACCGGGATCGGCGGCGACTGCTTCGCCATCGTCGCCGAGCCGGACGGGACGCTGCACGGCCTCAACAGTTCGGGTCGGTCGTCGACGACTGCGGATGCCGAAGCGGTGCGGGCGCGCGGCATCGCGACGATTCCCGAGTTCGACGTTCTCGCCGTTACTGTGCCGGGCGCATTGGCCGGCTGGGAAGCGCTGGTGCAGCGTTTCGGCACGATGGGTTTCGACCGGCTGCTCGCCGACGCGATCCGTTACGCCGAAGAGGGCTTCGCCGTTCATCCGCGTGTCGCCTACGACTATCGGCGCTACGCGGCGCAGCTCGCGACCGATCCGGGCGCGCGGCTGCACTACCTCAAGGATGGCAGGGCACCGGCCGTGGGCGAACGCATGCGCCATCCTGCGCTCGCCGCTACGCTGCGCCAGGTGGCCAAAGGCGGCGCCAGGGCCTTCTACGAAGGCGAAATCGCGGCCGAGATCGCAGCAATGGTGCGCAAGGGTGGCGGCTTCATGGAGGAGAGCGACTTCGCCGCCCACAACGCCGACTGGGTGGACCCGATCGGGGTCGAGCATGGCGGCCAGCGGCTCAACGAGATCCCGCCCAACGGCCAGGGCATCACCGCGCTCATCCTGCTCAACATGCTGGATGTCCTCGACGCAAGTCGCCTCCCGCGAGACAGCGCCGAGCGCTGGCACGTCTGGATCGAGGCGGCGCGTCTGGCCTACGCCGCGCGCGACGCCTACGTGTCCGACCCGGCGACCATGGCAGCGCCGGTCGACACGCTGCTGTCCCGTGAATTCGCAGAGCGGCTTGCCGAACGCATCGATCCGCAGCGGCGCAACGAAGATCTGGCCATGCCGCCCTTGCCGGGCCCGGACACGATCTGCCTCTCGGTCGTCGATCGCGACCGGCTCGCCGTGTCCTTCATCAACTCGCTTTATTACGGCTTCGGCGCGCGCATCGTGGCGCCGCAGAGCGGGGTGACCCTGCAGAACCGCGGCGCGGGCTTCACCCTGGAGCGGGGCCACCCGAACGAATTCGGGCCGGGCAAGCGTCCCATGCACACGATCATCCCGGCCATGGCGACGAAGGGCAACCGCGCCTCGATCGCCTTCGGCGTGATGGGCGGCGGCTTCCAGCCCGTGGGACACGCTCAGGTGTTCACCGACATGGTCGTGCACGGCATGGACCCGCAGGAAGCGGCGGACCAGCCACGCCTGTTCTGGGCGGACGATGGAGTCCTCGAAGTCGAGACGGGCATTTCGGCCGAAATCAGGGCAGGGCTCGAAGAGCGCGGGCACCGGCTGCGAGCCGGCGGGATGCATGGCGGGGCGCAGATCATCGCGATCGCCGATGACGGCTTCCTTACCGCCGGCTCCGACCCGCGCAAGGATGGCTTCGCGGCGGGCTGGTAGGAGAGCGCCTACCGGCGCCCGATATTGTCAATCTTGCGCTGCATCGCAGCGATCTGGTCGCGCAGTTCCTCGAGCTCCTCGCGCTCGTCGCGTGACTTCGGTTCGCTGCGTCCGCCGCCGCCGTTGCGGTCGGAAGGCGTCCCTTGCGGGAACGGCGAGAACATGCGCATGGCGTTCTGGAACATTTCCATGTTGCGCCGCGTCTGTTCCTCCAGCGCCTTCATCGGCATGGACATGCCCATCATGTCCATCGGCGTCTTGCCGAAAGCCGCCGTCAGCTGCTCGCGGAACCGTTCCTGCTCCTTCGCGAATGCAAGCATCGACTGTTCGAGGAAGGTCGGCACGATCATCTGCATCTGGTCGCCGTAGAATGAGATCAGCTGCCGCAGGAACGAGATCGGCAGCATGCTCTGCCCGTCCCTGTTTTCCAGCTCGAAGATGATCTGCGTGAGCACCGAATGGGTGATGTCCTCACCGGTCTTGGCGTCCTGGACAGTGAAATCCTCGCCCTTCTTGACCATTTCGGCGAGGTCCTCGAGCGTCACGTAAGTCGAGGTGCCGGTGTTGTAGAGACGTCGGTTGGCGTATTTCTTGATCACCACCGGATCGTCTTTCGCGGCCATGACAACCTCCCCGAATCCACGCTCCGGCACCCTGGCGGGCCGGGCTGTCGGCCGTTCGAGAGGACGGCCTTCCGGTCAGGATATGCGCAAAACCATCCGAAATGAAAGCATCTTGTGCGGTGCGACAGGGGCGCCAAGGTGGGAACGACCAACCACGCGAGGCTACCTGTCTTCGCACCCGCATCATTTTTTGCCGCACCGCGGCGATTCGGTTTGACTTGGCGATGCGAAAGGGCAACAAAAACTGCCGATATCTCAGCCATCGACCCCTTTCGGGAGACAGTTCATGTCCCAATCGATCGTCATCGCCAGCGCCGCCCGCACGCCGGTCGGCTCCTTCAACGGCGCCTTCGCCGACACGCCGGCCCATGTCCTGGGCTCGGTCGCTATCAAGGAGGCGCTTGCGCGCGCTGGCGTTGATCCGAAGGAAGTCGACGAGGTCATCTTGGGCCAGATCCTGACGGCCGCCCAGGGCCAGAACCCTGCGCGTCAAGCGGCGATGGCAGCGGGCATCCCGCAGGAAACGACGGCATGGGGCCTCAACCAGCTCTGCGGCTCGGGCCTGCGCGCCGTCGCGGTCGGCATGCAGCAGATCCAGACCGGCGACGCCTCGATCATCGTTGCCGGCGGCCAGGAGTCGATGTCGATGGCTCCGCACGCGCAACACCTGCGCGCAGGCGCCAGGATGGGCGACCTGAAACTGATCGACACGATGATCAAGGACGGCCTGACCGACGCCTTCTACGGCTATCACATGGGCAACACGGCCGAGAATGTCGCCCGCCAGTGGCAGCTGACCCGCGAGGAGCAGGATCGTTTCGCCGTCGCCTCGCAGAACAAGGCCGAAGCTGCGCAGAAGGCGGGCCGCTTCAGGGACGAGATCGTGCCGGTCACCGTCAAGACGCGCAAGGGCGACCTTGTGGTCGATCAGGACGAATATATCCGGGCCGGTACGACGCTGGAGGCCGTCGCCAAGCTGAAGCCGGCCTTTGACAAGGAAGGGACCGTGACCGCCGGCAACGCGTCCGGCATCAACGATGGCGCCGCAGCCGTCGTGCTGATGACGGAGGCCGAGGCGGCGCGACGCGGCCTCACGCCGCTTGCCCGCATCGCCTCCTGGGCGACTGCGGGCGTCGATCCCCAGATCATGGGCACCGGCCCGATCCCCTCTTCGCGCAAGGCCCTGCAGAAGGCCGGCTGGAAGGTCGACGACCTCGACCTCGTCGAGGCCAACGAAGCCTTTGCCGCGCAGGCCTGCGCGGTCAACAAGGACATGGGCTGGAACCCGGAGATCGTGAACGTCAACGGCGGCGCGATCGCCATCGGCCACCCGATCGGCGCCTCTGGCGCGCGCATCCTCAACACGCTGCTGTTCGAGATGAAGCGCCGCGGCGCGAAGAAGGGCCTGGCGACGCTGTGCATCGGCGGCGGCATGGGCGTGGCGATGACCGTCGAGGGATTGAACTGAGTCGGTTGTGATCGTCGCCGGTCGAGGGAACACGACCGGCGGCCGGCGAACAACGGGAGGGATTTCATGGCACGAGTGGCACTCGTCACCGGCGGCACGCGCGGCATCGGCGCTGCGATCGCGATCGCTCTGAAGGATGCGGGCTACAAGGTCGCCGCCAACTATGCCGGCAATGAAGAAGCCGCGCAGAAGTTCAGCGCCGATACGGGCGTTCCTGTCTACAAGTGGTCGGTCGCCGACTATGACGCCTGCAAGGAAGGCATCGCGAAAGTCGAGGCTGACCTCGGGCCCGTCGAAGTGCTCGTCAACAACGCCGGCATCACGCGCGACGCCATGTTCCACCGCATGACGCCGGAACAATGGCGCGAGGTGATAGAGACCAACCTCAACGGCGTCTTCAACATGACGCACCCGGTCTGGCCGGGCATGCGCGAGCGCAAGTTCGGGCGCGTCATCACGATTTCCTCGATCAACGGCCAGAAGGGACAGGCAGGGCAGGCGAACTATTCCGCGGCCAAGGCGGGCGACCTCGGTTTCACCAAGGCGTTGGCGCAGGAGGGCGCGCGCGCCGGCATCACCGTGAACGCCATCTGCCCCGGCTACATTGCCACCGACATGGTGATGGCCGTTCCAGAGGACGTGCGCAACAAGATCATCGCCCAGATTCCGGTGGGGCGGCTGGGCGAGGCGGCGGAGATTGCGCGCTGCGTCGTGTTCCTCGCTTCCGACGATGCCGGCTTCATCACCGGCTCGACGCTCACAGCGAACGGCGGCCAGTTCTTCGTCTGAGCGCAAGCAGCAGGCCAGGCCCGGAGTTCCACGGGCAGGCCCCGTGTGATCCCCGCTGTGCCTCAGCCGGCCGGCTGCGGGATTCGCTTGGTCTGGCCGACGTGTGTCGCAACCTGCGAGAACGGCTGAACGGCGTCCTGGAGCGGGTTGACCGCCGCGGCTTTCAGGTAGCGGATCGGGAACAGGACCGCCTCGACGTTCGCCGCCGACACGCCCCCCGGCCGGGCCGGGTCGCCGAGCGCCGCGGCCTCCGCCTGCTTCAGCACCGCGCAGATCTCCTCCTCGCTGGCGATGCCCTTCTGACGCAGAAGGCTGACCAGCGAAGACAACGCAAGCAGCAATCCTTCGAGCTGGAGATTGGCGGTGTTCATGAGCTTCATGCTCCCTTTGCCTGGCCGACACGGGCGGAATCGCGCCGTAGCTCGCCAGCGGCGGATGTTCCGGTGATTTCGGCGCGGAACCGCGGCAATGCCTGAGGATAGTTCGCCTGGAGGAAATTGGCGAGCTTTTCGCGGATCTCGCAACGAAGGTTGAAGGTGCGTCCGCCATTGCTGGCGCTGGCCAGAATGCGCACTTCCATCACGGTTTCGCGGAAATCGGTAACCTGCACCGCGATGGCATCGCCGTCCCAGTACCCGGAGGCACGAACGATCCTGTCCACCTCTGCACGCACGGCAGCGATCGGGACGGAATAATCGAGATAGATGAACACGCTGCCGAGCAGCGCGGCTTCCTGCCTCGTCCAGTTCTGGAACGGCCTTTCCATGAAATAGTTCAGCGGCACGATCAGCCGCCGCTTGTCCCAGATGCGGATCACCACATAGGTGGCGGTGATTTCCTCGACGTTGCCCCACTCGCCCTCGACGATGACGGCGTCGTCGATGCGGATCGGCTGCGTGAGTGCAAGCTGGATGCCGGCAAGCAGGTTCTTGAGCAAAGGCTGCAGCGCAAGGCCGACGACGAGGCCGGCCGCCCCGGCCGAGGCGAGCAGGCTGATGCCGTACTGACGCACGCTGCTGAACGTCATCAGCACTGCCGCAAAGCCGATGACGACGATGGCGATGTCGGCCACGCGCTGGAGGATGCGCGTCTGGGTGACGTGCTTGCGCGCCAGCAGGTTGTCTTCGGTATCGAGCTTGAACCGGCGCAGATGCAGCGTCATCCAGATCGACAGGGCGGTGCGCGCGAGCCATGCCGCGCACACGATGAAGCCGGCCAGCAGGGCGTGACGGACGACGCTGATCTCATAAGGGGTCAGTGGCGCGGCATTGACCGCGGCCGACAGCGCGACGATGAAAAGCGCGAAGCGTGTGGGCGCGCGCGTGCGCTGGACGAGCGAACGCCAGAAGATGTCGGACAGGAGGCGTAATGCCAGCCTGTAGAGAAGCTGATGGGCGGTCCAGGCGACCGCGACTGCCGCCATCAGCAGCGCCAATGCGATCCAGCGGTCCGTCATTGCAGGACTGAAAAGGCTCATCAATCGGCCGGTTCATCCGTTGCGATCGAAAAACTTGCAGGAACGGCGGCGGGCGGAAAGGCTGCCATCGCCGCGCCATCGGCTGCGCCGACGGCCTCAGCCGCGCTCCGTCTTGATTGCGTGCGGGGCTGCGAGCCCTTCAAGCACCTTTCGCTCCCCCTCTTCAGGATAGCGGCCGTCGGTCTCTTCGATCACCGAATAGAGTCGGTCGTTGCGAAACGCAGAGGCGAAGCGTGTCGATACGTCGTAACTGGGCTTTGCGTTCTCGTCGGGAAAATCGTCCTCGGCCTCGCTGGCGACCAATCGTGCGTCGGCGGGCGAATCGGCACGGACGACGACCACGCCTTGATCGGGAGCTAGATCCCAGTTCGGATCGCCCGGTGCTGCGGCCGGTTCGAGGCGGAAAATCCTGCGATGCATGGCGGTCCTCCTGGCGGCTTAACGGCGTCTACCGCCGGTTGTTCCCCGTTCGCCGGGGCCTCGATGCCAAGGCCATCAAACCGCGGTACGAAAAATGAAAGCCTGCGAGGAACCGATGGACGTTTCAGGAGTTTGCGAGCGTAGGGGTATTTTGCCGCCGCAGCGGCCGGCACGTCTATTAGCCCCATGTTCGAGGAGCCAGCATGCAACCCACCCGGCCGGATTTCGCACTCACCCAACGCCAAGGCCGGACAGTCGAGGTGCGAACCGGGTCGGAAGGGATGCTGCGCGTGACCCTTTCGGTGCCCTCCGGGCGCGGACGCAGCGCCGCGGAGCGCCGCAAGGTGCTCGAGCGCGCGCGACAGATGCTGGCCTCAGCGCTCGATGAAGAGCGAGCCAAAGCGCCAACCCCTGCGGCAAGCGGGCAGAAGAGCGGCCATCCGGCACCCGGCTGCGGGGCGTGGTGGACGTTCTGATCCGCCTCGCCAGGCGAACGCACACAGGCGCAGGGCATTTGTCTGCCTGACCGCGCCGAACTACGGTGCGTAGTAGCGGGATTCCGGCATCGAGCAAGGCATCGGAACCGCTCCAGGCGGTGGCATCCGATGGACGATCCGAAGGCCCAAGGCGGCACACAGACGGACGAGAACGGCAGTCGGCCTGCGCGCGGTTGGTTGCGGACGCCGGGACGCATCCTGCGCCAGGTCAGACACGATCGCGTTCCGCTGGTGGCGGCGGGGACTACCTTCTATCTGCTGCTCGCGCTTTTTCCGGCGCTCACCGCCTTTGTTTCGCTTTATGGGCTCGTCGCCGATCCGGCGCTGATTGCCGGGCATCTGGCCGCACTGGGAACCCTTGTGCCGCCCGGCGGGCTGAACCTCGCCCAGGAACGACTGGAGAGCCTCGCGCGCCAGGATCGGGATGCGCTGAGCTTCAGCTTCGTGATTGCGGCAGCGATCGCGTTCTGGAGCGCCAACAATGGCGTCAAGGCATTGTTCGAGGCGATGAACGTGGCCTTCGGCGAGGAGGAGCAGCGCTCCTTCGTCCGCCTCACCCTGCTCAGCTTCGGCTTCACGCTGGGTGCCATGCTGGTGGCGGCCGCGTTGATGGGCGCCGTTGCGGTGTTGCCGCTGGTACTGCACCTGATGCGCCTCGACGAGCAAACACGGATGCTGTTCGCGGTGCTCCGTTGGCCCGTGCTGCTCGGGTTGATCGCGCTCGGCGTTTCGCTGCTCTACCGCTACGGACCGAGCCGTGAGCCCTCCCGCTGGCGGTGGGTGAGCGCCGGCGGGGTCTTCACCACGGTAGCCTGGCTGGCGGCATCGGTCGGCTTTTCTTTCTACCTCTCGCACTTCGCCAATTACGAGGCCACCTACGGCTCGCTCGGCACCGTGATCGCCTTCATGGTCTGGATCTGGATTTCGATCATCACCCTGATCGTCGGCGCCGAGATCGATGCCGCTGTCGAACGAGGAACGCCAGGCGGCGCCGGAGCGACAGAAGGGGCCGGGAGCCAGGGGCCAGGCTAGCCGGCGGCGGCGCGCCGCCGGCCGTCGGTCTCGCCAGATTGTCTCACCCCCTCGAGCGCATCGAGAAAGCCCGTCATCCAGGCCCTGGCATCATGCTCGGCAATGCTGGCAAGCAGCGCCTCATGCCGGCGCTGCCGCTCGGCGAGCGGCATTTCGAGCGCCTGGAGGAGGCTGCGTGCCATCTCGTCGCTGTCATACGGGTTGACGATCAGCGCATCGTGGAGTTCCTCGGCCGCCCCCGCGAACTGCGAAAGCACCAGCACGCCCGGATCCTGCGGGTCCTGCGCGGCGATGTATTCCTTGGCGACGAGGTTCATGCCGTCGCGCAGCGGCGTGACGAAGCCGACCTGGCTGGCGCGGAACAGCGCGGCGAGCTTGTCGCGCGCGATGCTGCGATGAATGTAGCGGATGGGCGTCCAGTTGAAGTCGGCCAGGCGCCCGTTGATCGAGCCGGTCAGCACCTCGAGCTGCTCGCGTATGTCTGAATAGGCGCTGACATCCTCGCGGGTCGGCGGCGCGATCTGCAGCAGGGTCACCTTGCGCTCTAGCTCCGGCCGGATCTGAAACAGCCGGGCAAAGGCCCTCATCCGTTCGGGCAAGCCTTTCGAATAGTCGAGCCGGTCGACGCCGATGATCTGCTTGCGGCCAAGTATATGGCGCCGCATCGTGTCGATCGTCACGTCCTCATGTGGCTGCTGCGCCATCTCGCGAAACACGTCGACGTCGATGCCGATCGGAAAGCGCGCCGCGCGAACCGTGCGTTCGCCGACCCGGATCGAACCGTCCTCGCTGACGGTGGCGTCCGAATGCTCTTCGACATAGCGGAGGAAGTTGCTGACGTCGGTTTGTGCCTGGAAGCCGACCAGGTCGTACTGCAGCAGCGAGTCGACCAGTTCGGCATGGTTCGGTGAAGCCGCGAGCAGGTCAGGCGGAGGAAACGGAATATGCAGGAAGAAGCCGATGCGCTGTCCGCAGCCGAGCTTGCGCATGTGGCTGGCAAGCGGGATCAGGTGATAGTCGTGCACCCAGATGACATCGCTTGGCTTGAGAAAGCGGGACAGGGCGCGCGCGAAGATGCGATTCACGCGCATGTAGCCCTTGAAATAGCTCGGCCGGTAGTCGACCAGGTCGAGCCGGTAGTGAAACAGCGGCCACAGCACCGAGTTGGCGTAGCCGACGTAGTATTCTGAAAAATCGCGCCTCGTGAGCGGCAGTGCCAGCGTCTCGACCTTGTCGAATTTCTCGATTGCCGGCTCGTCGACGGTCCGATCGACCGTGTCGCCGCTCCAGCCGAACCAGATGCCCCCGCGCTCCCTGAGTGCGTCCGCAAGCCCGACGGCAAGTCCGCCCGATTGTTGCGAGCTGCGCAGGTCCGCGACCCTGTTCGAGACGATCACGAGCCGGGTCATGACGTCGCCCCCTCCCCATGCGGGGGCGTCGGCCCGTTTGCCAGGCTGATCCGAATGTCCACCGGTTCGGCAATCTGCTTCAATTCGGCAGCCCCACCATGCCCCGCCTGGCGAGTGTCGTCAGCCAGTCGTGGAAGGCGGCGATGTCGCGCAGGCGGTGCGATGCCATGGAATCACCTTCTCCGACCTTGATCGAGATGCCGTTCATCCGCGCAACCGCGGCGAAACCGTCCTCGTCGGTGAGGTCGTCACCGGCAAACAGCGGCCTGCGCCCCGCAAACGGCGGAGCCGACATGAAGTCGACGATCGCGTCCGCTTTCGTCCGGTCGGCGAGCTTGAGTTCGATCACCTTCTTGCCGGTCACGATGCGGATTTGCGGATTTTCCGACACCAGGCCGGCCGCGAACTCGCGGCAGGCCGGCCCGAGATCAGCGCGTTTGCGATAGTGCAACGCCACCGAGCCGAACTTCAGTTCGGCAAGCAGTCCCGGGCGGCCTTCGACAAACGCGGCGATCTCTGCCTGAAGTCGATCGAGCACATTTCGGTCGACCTCGACGCGCGAGAATCTTCCTTGAGCATCCCGCCGTTCGATTCCGTGCACGCCTGCCGCGGGCAGACGGAGTGGATAAAGGAACTGGTCGATCTGTTCGATGCTGCGTCCCGAAACGATCGCCAACGCCCCGCCGGAGGCTTCGCGCAGGACGTCAAGAGCGTCGATGATGCGTGCTTCGACCCGCACGGCGGCCGGCTCGTCGGCGATGGCGGCGAGCGTACCGTCGAAATCGAAAAAGAGCGCCGTGCCGGCGGGTTCGATCGAGATCGGTGAGCGGGATCCGTCCCGCACGGACGGCGGATCGTTGGGTTCCTCTGTCGACGTGCTCGGCATGATTGATTGTTAACATGGACAGGCCGTCATGAGTTCCACGAAGCGAAGGGCCGATCAGGCGATCGGCCCTTCGTGGAACAGGCTCGGGAGAGTGTTCCAGAACGGCGAACGCATCCGGACGGATGGGAGCTCGTCCGCCTGGCCGCCGAACGCGCCTCCGCGCCAATTGTTGCGCCGCCGGGCATGATTTCCTGTTGTGGTTGGCAAGAAGGAGCTGCGTGGTCGCTGCGGAACTTCGAGCCATGGCGCGCCGTTGACATGCGATTCACGGAGGCAATGATGGCGAAGTTTGAAGCGATCGTGACCCGACACACCGACACGCCCCTCCCCAGATACCGGGTCGACTTCATTGGTGACGACGGGGACAGTGTTTCCGTTGAGTGCAGCGTGCGCGCTGGCCATGACCCGTCGCGTGAGCAGGTCGTGGACGAGGCCCGCCACCTGCTGCGGAGAATCGCCGACGATGGAACCGGCGGGGGCACCGATGCAGCCGCACACGGCGACAACCCCGGCGCCCCGACGGAGAGCGAACAGCTTCTGCCGTTCTGACTCACCTCCGCTCTATGCGGCCTAGCCGCCGGTATCGTTCTGCTCGGGCATCGCGCCGCCGGTCCCGTCCTGCGGCGTCGGATCCTGGTCGACGCTCGACGGCTGCTCCACGCCATTGTCGATGCTTCCGGTCGTATCGTCGGCCGACTGGTTGTCGCAACCTGCCAGCCCGAACATCGCCACTGCCGCCATCAGCGCAATAAGCTGTCTTCCGACTGTCATCGTAACCTCCATTGCGGGAAGCTGTTGAATTGCTGGATTCAACCGGCCACACGCACCAAGGTTCCGCCAACACGCGCGTTCAGAAGCGCCTGCTGACGAAGGGCGAGCCCGCGATCCCGTAGCGCCATGGCCTGTCCGCGGCCTTGGTAATGCCGATACGCACGCCGCACACGATCACTGGTCGGATCACTGTCGGACGCAATTCGATGCCTCCGGCACCGAGCGGCCGGGCGTCGTGGCTTTTGTCGATCGCCAGCGCCTGGGTCAGGCGGCCTGGTCCTGCCGCCAGCGCCGATATTTCGCTCGTGCCGCGGCGCTCGACCATCCGCTCTATCCCCCATTTCGGCTCGAGAGCACGGACAAGCACCGCGGAAGCGCCGCGGCAGACGATGTTGAAGCACCAGTGGATGCCGTAGGAACGATAGACGTAGGCATGGGCCGGCGGTCCGAACATCGCCGCATTGCGCGCGGTCGGTCCACCGAAGCTGTGCGATGCGGGATCGTCGGGCTCATAGGCCTCCGCCTCGACGATGATGCCGCCGACGCCGCCGACCAACAGCGCGGCCCCCAGCAGGTCGGGAGCAACTTGCACGGCGGGGCGATCGCAGAACCGGATCAGATCAGGATGGTTCATCGCTCTATCGCCGCCGCGGCCGCATGGCCTCTGCGACCAGAGCCGGCGAATGGAACATCGGCTGCCTCCGTCGCTTTCTAGGAATCTGGAACAGCTGGGGGAGCCCCATGGCCAGCCAGGTCGCTGAAGCCAATACAGAATCGATGATCGTCAAACAACGCGGCATCCAGCGTCCGGGCGCGTTGAGGGCTGCCGGCGTCGGGGGGCCTTTGCCGAAGATTGTCCCGGCAATGGGGCCCGCCGATCCCGCGGCTGCCGCGGGACGCGCCAACCTTTCCTATGTCAGCGATGCCGAGCCGGGCATCCGGCGGCAAGGTGGGCCGCGCCGCTTCCGCTATGTGGCGAACGGCGGCGAAGTGGTACGTGACGCCGAAACGCTGGCCCGCATCCGGATGCTGGCCATTCCGCCGGCCTGGACGCATGTCTGGATCTGCGCCTCACCCGACGGCCACATCCAGGCCACCGGTCGCGATGCGCGCGGGCGCAAGCAGTACATTTACCACGCCGACTGGATCGCCTGCCGCGACGAGGCCAAGTTCACCAGCCTCGCCGCTTTCGCCGCGCTGCTGCCGAAGCTACGTGCCCGAGTCGATGCCGACCTCAGGCGCCGTGATCTGTCGCGCGAGCGCGTGATCGCCACGGTCGTCTGGCTGCTCGACAATGCGATGATCCGCATCGGCAACGACGTCTACGCCCGTGAGAACAAGAGCTTCGGCCTGACGACGCTGCGCTCGCGCCATGTCGCCATCGAGGGCTCGCGCGTCCGCTTCGCCTTTGTCGGCAAGTCCGGCAAGGAATGGAAGCTGAGGCTTGCAGACCGGCGTATCGCCGCGATCATCCGCACCGTGCAGGAACTGCCCGGCCAGCGCCTGTTCCAGTATCTCGACGAGAATGGCGAGCGCGGCGACATTCGCTCCCAGGATGTGAACGGATACATCAAGGAGACGATCGGGGACGCATTCACGTCGCGCCACTTCCGCACCTGGGGTGCCACCGAGGCCGCGGCGACGCTGTTGGTCCAGGTGCCGTTGCCTACGACGAAGCGCGAAACCAATGCCGCCGTGAACGGCATCATCGACAGGGTGGCGCACCGGCTCAACAACACACGCTCGGTCTGCCGCCGCTCGTACATTCATCCTGCGGTCGTCGATGCATGGCTCGAAGGCCGGTTGGCCGATGAACTCGTCGAGACGCGACGCCGCTATCCAAGGCCTTTGAAGGGCCTCGAGCGCGACGAGTCGACGCTGCTGCGCTGGCTGTCCAAACGGGCGCAGTAACCAGCGCGCCGTTTGGCGTCCAGTCAATCAACTATCATCATCCGGGTCCGCCGATTGCTGGCCCGGCAGCTGCCCTGGCGGGATGATCGGAGTCTCCCCGACGTCCGGCGGAGGTTCCACTATTCCCGTCTCGCCGGTCGGTGGCGGCGTCAGAACGCCCCCGCAGTCCTGAAGCTTGTCGGAGAGTGCGGACGCGTCCCCATCCTCGTTGGTCGTCTTGCTGTCTGGCCCCGCATTGGCGGCATTGCCAGTGGCCCCGCTCGACGGATTGTCACCCGGCTCGGCGCGGCATTCCTCATCATCAGCGAGCGCACCGGTCGCGCGTTTGTCTGCGTCGATATCCGGCGCAGGGTTCAACTGACCGGGCAGGGTGTCATTGGTCGGCGGATTGGTTGCGCCCTGCTGTGCAGCGGCCGGATAGGCCAACGCCGAAACGGCCAGCATTAGCGCGGCGATTGTAGCGGCTTTGCGTTTCATCGCTGCCTCCTGTTCCTGGGACCGCCTGCTGCGGCGGCTCGTCGTTCTCGTCCGGGTTGGGCAGCGGATCCTCGTCGGGAAGCCGCTCGGGATCGGGCTCCTTGACCGGCTGCTGGCCCGGAAACGGCGGCGGCGGCATTGGCGGAACCTTCGGTTGCGGATCGGGCGTGGGTGCGATCGCCATCGGGCCTCGCTTCACATGGACGGGCGATCCGCTGCGGTTCAGCGCATTGCCATCATGAACGCTACGGCGCCGACGAACGCGCCTGCGCCGATCGCGATCAAGACGACCAGTGCGACCACGTTTCTCATCGTTTCCATCGGATCGAACATCGGTCCCGCGCCGTATCTCACCGACGGTCAACGGTGCCGGGCCGCTGTTGTTCCGACAGCCTCGATGCCGTTGGGAATGCTGCACCCCTCGCATGGAATCGGACGCGGTGCGTCATCCTTCCGCAGGTTCTCATGCGACCATTGCTGATGTAACGCTGTCCCCAGCGAAGGGAGGGATGCGAGATGGCAGAGGCGACCAGCCCGTTCACGTTCAACACCGTAAGCAGCATCGTCTTCGGCGAGGGCGCGGCCGCCCGGATTGGCGAGCTCGCCGCCGAACGCGGGTGGAACAACGTGCTCCTGGTGACCGATCCCGGCCTGGTGAAGGTCGGCATGATCGCCAGGGCGACCGCTGCGCTGGAGCAGGCAGGCGTTGCCGCCACCGTATTCTCGGACGTCGAGGCCGATCCGCCCGAACATGTTGTGAAGGCAGCCGCGCGCGTGGCCACCGATGCGGGCGCCGATGCGGTGGTGGGGTTGGGCGGCGGCTCCTCGCTCGATGTCGCCAAGCTTGCAGCGCTGCTGGCGGTCGGCCGGGAGGAGCTGCCGGCGATCTATGGCGTCGGCAAGGCCAAGGGCCCGCGCCTGCCGCTGATGCTGATTCCGACCACGGCAGGCACCGGATCGGAGGTGACGCCGATCTCGATCGTCACCACGGGCACCTCGGAAAAGATGGGCGTGGTGTCCCCGGTCCTCTACGCCGACGTCGCACTGCTCGATCCCGAACTGACCTGGGGGCTGCCGCCGGCGGTCACCGCTGCGACCGGCATCGACGCCATGGTGCACGCGATCGAGGCGCACACCTCGGCCTCGGCCAACAACAATCCGGTCTCCCGGGCGCTTGCCCGCGAGGCGTTGCGGCTGATGGGCGGCGCGATCGAGCGCGCGGTCAAGGACGGGTCGGACCCCGCCGCCCGCGCCGACATGCTGCTTGGCTCGATGCTGGCGGGCCAGGCCTTCGCCAACTCGCCGGTGGCGGCGGTGCACGCGCTCGCCTACCCGATCGGCGGCCATTTCCACGTGCCGCACGGCCTTTCCAACGCGCTGGTGCTGCCGCACGTGCTGCGCTTCAACGCCGAAACGGCCGGCCATCTCTATGCAGAAATCGCGCCGATCGTCTTTCCGCACCTCGCCGAACTGGGCACCCAGGCGCGCGGGGCCGCCTTTGCCGACGAACTCGCCGGCTTGTCGCTGCGCTGCGGCCTCGGCCCGCGCCTGCGCGACGTGGGCATCCCGGAAAGCGCCCTTGAGATGATGGCCGACGACGCAATGAAGCAGACGCGACTGCTTGTGAACAATCCGCGTCCGCTGACGCGCGAGGACGCGCTCGCCATCTATCGCGCGGCCTGGTAAGCGGCCTCAGCCACTCACGTGGCGCCGCCACGCCCTGAGCTTGACCGTGCCGATCTCGGTCCGCGTCGAGATCGAGTGCAGCATGTAGAGCCGCCCGCTGCCGGCCGGCACGTAGACGAATTCCGCATTGGCGTGACGGCGCAGATAATCCCACGTTGCATTGCCCCGTTCGATTCCCGCGACCGGAACGACGGTGCCGCGGCAGGTGACGGCATGGTTGCCGGCGCCGTAGACGAAGCCGACCGTCTTCGGCGAAAGCTTGATGTCGATACGCGTGCCGCCCTCGAACAGCCGCAAGGTGCGGCCGCAGATTTCCTCCGGCAGGCCGCGGGCGAACAGCGTCGCGGCCACGGGGTCGGTCACCGACTGAAGGTCGACTTTGGTAATCGGGATGATCTTGTCCGATGGCGGCGCCGGGTTCGGCTCGATCTCGGTTTTCACCACATTGCCGTCGCGGAACAGGATATGCGTGCGCGAGGTTGTCTTGCCCTGGGCGTAGTTGAGCAGGAAGCTCTCGGGCCGGACCGCACCCTTCGAGATCTCCCCAACCGCACGGGCGGTGGCGTCCGTCTTGTCGAAGATGCGCGCCAGCCCGGCACTGGCGAGCTTGCCGTTCACCGTGTAGCGCTCGCCCTTGAGCGAACCCTCGAATGACGCGCGCGCTATGGTAAATCCGCGCAGCGTGATCACGTAGTCGGTGTTGAAGGACAGTGCTGGCTCGGCGAACGCCGACGGCGAGACAAGCATCGCGGCGGCCGCGAGCAGCATGCGGCAGATGGGCTTCATCGTGTTGCCCCCGTATCGGCGCGGACGCGCCGTCCCTTCCCCGGCCGCCCGCATTTCTTGTTAGTAGCGAATCGGGCCGAACTGTGGAAGCGTTGCGCCTGCCGCCACGCTTGACCGCAGCGGCAAATGCCACTATGGAAGCGCGACTTTTCCCGAGGGCCGCCCTGACGCTTCCGCGCGCCGCTTCGAACTGGTGCGGGAATACGGCATTGCCCCGCAAGAGACTGAAGGTAACACCATGTCGCGCTCCTGCGAACTCACCGGCAAGGCCGTCCTGACCGGCAACAATGTGAGCCACG
>ENA-UOVV01001544-UOVV01001544.1-compost-metagenome-genome-assembly--contig:-NODE-1544-length-16327-cov-14.051684_pt1 | contig 16327 bp, 12 predicted proteins | sample MGYA00238155_ERZ761577 | MGnify/ENA primary metagenome ERZ761577 (study PRJEB28898, sample SAMN06268775) | compost metagenome | isolation source: Emeryville, CA | place: USA:Emeryville, CA | collected...
GAGGGTTACGACCTTCGGCCAGACCAAGGTCCCCCGGGAGTCGTAACGATCTTTGTGCGCGTGGCCGATCCTGGCCGCGTCCCTCCGGAGCCATGCTGGCTGAGGAAGAGATCGCTCGGTTCCACCCGATCGAGCGGCCCGCACAGCAGCAGGGGAGTGGCCATGTCCTCCGACGTCGCCTGGAACTACGGCACGAGCGTCTGGCAGCAGCGCCTCGTCTTCGACGGTCCCGGTTGGCGCCTCGTCCGCCGCGCGACCGACGGTCACGGCGGTGACGCCCTCCGCCGGCAGCGCTCCGCAGAGCGCGTCGCGAGCCTCGGAGAGCACGAGGGCGTGTCCTTCGTGCGCCCCGAGCACACCGAGGACGGCGCGGTCTACGCGCTCTCGACCTGCGAGGTCCTGTCCGGTCAGCTGTGGCCCGACCTGCGCCTCGTGGGGCGGGACCTCGAGTCCGTCATGACGCGCCTCGGCGCGGCCCTCGGCCGGCTGCACACGAGCACCGAGCTCGCGGCCGACGTCGAGGCCGGCGTCCTCTCCCCGCACGTGCGCCGACTTCGGGCGCACCTCGAGGCCGAGCCCTCGAGCTGGGCGGGCCAGGCGATCGCCCACATGCGTCCGAGCGTGGTCACGCAGATCCGCCGCTGGCTCGACGAGGTCCCCGCCCACGGCGTGCTGTGCCATGGAGGCTTCGCCCTCGGCTCGGTGTTCATCGACCAGGACGCCCGGCGCGTCGAGGTCCTCTCGGGCGAGGAGCTCATGCTCTCGACGCCCGAGCTCGACCTCGGCTGGCTCCTCGCCGAGCTCACCGAGCACGAGTTCCAGGCCGGCGTGCGCGGCTCGACGGGCCTTCCCTACGAGGGCGCTGCGCGGTGGCTCATCGAGGGCTGGGCCTCGGTCACGGGCCGCAACCCCGACCAGCGCTGGATCGACAAGGTCATCGCCCTGCGTTCCTTCCTGCGCATGTGCGACGCCGCCGAGACGATGCGCAGCGCGCACGCGGCTGCGGCGAACGCGCTCTTCATGACGTACCTCGTGGAGCGGGTCGCGCTCCTCGACCAGGTGCCCACGCAGCGGGTCCACCGCGCGATCGCCTGACGTACGAAGCACGCAGACCCGGGACGCTGGAGGGAGTCCCGGGTCTTCGTGCGTCCGTGCCCCGACGCGCGCCGGGCCGACGCCGATCCGCGGGACTAGCGTGGGTCCCATGCGGATCCGTCCTGCACTCGAAGCCGACGTCCCGCGGATCGCCGAGGTCTGGGAGGCGGCCTGGCACGACGGCCATCGCGGGCTCGTCGCTCCCGAGCTGGTGGTCCACCGCTCGAGCGAGTCCTTCCGCGAGCGCTCCGCGGCGATGGTCGACCGCACCGTCGTCGCCGAGCTCGACGGCGTCGTCGTCGGCTTCGTCACGCTCAAGAAGGACGAGCTCGAGCAGCTCTTCGTCGACGCCGCCGCGCGCGGCACGGGCGTCGCGAAAGCGCTGCTCGCGGAGGGGGCGCGTCGCCTCCTCGCAGCCGGTCACGAGCAGCCGTGGCTCGCCGTCGTCTCCGGCAACGCGCGAGCGCGCCACTTCTACGAGCGCGAGGGCTGGCGCGACTCCGGGCCGCTCGCCTACGAGGCGCCCGTCGAGGGTGGCTCGGTCACCGTCGACTGCCGCCGCTACGAGCTCCAGCTCGCCGGTCAGCGAGAGCACGGCGCGAAGAGCTGAGCCCCGGGCGTGAGGGCGGTGGGGGAAGGTCCGACCGCTCGCGCGTGTTAGGGCGGTCGACGGCACTTTCCGGGCGAGAGGCGGCAGAGATGGACTACAGGCACGAGCTCGAGTTCGGCAGCTTCGTGACGCCCTCGGCGGCGGACCCCGCTCAGGTCGTGCACCTCGCGCAGGTCTCGGAGCGAGCGGGGCTCGACCTCGTGACCTTCCAGGACCACCCCTACCAGGGCGCCTTCCTCGACACCTGGACCTTGCTGTCCTTCGTCGCGGCCCGCACCGAGCGCGTGCGCCTCGCCGCGAACGTGCACAACCTCCCGCTGCGCCCGCCCGCGGTGCTCGCTCGCTCTGCGGCGAGCCTCGACCGGCTCAGCGGCGGCCGCGTCGAGCTCGGGCTCGGCGCCGGTGCCTTCTGGGACGCGATCGTCGCGATGGGCGGCGAGCGGCTCTCGCCCGGTGAGTCGATCGAGGCGCTCTCCGAGGCGATCGACGTGATCCGCGGGGTCTGGGACACCTCGACGCGAGAGCGGCTCGTGGTCGAGGGCAAGCACCATCGCCTCGACGGTGCGAAGCGCGGACCGGCGCCGGCGCACCCCATCCAGATCTGGGTCGGTGCCTACAAGCCGCGCATGCTGCGCCTCGTGGGCGCGAAGGCCGACGGCTGGCTGCCCTCGCTGGGCTACCTGGGCTCGATCGAGGACCTCTCCGCGGGCAACGCGGTCATCGACGAGGCCGCGCGCGAGGCGGGGCGCGAGCCCGGGGCGATCCGGCGCCTGCTCAACGTGGGTGCCCTCCCGGGCGGGGTGCGGGACTGGACCGAGCAGCTCGCGGAGATCGCCCTCGAGCACGGCGTGGCGAGCTTCATCCTCGGTTCGGACGACCCGGGAGTGCTCTTGGCCTTCGGCGAGGAGATCGCCCCGGCGGTCCGAGAGCTCGTGGCGCGCGAGCGCGCCGCGCGGAGCGCGTAGTGGACCGCGGCCACCCGCTGCGACTGGGCCTCGTGCTCGAGGCCGACGCCGCCTCGCCGACGGCCCTGCGCGAGGAGGCGCGACGGGCGCACGAGCGCGGGCTCGAGCTGCTCTCGGTGCGCGACGCCCCCGAGGAGCCCGGTCTCGACGCGTGGACCCTGCTCGCCTGGCTCGCGGGGGAGGTCCCCGAGCTCACCTTGCTCGCGCTCGGCCTCGACGCCGAGCAGCGCCCGCCCGCCGTCCTGGCGCGCGCGGCCGCGAGCCTGGACCTGCTCGCGGGCGGCCGGGTCGAGCTCGGGCTGAGGGGGTCCGCCGAGTCGCTCGAGGAAGCCCTCGCCGTGGTGCGCGGGATCCTCGACACGTCCCTCGAGGGCCCGCTCGTCCTCGAGGGTGAGCGCTTCGAGCTGCGCGGTGCCCAGCGGGGGCCGGCCACCTCGCGGGCGCTCCCGCTGTGGCTCGAGGGTCCGCCCGAGCTCGTAGGCGGTTTCGCGGACGGATGGATCACTGCGGATCCCTCGCAGGCCCAGGCCGAGGCGGTGGACGCGGCGGCACGCTCGGCAGGCCGGGACGAGCGCGAGGTCCAGCGGCTCGCCATCGTGCGCGGTGGAGCGTCGAGCGAGGACTGGGCCGCAGAGCTCACCGCCCTCGTGCTCGAGGACGGCGTCTCGACGATCTTGCTCGAGGGGGCTGGCCCTGAGCTCGCGGAGACCTTCGCCCTCGAGGTGGCCCCTGCGCTCCGCGCTGCCGTGGCGGTGGCGCGCGCAGCCTCCGGTGTGCGGGTCGGGATCCCCGTCCCGGCTCGGGTGCGGGCCCGACGGCGGCCCGGGATCGACTACGAGTCCTTGCCCGAGGGCCTCGAGGCGGTCGAACCCGGGGACCCGCGCTTCGGGGACCTGCGCTCGACCTACCTGCGCGGGGGAGACCCTGGTCTCGTGCTCCGCCCGCGCGACGAGCGTGAGCTCGTCCGGGGCCTGCACTTCGCTCGCGAGCAGCGGGTGCCGCTGTCCGTGCGCAGCGGAGGGCACGGCATCAGCGGCCGCTCCACGAACGACGGCGGCATCGTGCTCGACCTCGCACGACTCGACGCGGTCGAGCTGATCGACCCCACGCGCCGACTCGTGCGCGTGGGTGCCGGGGCACGGTGGGGGGAGGTCGCTGCGGCCCTCGCCCCGCACGGCCTCGCGATCACCTCGGGGGACTCCGGAGGCGTGGGCGTGGGCGGGCTCGCGAGCGCGGGCGGCATCGGCTGGTACGCGCGAGAGCACGGGCTGACGATCGACCGGGTGCGGGCCGTCGAGGCCGTCCTCGCGGACGGCTCGCTCGTGCGTGCCTCGGCCACCGAGCACCCGGAGCTCTTCTGGGGCATGCGCGGCGCGGGGGGCAACCTCGCCCTCGCGACCTCCTTCGAGATCGAGGCGCACCCCGCCCCACCCCTCGGTTTCGCCCAGCTCGTCTTCCACGCGGGCGACTTCGCGGGCTTCCTCGAGCGCTGGGGCGCCGTGGTCGAGGCCTCGCCGCGCGAGGTCACGAGCTTCCTCATGGCGGGACGCCCCCGGCCCGGCGAGCCGCCCGTCGGCCAGGTCATGGTCGCCGTCGACTCCTCCGAGCCCGAGACGGTGATCGGGCTCCTCGAGCCCTTCGCCGAGATCGCCCCGCTGCTCGACCAGTCGGTCAGGATCGCGCCCTACAGCGCGATCATCGCGGGGCCGCGCGGCCCGCACCGCGGCGAGGGCGAGCCCGTCGCACGCTCCTCTCTCGTCGAGCACCTGACTCCGCAGGTGGCGCGCGCCGCCGAGCGCGTCGTCCTGGGCGGGGCAGCCTTCTTCTTCCAGATCCGCGCGGTGGGCGGCGCCGTCGGTGACCTCGCGCCCGAGGCGACCGCGTTCGCGCACCGCAAGGCGCAGTTCTCCCTCGTGGGGCTCGGCCCCTCGCGCGCGCGCCTCGACCCCGCGTGGGACTCCCTGCACGAGCTCGCGAGCGGTCTCTACCTGAGCTTCGAGACGGACCCGCGCCCCGAGCGTCTCCTCGATGCCTTCCCACCCGAGACACTCGCGAGGCTGCGCGCCGTCAAGGACCGCTACGACCCCGAGAACGTCTTCCGCGACAACTTCCCCGTGCGCGGCTGAGCGCGGCGGGCACCCGGCGGCAGAGGTGCCCGCATCCCAGGTGAGGGGGCGTGCAGGGACCTCGAGGGGCCGGACGCAGTGCCATGCTGAGGACGTGGAGCTCGAGACCGAGGGCAGGCGGGTACGCGGGGGCGAGAGACGCCCGGTGACCGTCGTGCTCGGCGGCCTCATGCTCGCCCTGGGCCTCGCGATGCTGCTCGGTGCTCGTGGCTCGGTGCTGCTCGTCCTGCTGCTCGCCGCGGCGGGGCTTCTCGTCGCGGGCACGGCGCGAGCCCTGGGCGTCCGCGAGCCCGGGTCCTGGCGGGCACGGTGGCTCGACCTCGCCGTCGGCGCGGGCTTCTTCGTGGCCGCGGGGCTCGCGGTGCTCTGGCGGACCGCGCCCCTGCGGGTCCTCGCGTGGGTCCTCGCGGGGGCCGTGATCCTCAGCGGTCTCGCCACGATCGGGAGGGCGCTCCTCGGAGGCGAGCGCGAGCGAGGCGAGTCACCGGCGTCCGAAAGGGGTGCCGAGCGGGCCGCGGGGGTGCTCGGTGGCCTCGCGTCCGTCGTCGTCGGTGTGCTCGTCCTGGCCTGGCCCCGGCTCTCGCTCGCGGTCTTCGCCGTCGTCGTCGGGGCGTGGCTCGTCTTCACAGGCCTCGCGCTCGTGCTGGACCGCTCGCGGGCGCACCAGCGGCGCGGTGCTCTGCGACCCGCGCTCGCGCTCGTACTCGCCCTCGCGCTCGCGGCGGGGACGCTCGCCCTGCACCGGCTCGACCCGCGCGCCGAGCCGGACGCCTTCTACTCCCCGCCCCTCGCGGTGCCGAGCGAGCCCGGCCGCCTCGTGCGATCCGAAGCGCTGCCCCCCGACCGGGTGCCGGAGGGCCTGCGCGGCTGGCGCATCCTCTACACCTCGACCGATGGTGCGGGAGCCCCGAGGGTCGTGAGCGGGACCGTGCTCGCCCCCGGCCCCGAGTCCGCCGAGCCGCTCCCCGTCGTGTCCGTCGCGCACGGCACCACGGGGATCGTCCCGCGCTGCGCGCCCTCGCTCGCCGCGGACCCTTTCGCCGACGGCGCCTCGGCCGCCCTCGAGCAGATCGTCGCCGAGGGCTGGGTGGGGGTCACCTCGGACTACCGGGGGCTCGGCACCGCAGGGCCGCACGGCTACCTCGTGGGGCCCGACGCCGCGCGCAACGTGCTCGACGGGACGCGCGCCGCAGGAGAGCTCGAAGGGATCACCCTGAGCGCGCAGACCGTCGTGTGGGGGCACTCGCAGGGCGGGCACGGGGCGCTGTGGACCGGCATCGAGGCACCCTCCTACGCGCCGGAGCTCGAGCTGCTCGGGGTCGCGGCCTTCGCCCCTGCGGCGGACCTGGTCCCGCTCGCGCAGGGCGTGCGCGCGACGATCGGCGGCAAGCTCGTCTCGGCCTACATCGCGGCTTCGTGGTCGGAGCTCTACGGGCTCGAGCTCGGGGAGCTCGTCACTCCCGGCTACGCCGGGATCGTGCACCGCATCGAGGGGCACTGCTTCGACGGGGCGAACGTGCTGGGAGCCTTCGCGATCGCGAGCCAGCTCACCGAGGAGGTCTTCCGCCCCGAGGTGTGGGACGGCGAGGTGCTCGAGCTGCTGCGCGCCAACACGCCCGACGGCGACATCGAGGTGCCGGTGCTCGTCGCGCAGGGGACGGCGGACCGGCTCGTGCTCGCCGAGCAGCAGCGGGGCTTCGTCGAGCGCCGCTGCGCCGAGGGTCAGGCGATCGACTTCCGCGAGTACGAGGGTCTCGACCACGTCCCCCTCGTCGATGAGGGCTCGCCGCTCACGGGCGAGCTGCTCGAGTGGACCCGGGACCGGCTCGCGGGGCGTGCTGCGACGCCCACCTGCTAGCGGATGACCCGCAGGAAGGCGCTGAGCTCGGCGACCCCGTGCGGGGTGCGCGGCAGGTAGTCGACGAGCGCGGGGGAGTGCACCACGAAGGCCGCCCACTGGGCCCGCGAGATCGCGACGTTGATGCGGTTGCGCATGAGCAGGAAGTCCATGCCGCGGGGGACCTCGAGCGGAGAGCTCACGGCGAGCGTCACGATCGCCACCACGGCCTCCTGGCCCTGGAACTTGTCGACCGTGCCCACGCGCACGCTCCCGAGCCCCGCGGCGCGCAGGGACTCGTTCACGCGCGCGACCTGCGCGTTGTAGGGCGCGACCACGATGACGTCCTTCGCCGTGAGGGGCTCGGCCCGCAGCCCTCGCCCCGGGTCGGTCCAGCGAGCGCCGACGACGGCCTCGACGAGCTCGACCACCCTCGCGGCCTCCTCGGCAGACTCCGTCGCGTTCCCGGAGTGCTCGACCTCGACCGCGTGCACCCCGGGCTCGATGCCCTCGAGGAACCGCTCGTCCGCGTCCGGGTGGGAGCTGAGCGCGCCCTCGTAGGAGAGCACCGAGACGGTGCGCGCGAGCGGGGCGGTCATGCGCCGCGAGGTGGGCAGGAAGTAACCGAGCTCGGGCGGGAGCACGTCGTGCCCGTCGCTGACCCAGCCGAGGGCCGAGCCGTCGACCGGCTCGGGGTGCACGCCCTGGGAGACCTGGGGCAGCTGCTGGGGGTCGCCGAGCAGCAGGAGGTTCCTCGTCGCCACGCCCACGGCGATCGTGGTCGCGAGCGAGAACTGGCCCGCCTCGTCGATCACGAGCAGGTCGAGGGCCTTGCGCGGCACGTGGTTCGCGTTCGAGAAGGTCCACGCGGTGCCGCCGACCACGCGCCCGCCGGGCTCGGCGAGGAAGCTCGCCTGCTCGCCCGTCCGCAGGCTCCGCCAGGGGTAGGTTCCCTCGTCCCCGCTCCGCGGGCTCTTGGCGACGGCACCGGCGTCGACCCCGGCCTTGAGCACGGCCTCGAGCATGTTGTGGACCGTCGCGTGCGACTGTGCGACCACGCCGATCTTCCAGCCCGCGTCGACGAGCGCGCGGATCACGTGCGCCCCGGTGTAGGTCTTGCCCGTCCCGGGCGGGCCCTGTACCGCGAGGTAGGAGGAGTCGAGGTCGAGCAGGCTCGCCACGAGCGAGTCGATCGTCTCCTCGGGGGTGCCGTGCACGAGGCCGCCGCCGCTGCGCGTGCGGGGAGGCAGGCGCCGCAGCACGTCCGACACGGCGTCGCGGGGGAAGCCGGGTCGGGCGTCGAGCAGCGTGCTCGCCCACTCGCGGATCGCCGTCTCGAGCGCCCCGGCCTGCGGAGGCGGGCCAGGGGTGAGGGCCACGGGCATCGTGGAGTACTCGTCGACGTTCTTGCGCAGCAGCTCCTGCACGAGGAAGGAGCCGTCCTCGGCCGCCTCGAGGATCTTCACGCTCGAGTGCGCCTGGCGCGAGAGCGGGTCGGCGTTGGCCTCGAACTGCGGTCCACCCGGCTCGTAGACGGCGAACATCGGGGTCTCCGGCCCGAGGGAGGACCCTGCCCCGAGCTCGCCGCGCAGCCGCAGGTGGCGGCGCAGGCTCTGCCGGGGCGTCTCGCGGTGCCAGTCAGCGACCATCCGGGCGTCGGAGATCGCCAGGACGTCGCGCGTCTCTCCCCAGTCGTCGATGGGCTGGGTGAGCCGGTCGAAGTGCGCCCACCAGAAGCTCTTGCGCTCGCGACGGTAGTAGTCGACCGCGGCGCTCGCGAGGCCCAGGGCGCGCTGGTCGGCGCTGCGCTGCGGGTCCGCGGGGTCGCCGGCGAGGGCCCGTAGCTCGAGGGCCTCGGGCGTCTCGACGATCTCGCGAGCTCCCGGCTCGCCCTCGCCCCCGCGCGGCGCCGTCCCGGGGCGCACCCCGCGCAGGGCCGCCTGCTGCACGAGCCACTCGCGCAGCCCGAGGGTCGAGAGGCAGTCGGCCTCGTTGTAGTCGGCGATCTGGGCGAGCAGCGCCGCGGCCTCCTCCTCGGTGCCCTCCTCACGCAGGAGCCGGTAGCGCGCGTACTCCTCGACCGAGTCGCCCGCCGTCGTGACCTCTCCCGAGCGGGACTCGTCGAGGTAGAGCTTCTCGACCGTCTTGAGCGAGTACGAGCGAGCACCCACCCGCAGCGCCCCGCGCACCACGGGGTACAGGTCCACGAGCACGTCCTCGCGCAGCAGCTGGTCGACCTCCTCCTCGCGGACCCCGTGGCGCGCGGCGATCGAGAGCAGGTGCGTCTTCTCGTAGGAGGCGTAGTGGTAGACGTGCATGCCGGGGAAGCGGCGGCGGCGCTCGGCGAGGTAGTCGAGGAACTCGCCCAGCGCGCGGCGCTCCTCGGCCAGGGAGTGGGCCCAGAAGGCTCGGAAGGTGCCGTCGGCCTCGACGAGCCCGAAGAGGTAGTCGAGCCCCCAGCGGGTCTCGTCCTCCTGGCCCGGCTCGGCGTAGAGCGGGTCGCCCTCGAAGTCGAAGAAGATGTCGCCCGGGTCGGGGACCGGCAGGGCTGCGACGACCTGGGGGTCGATCATCTCGAAGGGCGGGGGAGCGCCCTCCTCGGCCCGGAGCTGGAGCGCCGCCTGGCTGCGCAGCTTCTCGAGGGTCGAGCTGCTCAGGCCCTCCACGGGCTCGGTGCGCTCGGCGAGCTCGTCGATCGTCGTCACGCCCGCCGCGATCAGGCGGGAGCGCGCCGTGGGCCGCATCCCGGCGACGAGCAGGAGGTCGCGGCGCGCCTCGACCTCGGCGGAGCAGACCTCGCAGCGGCCGCACGCGAGGTAGCGCGGGTCGCCCCAGGCCACGGGAGCGGAGTCCGCGAGGCGCTCGGCCACGATGCGGCGCAGGTGAGCGCGGCGCTCGCGGTACACGGGCACGACGTCGTCGAGCTGGTGCTCGCTGAGCGAGCCGTCCCCGAGGATCAGCACTGCGCTCGGGTGGACGCGCACCCCGATCGCCTCGAGCTCCTCGGCGTAGGCCGCGAGCTGCAGCAGGGCGGTGACCTTGGCGGAGCGCGCGAGCTTCGAGTCCTGGACCTGGTAGGAGCCGTCGGGCTGGCGGACCACGAAGTCGGCGAAGCCGAGCAGCTCGCCGTCGAAGAAGCTCGCCTGGAAGACGAGCTCGGCCCCCTGCTCGAAGGCCTCGCGCGTCGCGGCGGCGGCGGCCCTCAGCGCCGCCTCGTCCCGCACGTCCGGCCGCTCGATCTCGACGACGACGCCGAGCTGCTCGCGGTACCGCGCGAGCACGCGCTCCTCGTGGGCGTCCCCGAGGCCGGCCGCGCGGCGCAGCATCGGGTCCTCCTCCTGCGGGGGAGCCTCGATCCGGCCGAGGCGCGCGTCGAGCGCTCGCAGGAAGGCGAGCTCGCAGCTCGCTGCGGCGCTGAGGTCGCTCGGGCTCGTCACGACGCGCCCGTCCTCGGTGAGGAACACGCGCACCTCCCTCTCGCTGCCGCCCTCGTCCCCCGAACGCTAGCGCCCGCCACCCCCACTCGGTCCGGGATCGCTGCTGGCCCGAGCGCGAGCAGGCCGCGGGTCACGGTCCGGTCAGCGCGGCTCGGGACCCTCAGACGGAGGGCGGTGAGTACGCCGCGCGCAGACCCTCCTCGAGGGGAGTCGTCGGGCGGCCGAGGAGCGCGGAGAGCTCTCCCGTCGTCTCGGCGAGCAGCCCCGCGGCGATGTCGAGGTCGAGCTGGACCACGAAGCCCGCGGTGCCCTCGTCGAGCCCGGCGTGCTGGACCAGGATCGAGCGCAGGGTCTCGGCGTCGACGGGCTTGTAGACCACCTCGCGTCCCACCACCTTCGAGGCCGCCGCGGCGAGCTCGTGGAAGTCCCAGGCGTGGTCGCCGCCCAGCTCGTAGACCTTGCCCTCGTGCCCCTCGCCGAGGAGGACCGCGGCGGCTCCCGCGGCGAGGTCCGCGCGGCTCGCGGAGGCGACGCGTCCCTCGCCCGCGGCGGAGACGATCTCCCCGGTCTCGGCGGCCTGGGCGAGCGTCCCGACGTAGTTCTCCGTGTACCAGTTGTTGCGCAGGATCGTCCACGCGAGGCCCGAGTCGCGCAGCATCTCCTCGGTCGCCCTGTGCTCGGGGGCGAGCACGAGCGCGGAGGTGTCGGCGCGCGGGGCAGAGGTGTAGACCACGTGCTCGACCCCGGCCTCGACGGCCGCCTCGACGACGTTCCGGTGCTGCTCGACGCGGCGGCCCACCTCGGAGCCCGAGACGAGCAGCAGGACGCGCACCTCGGCGAGGGCGCGGACGAGGGCGGCCCGGTCCTCGTAGGCGGCCTCGCGCACGAGGACGCCGGCCTCCGCGAGGTCCTGGGCGCGGGACGCGTCCCGCGCGATCGCGACGAGCGAGCCTGCGGGCCGCGAGCGGCGCAGCTCGTCGATGACGAGGCGTCCGAGGTGTCCGGTGGCTCCGGTGACGGCGATGGGCATTCTTCCTCCTCAAGGACCTGGTGCACGGGCGAACCCGCTGGCCAGCGCGGACATCCCCACTCTGGCACGGACGCTCTCGGGGCGCAGCCAGCACCGTGGCTATGCTCGCCTCGACCTGCTTCGACGACGAAGGAGCCCCGCGTGAGCGAGACCCCCACCCCGCGCCAGCTCGAGCCCCTCGGGCACGAGATCCCCTCGACGGTGCCGACCCACTGGTACAACCTCGCTGCGGACCTCCCGGAGCCGACGCCGCCGCACCTGCACCCCGGCACCAAGGAGCCCCTCGGCCCCGAGGACCTCGCCCCACTCTTCCCGATGGCGCTCATCCAGCAGGAGGTCACGACCGAGCGCTACGTCGAGATCCCGCAGACGGTCCGCGAGATCTACGCGATGTGGCGCCCCTCGCCCCTCGTGCGCGCGCACCGCCTCGAGCGGGCCCTGGGCACCAAGGCGCGGATCTACTACAAGTACGAGGGCGTGAGCCCGGTCGGCTCGCACAAGCCCAACACGGCCGTCGCGCAGGCGTACTACAACGCGCTCGAGGGCACCACGAAGCTCACCACGGAGACGGGCGCCGGCCAGTGGGGCGCCTCGCTCTCCTTCGCCGCGGCGCTGCTCGGCCTGACCTGCGAGGTGTGGCAGGTGCGCGCCTCCTTCGACGCCAAGCCCTACCGCCGCTTCCAGATGGAGGCCTACGGCTCGGTGTGCCACTCCTCGCCCTCGGAGCTCACGCAGGCCGGCCGCGCGATGCTCGAGGCCGACCCGGACACCACGGGCTCGCTCGGCATGGCCATCAGCGAGGCCGTCGAGGCCGCCGCGACGGACCCGAACGCGCACTACGCGCTCGGTTCGGTGCTCAACCACGTCATGCTCCACCAGAGCGTGATCGGCCAGGAGGTGCTCGAGCAGATCGTCAAGGCGGGCGAGGAGCAGGTCGACGTGGCCTTCGGCTGCGCGGGCGGCGGCTCGAACCTCGCGGGCCTGACCTTCCCGCTCATCGGCCAGAACCTGCGCGAGGGCACCACCACGCGCGTCGTGGCCTGCGAGCCGGCCGCGTGCCCCTCGCTCACGCAGGGCGAGTACCGCTACGACCACGGAGACGTCGCGGGCCTCACGCCGCTGCTCAAGATGCACACCCTCGGCAAGGACTTCGTCCCCCCGGCCATCCACGCGGGCGGCCTGCGCTACCACGGCATGGCGCCGATGGTCTCGCACGCCCTCAACCTCGGCCTGCTCGAGGCCGTCGCGGTGGACCAGGACACGGCCTTCGCGGGAGGCGTCGAGTTCGCTCGCGCCGAGGGCATCATCCCCGCGCCCGAGTCGACGCACGCGGTCGCCGCGGCGATCGCCTTCGCGCGCAGCCCGGAGTCGGACGGCAAGTCCGTGCTCATCGGGCTCTCGGGCAACGGCGTCCTCGACCTGCCGGCCTACGCCGCGTACGTCTAGACCCAGGCTCGCCGACGACGGCGGCCGCGGGGGACCGGTTCCCCGGCGGCCGCCGTCGTGGTCCCTGGACCTGAGCCGGAGCACGCCGCGGGGGGTGATGATGGATCCATGAGCGATCACACCTCTCCCATCCGCACCCGCCGCTCCGACCTCGCCGTCGTCGGAGGCCACGTCGTCCCCGTCGTCGGCGAACCCTTCACGGGCACCGTCCTCGTGCGCGACGGCGTCATCGCCGCGCTCGGCCCCGAGGTCGAGGTTCCCGAGGGTGTGCCCGTGGTGGACGCCGTAGGGAAGTGGGTCCTGCCCGGCTTCATCGAGGCCCACGGCCACATGGGCGTCATGGAGGAGGGGGAGGGCTGGGCCGGCAACGACACCAACGAGATGACCGATCCGGACGGCTCCGCCCTGCGTGCGATCGACGCGATCAACGTCGAGGACGAGGGCTTCCGCGACGCGCTGATCGGCGGCGTGACGAGCGCCGTCATCAAGCCCGGCTCGGGCAACCCCATCGGCGGGCTCACGCTCGCGATGAAGACCTGGGGCGGTCGCACCGTGGATGAGCAGGTCATCTCCGAGTCGGTCTCGGTGAAGTCGGCCCTCGGGGAGAACCCCAAGCGCGTGTACGGGGACAAGAAGCAGCTGCCCTCGACGCGCCTGGGTGTCGCGAAGGTCATCCGTGCGGCGTTCGTCGCGGCGCAGGACTACGTCGCGCGCCGCGAGCACGCAGCGAGCAAGGGCGAGCCCTTCGACCGCGACCTCGGCAAGGAGACCCTCGCGCGAGTCCTCGCGGGCGAGCTCATCTGGGACCAGCACACCCACCGCGCGGACGACATCGCGACGGCGATCCGCCTCGCCGAGGAGTTCGGCTACCGCCTCGTGGTCAACCACGGCACGGACGGCGCGCCCATCGCGGACGTGCTCGCGGAGAAGGGCGTGCCGGTGATCTTCGGCCCGATGATCACCTCGCGCTCGAAGATCGAGCTGCGCGACCGGGGCATCGAGAACCTTGCGAAGCTCGCGAAGGCGGGAGTGACCGTGGCGATCACGACGGACCACCCTGTGGTCCCGGTGAACTTCCTCGTGCACCAGGCCTCCTTCGCGGTCAAGGAGGGGCTCGACCCGCAGGTCGCTCTCGAGGCGCTCACGGTGAACCCCGCGAAGATCCTCGGCCTCGACGAGCGCATCGGCTCGCTGCGCGAGGGCCTCGACGGGGACGTGGTGGTCTGGTCGGGCGACCCGCTCGACATCCACTCGCGCGCCGAGCGCGTGTTCGTGACCGGCACGGAGGTCTACTCCTGGGACGCCGAGGCGGGCCAGGGGCGCGTGCGCGAGCGAGCTGAGCGGTTCCACGGCTGAGCTCTTCGCGCTGCCGATGGCGGGCACCCGGACGTCCACCGGGTGCCCGCCGTCGGCGGGAATGCCAGGGCCGGGCTGGTGGTTGGCTCGGACAGATGGTTGAATAGTCAACAACTTCGAGCCTGGAGCGATCATGCAGTTCGGCGTCTTCTCCGTCAGTGACATCACGACCGACCCCACCACCGGTCGGACCCCGACCGAGCACGAGCGCATCCAGGCGATCGTGGCGATCGCGAAGAAGGCCGAGGAGGTAGGCCTCGACGTCTTCGCGCTGGGCGAGCACCACAACCCGCCCTTCTTCTCCTCCTCGCCCACGACGACGCTCGCCTACATCGCGGCGCAGACCGAGCGGATCATCCTGTCGACTGCCACGACGCTCATCACCACGAACGACCCGGTGAAGATCGCCGAGGACTTCGCGATGCTCCAGCACCTCGCGGGCGGGCGCGTCGACCTCATGATGGGCCGCGGCAACACCGGCCCCGTGTACCCGTGGTTCGGCCAGGACATCCGCCAGGGCGTCCCCCTCGCGATCGAGAACTACGCGCTGCTTCGCCGCCTGTGGCGCGAGGAGGTCGTCGACTGGGAGGGGCGCTTCCGCACGCCCCTGCAGTCCTTCACCTCGACCCCGCGCCCGCTCGACGGCGTGCCGCCCTTCGTGTGGCACGGCTCGATCCGCACCCCGCAGATCGCCGAGCAGGCCGCCTTCTACGGCGACGGCTTCTTCCACAACAACATCTTCTGGAACATCGAGCACACCGCCGCCATGGTCAAGCTCTACCGTGAGCGCTTCGAGCACCACGGTCACGGGCGCGCTGACCAGGCGATCGTGGGCCTGGGCGGGCAGGTCTACCTGCACAAGGACTCCCAGCAGGCCGTGCGCGAGTTCCGCCCCTACTTCGACGTCGCGCCCGTGTACGGGCACGGCCCGAGCCTCGAGGAGTTCACCGAGCTCACCCCGCTCACTGTCGGCTCGCCCCAGCAGGTCATCGACCGCTACGCCTCGATGCGCGAGCACGTGGGCGACTACCAGCGCCAGCTCTTCCTCATCGACCACGCAGGGCTCCCGCTCGGCACGGTGCTCGACCAGCTCGAGATCCTCGGCAGCGAGGTGGTCCCCGTGCTGCGCAAGGAGATGGCGATCGGCCGGCCCGCGCACGTGCCCGGAGCTCCCACGCACGCCTCGCTCGTCGCGGCCGCAGGCGGCGCGCGCGACGCGACCGTCTACGCCGAGGGCGACGAGGTGACGGGCGCCTCACCCGAGGTCGAGGGGGTCGCCTCGTGAGCCGGAGCATCGCCGTCGTCACGGCGGGCCTGCGCGAGCCCTCGTCCACGCGCCTCCTTGCCGATCGCCTCGGCGAGGCCGCCGTGCGCGCGCTCGAGGAGCGCGGAGAGACGGCCGAGCTCAAGGTGGTCGACGTGCGCCTCCTCGCGGGGGCGATGAACAACGCCCTGCTCACGGGCGTCGAGGCTCCCGAGCTGAGCGAGGCCCTGCGCGCTGTGACGAGCGCGGACGCCGTGATCGCCGTGACGCCCATCTTCTCGGGCTCCTACAACGGGCTCTTCAAGACCTTCGTCGACCTCCTCGGCGAGGAGGCGCTCGCGGGGACGCCCGTGCTGCTCGGCGCGACGGCCGGCACACCCCGGCACTCCCTCGCGATCGACCACGCCCTGCGGCCGCTCTTCGCCTACCTGCGGGCGCTCGTGGTGCCCACGGGAGTGTTCGCCGCGACGGACGACTTCGGTCAGGTCGCGGCGAAGGCCTCGGACGGCACCGCCCCGCTCTCGGACCGCGTCGAGCGCGCGGCGGGGGAGCTCGCGGACCTCGTGCTCTCTCGCGGGCGCAAGACCGTACGAGACGAGATGGCGGACTTCACGCCCTTCGACGAGCTGCTCGGAGGCTGAAGTGGCCCGACGCCGGCCTTCCGGGGCGCCGTCGCTCGCGCGAAGCCGCAGGTCAGACGAGAGTCTGCAGGTCGCGAACGAAGACCGAGGTCAGCGGGTGAATCCTTCGGACACATTGCCCGATCCGCGCTGATTTCGACCGAGCGGCTCGCGATGTCCCCTACGGTGTGCCCTGACCGGGCTGCGTCCGCAGCCCCGACCTCAATGGAGCAGTCATGTCAGAAGCCGTCGCGGGCGAGGTCAGCCCCCGCAGCCGCACCATCGCCGCCGTCCTTGCCTTCTTCCTCGGGACGCTGGGCATCCACCGCTTCTACGTCGGCAAGATCGGCACCGGCGTCGCGATGATCCTGACCCTCGGTGCCTTCGGTGTCTGGACGCTGATCGACTTCATCATGATCCTGATCGGCTCGTTCAAGGACAAGGAGGAGCGCGTCGTCGCCACCTGGTGACGCCAGCTCTCTCGCACGCCGCGGTGCACCACCGGCCCCTCGGGGACCGGTCGGGCGCCGCGGCGTCGTCG
>ENA-UOVV01001546-UOVV01001546.1-compost-metagenome-genome-assembly--contig:-NODE-1546-length-16300-cov-14.133026_pt1 | contig 16300 bp, 14 predicted proteins | sample MGYA00238155_ERZ761577 | MGnify/ENA primary metagenome ERZ761577 (study PRJEB28898, sample SAMN06268775) | compost metagenome | isolation source: Emeryville, CA | place: USA:Emeryville, CA | collected...
GGGGCGCTGATCAGCGCAGAGTCGGACTCCATGTCCCCAGTATGGCGTCGGACCCGCCCCCTGCTCGGGTCCGACGCGACACCGGGACGTGGCGCCTAGGCGCCTCGAAGAGCTACTTGCACTGACCGAGGATGACCTGGCAGACCCAGGTCCAGACGTTCTGCGTCGAGGCCCCACCGCCGACGACGGCGCCGACGCCCGGGGTGATCGCGGCACCACGGTCGAGCGAGGCCGCCTGGGCCGGCCCGGCCGAGAGCACGAGAAGGAAAGCAACACTTGCGGCGACGATGGAAATACGGGACATTTTGACTCCTCAGTCTTTCCCACCAGGGGTACTCACGTGCCCTGAGTGTGTCCGTCGGACCTGGCGTCGCAGCACCCGCGTACGTCTACTTCGCGCTGCGACCTTCGAATGAGGGCCAACTCAGCCCTAGGATCGATCCCATGGCCACCCGGGTCCTCATCGCCGACGACGAGGCGCTCATGCGCAAGGCGCTCCACGTCTTCGTGAGCGCTGCCCCTGACATGGAGGTCGTGGGCGAGGCGGCTGACGGGGTCGCCGCCGTGCACCTCGCGTCCGAGCTCCAGCCCGACGTCGTCCTGATGGACATCCAGATGCCTCGCCTCGACGGCGTCGAGGCGACGAAGGGCGTCATCGCAGCCTCACCGAGGACCCGGGTCGTCGCGGTCACGACCTTCTCCTCTCAACGCTACGTCGTGCCGGCGCTTCGCGCAGGGGCCTCGGCCTACCTCGTGAAGGACACCGAGCCCGCGGCCCTCGTCGACGCGATCCGCGACGCCCTCGACGGGACCTGCACCCTCTCCCCCTCCGTGACCTCCGAGCTCGTCGCCTCGGTGCGCCAGGCCCCCGAGCCCGCACCGACCGTCGAGCTCGCCCAGCACGAGACGCTCTCCGAGCGCGAGCTCGACGTCGTGCGCCTGCTCGGCGCAGGGCTCTCGAACGCGGAGATCGCCAAGTCCCTGCACGTCTCCGAGGCGACCGTGAAGACGCACCTGGGCAACGTCATGGCCAAGTGGGGCGTTCGCGACCGCGTCCAGACCCTCGTGCACGCCGCGCGCGCGGGGATCATCCGTTTCGACTGATCGCGAGCGGGCTCACCGTTCACCGGCTTCCGAGGACCACGGCGCGCCCACTCCTTCCACGGACGACGGTGCCCGCAGGGCCGGGGCTCAGTGCGCCCCGAGCACCCCTCCCGAGGCCTCGAGGTAGCACACCGCGCACAGCGACTCGTAGGTGACCTCGGCGCCGTCGATCGCGACCTGCTCACCGTGGAAGACGGGCACGCCGTCCACGCGGCGGGAGTTGAAGACGGCCTTGCGCCCGCAGCGGCAGATCGTCTTGAGCTCCTCGAGGGAGTGCGCGATCTCGAGCAGGCGCTGCGAGCCGGGGAAGGCGACCGTCAGGAAGTCCGTGCGGATGCCGTAGCAGAGCACCGGGACGTTCTCGAGGACGGCGATGCGCAGCAGCTCGTCCACCTGCTGGGGCGTGAGGAACTGCGCCTCGTCGATGAGCAGGCAGGAGACGTCTCGGCCCGCGGCCTCGCGGCGTCGGGCGCGGTGCTCGGCGAAGAGCGCGAAGGCGTCGTCGTCCTCGCCGATGACGAAGTCGACGCTCCGGTCCACGCCGAGGCGCGAGAGGATCTTCCGCCCGGCCTTGGTGTCGACGCCCGGCTTGGCGAGGAGGATCTCGTGATCGCGCTCCTCGTAGTTGTGCGCGGCCTGCAGGAGGGCGGTCGACTTGCCGGAGTTCATCGCCCCGTAGCGAAAGTAGAGCTTGGCCATGGCGGGGATTCTTCCATCGAGCGCTGTTCGCCCAGAGCGAACACGCCCCTGGGTCTGCGCGAAGAGCGAGCTCGCCGAGCGGCTCTCTCAGTCCCGCTGCGGCAGCACCGTCAGGACGCGCTCGACGAAGGTCGCGAACTCGCTCATGAAGGTGCGCAGGAACTCCTCGGTGTCCGGCACCGTCACGCGCCCGTCCTCGTCGACGAGGCCCTCGGTGAACTCGATGTAGGCCTCCGGGGCGTTCATCTGCGGGGCGTTGAGATAGCTGAGCACCGAGCGCAGGTTCTGCTGCGCGACGGCGGTCCCGATCTTGCCCGGCGAGGCGCCGATCACCGCGGTGGGCTTGCGGTCGAAGGAGTTCGAGCCCCACGGGCGCGAGGCCCAGTCGATCGCGTTCTTCAGAGCCCCGGGGATGTCGCGGTTGTACTCGGGCGTGACGAAGAGGATCCCGTCCACGGCCTCGATGCGGGACTTGAGCGCGCGAGCCTCGGGCGGGTAGTCCGCGTCAAAGTCTCGCGAGTAGAGGCCGACCTCGTCGATCGGGATGTCCTCGAAGGACAGGGACGGGGGTGCGAGGCGGACCAGGGCGTCCGCGAGGCGCCGGTTGATCGAGTCGCTCGCGAAGGAGCCGACGAGCAGGCCGATGGAGTAGGAGTTCTCGCTCATGCTCCAGGGTCCGTCGCGCGGGCCGGGTCCGCAAACGCTAGAGCTGAGCAGCCAGCTCGCAGATCGCGTCTGCGGCGCGCTCGGCGTCGGCGGCGGTGGTGCTCCACGAGGAGACGGAGATGCGGATCGCGGGCTCGCCGTCCCAGACGGTCGGACCGCACCACAGGCGCCCGTCGGCCTGGACGGCCGCGAGGAGCGCCGTCGTCGTCGCCGCGTCCCTGGCCCGCACGAGCACCTGGTTGAGGACGACCTCCTCGAGCACCTCGAGGCCGCCCGCGCGCAGCCGCTCGGCAATGAGCTGGGCGTTCGCGCACGCGTCCTGCACGAGCCGGGCGAGGCCCTCGCGACCGAGGGAGCGCAGCACGGCCCACACCTCGACCACGCGCGCCCGCTGCGAGCTCTGCGGGGTGTGGTGCATGGCCTCGAAGGTCCCCTCGGGCGGCAGGTAGCCCGCTGAGGCGCGGAAGGTGCTCGCGAGCAGCGCGGGGTCACGGACCAGGAGGATCCCCGAGTCGTAGGTCACGTTGAGCCACTTGTGCGCGTCGGTGGCCCAGGAGTCCGCACGCTCGAGCCCGCGCACGAGGTGGGCGCGAGAGGGGTCCGCGAGCGCCCACAGGCCGAAGGCGCCGTCGACGTGCATCCACGCTCCGCGCTCGGTGGCCCAGTCGGCGATCTGCTCGAAGGGGTCGAAGGCCCCCGAGCTCACCTCGCCCGCCTGGGCGCACACGATCACGGGGCCCTCGAGCTCCGGCAGCAGCTCGGCGCGCAGCCGCCCCGCGCCGTCGGCGGGCACCTCGCGGACGCGGTCGCGACCCAGCCCGACGAGGCCGAGCGCCTTGCGCAGGGTCGTATGGGCGTGAGAGCCGACGACGACGGTCACCTCGGGGGCACCGAAGAGCCCCTGGGACTGCACGTCCCAGCCCTCGCGGGCGAGCACCGCGTCGCGCGCGACGGCGAGGGCAGAGGCGTTCGCCATCGTCGCCCCCGAGACGAAGGACAGGGCCGTCGAGGGCGGCAGGCCGAGCAGCTCGACGAGCCAGCCGCGCACCACGCGGTGCAGCTGGGTCGCGACGGGGGACATCACAGGCAGGGCAGTGTTCTGGTCCCACGCGCTCGCGATCCACGAGGCCCCGAGGGCCGCCGGAAGCACGCCGCCCGTCACGAAGCCGAAGTAGGAGGGGCCCGCGGAGGCGACGGTCGCGGGACTGCCTGCCTCGTCGAGCAGGCGGACGGTCTCGAGCGGGTCGCTCGGCCCTGCGGGGAGAGGCTCGTCGAAGCGAGAGAGCACGGCGAGGGCGGCCTCGTCCGGGACGACGCGGCGGGTCGCGACGCTCGAGGCGTACTCGATCGCGGCGGCCGCCGCAGCCTCGAAGGTCTCGCGGGACATCTCGTCAGTGTGCGCCTCTTGCCGGGCGAGGGGAAGAGCTCGGGCAGGTCAGTGCGCGGGGGCGGGCTCGACGAGTCGCGAGACGATCGCCGGGAGCCACTCGCCCACGAGGCGGCGCACCTCGGCGGAGTGGTCGCGAGCGCCGAGGAGGAGAGCCTGCTTCGCGGACGCCGAGTAGCCGGCCATGAGCAGCGAAGTCGCCTCGTGGGAGTCGATGACGAAGCGCTGGCCGAGGGCGAGCGCGACCTCGTCGAGCACCCCCGCGAGCTCGCGGACCAGCTGGCGCTCGTACTCGAGGAAGCGCGGCGCGACCTCGGGCTGGCGCAGGGCGAGGAGCTCGAACTGCATCGAGATGAGGAACCAGTCGCGCTCGGCGGGCTGGTCGCACAGGACCCGTTCGACGAGCTCGGTGACCTGCTCGGCCGAGAGCTCGGCGGCGGGGCGAGGCTCGGCGGCGAGGGAGCGCACGGCGGAGCGCAGGGCCTCGAGGCGGCGCGCGTGCTCGCGCTCGATGAGGGCGAGGAAGAGCTCGGCCTTCGACTCGAAGTTCGAGTAGAAGGCGCCGCGCGTGAAGCCTGCGGCCTCGCAGATCGCCTCGACCGAGGCGCCCTCGAGCCCTTCGCGCGCGAGCACCTCGTAGGCGGCGTCGAGGAGTCGCTCCTGGGTCTGCCGACGTCGGGTCGACGTCTCGCGGCCTGCCGTGACGGACACCGGGTACCTTCCTCGCGCGTGACCAAGGCCACTCTCCTCGTGCGATACACCAGTGTATCCAATAGCGTGGCCCGCGGATACACTCGTGTATCGGACGTCGTCGTCCCTTCTCCCCCTTGTCCTCCTTCCTGGAGTCTGCGTGTCCTCGTTCCTGTACCGCCTCGGCCTGCGCGCCGTGGCCGCCCGGCGAGCCGTCGTGATCGCGTGGGTCGCGACCCTTCTCGTCGTGGGCGGCGGCGTGCTCGCGGTCGGCATCAACCTCGACAACGACGTGTCGATCCCCGGCACCGAGTCGCAGGCCGCTCTCGACCGACTCGCGCAGACCTTCCCGCAGGTCTCAGGAGCCTCAGCCCAGGTGGTCGTGGTCGCTGCAGAGGGCGAGACCGTCGCGAGGCCCGAGATGCGCGAGCTGATCGAGGAGGCCGGCGCCAGGCTCGCCGAGGTCGAGGGGGTGGCTGGCGTCGTCACGCCCTTCGACGAGCTCGTCGAGGGCACCTTGAGCGAGGACGAGCAAGCAGGGATCGTCACGATCCAGCTGGAGAACCCCTCGACCTCCGTGAGCGAGGCGACCAAGGAGGAGCTCGCCGAGATCGCGGGCGAGCTCGACTCGGCCCTGCCCGAGGGAGCCGTCGCACGCCTCGGTGGCCAGCTGTTCTCCAACGAGTTCCCGGAGATGACGCTCACCGAGGCGACCGGCGTCGTGGTCGCGCTCATCGTGCTCGTCCTTGCCCTCGGCTCGCTCGTCGCCGCCGGCATGCCGCTGCTCAACGCGCTGCTCGGTGTCGGAATCTCGGTGGGCCTGACCCTCGTGGTCGCCGCGATCGTGCCCATCACGAGCACGACGCCGATGCTCTCGCTCATGCTCGGGCTCGCCGTCGGCATCGACTACGCCCTGTTCATCGTCTCGCGCCACCGCGAGCTGCTCGCCGAGGGCCTCGAGGTCCGCGAGGCCGCCGCGCGAGCGACCGGCACCGCGGGCTCGGCCGTGGTCTTCGCGGGCCTCACGGTGATGATCGCGCTCGTGGGCCTGGGCGTGGCGGGCATCCCCTTCCTCACCACGATGGGTGTCGCGGCCTCCGTGGCCGTGGCGATCGCCGTCGCGATCTCCGTGACCCTGACGCCGGCCCTGCTCGGTGCGGCGGGCGAGCGCCTGCGGCCCCAGCCGCGCACCGCTCGCCGCAAGCGCACGAAGGACGCCGGGGCCGAGCCCCGCACCCCGGGGCGCTTCTTCGCGACGTGGGTCGAGGCCGTCACCCGGAGGCCCGCCCTGACCATCCTGCTCGTCGTCGCCGGGGTGGCCCTCCTGACGATCCCCGCGAAGGACCTGCGCCTCGCGCTGCCCGACGCCGGCGCCCTGCCTGCCTCGAGCCCCGCGCGCCAGACCTACGACCTCGTGAGCGAGCACTTCGGTCCGGGCGCGAACGGCCCGCTCGTCGTGACCGGCTCGATCGTCACGAGCACCGACCCGCTCGGCCTCATGGCGGACCTCGCCGAGGAGCTCCGCCAGATCCCCGGCGTCGACTCCGTGCCGCTGTCCACCCCCAACGAGTCCGCCGACACCGGCATCATCCAGGTGGTCCCGACGACGGCCCCCGAGGCCGAGGAGACCGCCGAGCTCGTGCGCGCGATCCGCGCCAAGCACGACTACTTCCTCGAGACCTACGACGTCGACCTCTCGGTCACGGGCTTCACCGCCGTAGGGATCGACGTGTCCACCAAGCTGGGCGGGGCGCTCGTGCCCTTCGGGCTCGTCGTCGTGGGCCTCTCGCTCGTGCTGCTCACCATGGTCTTCCGCTCGATCGCGGTGCCAGTCAAGGCGACCCTCGGCTACCTGTTCTCGGTGGGATCGGCCTTCGGCGTCGTGACCCTCGTGTTCGAGAAGGGCTGGTTCGCCTCGATCCTGCACATCGACCACGTGGGCCCCGTGATCTCCTTCATGCCGATCGTCGTCATGGGCGTGCTCTTCGGCCTCGCGATGGACTACGAGGTCTTCCTCGTCTCGCGCATGCGCGAGGACTACGTGCACGGCGGCGACGCGCGCGAGGCCGTCCGCTCGGGCTTCCGCGGCGCGGCGACCGTCGTCACCGCGGCGGCGGTCATCATGGCCGCCGTGTTCATCGCCTTCGTCCCCGAGGGCGACTCGAACATCAAGCCCATCGCCCTGGGCCTGGCCGTCGGCGTGGCCGTGGACGCCTTCGTGGTGCGCATGATCCTCGTGCCGGCCGTCATGGAGCTGCTCGGCGAGAAGGCCTGGTGGATCCCGCGCTGGCTCGACAAGGTCCTGCCCTCCTTCGACGTCGAGGGCGCAGGCGTGCACCGCGAGCTCGAGCTCGCCGACTGGCCCGAGCCAGGCGCCCAGGACGCCGTGGCCGCCGACGGGCTGCGGGTCACTCAGGGCTCCCCCGCCGTCTCGGTGCGCGTGCCGCGCGGCGGGGTGCTGCTCGTCGCGGGCGCCGAGCCGCGCGAGGTCACGGGCCTCCTGCTGGCGCTCGCGGGCCGCATCGACCCCCTCGAGGGCACCGTGAAGGTCGACGGGCTCGTGCTCCCCGAGCGCGCCGCGACCGTGCGCCGCCGCTCGAGCTACGTGAACCTCGACCTCTCCTCGACCGAGGCCCTGGCCGAGGCCACCGCCGAGGCCCCGCAGCTGCTCGCGGTCGACCGTGCCGAGCTCGTGGGCGACCCCGCGCGCCGCGAGGTCCTCGCCGGGCACCTCGCCCGCGCGCACGCCGCGGGGACGAGCCTCGTGCTCGGGGCCGTGGGCCCCGGCGTCCTCGAGCTCTTGCGCGGACTCGCCCCTCGGGGCGCGGCCATCCAGGTGATCGACCTGCACTCTCCCTCCGTCGACCAGTCCGCTCTCACGCCGGCCGCGGCGATCTGACCGCCCCGCGACAAGGACCCCAGATGAACTCCTCCCGCACCTCCAGCCCCTGGCGCGCGCTCGGCGTCGTCGCCCTCCCCGCAGCGCTCCTCGCGATCCTCCTGTGGGGCCTGTGGAACCCGGCCGAGCGCCTCGACACCGTGCGCGCCGCCATCGTCAACGCCGACGAGCCCGTGACCGTCGACGGGCAGATCGTGCCGCTCGGCCGTCAGCTCGCCGCCGAGCTCGTGGGCTCGACCGAGGAGCGCCGCCTCGCGTGGGAGGTCACCGACGCCGAGGGAGCCGAGGACGGCCTGCGCGACGGCACCTACACCGCCGCCGTGACGATCCCCGCCGAGTTCTCCGCGGCGGCCACCTCCTTCTCCGAGGCCGAGACCGCGCGCCGCGCGACCGTGCAGGTCACCACCGCGCCCGGCGGACGCGACGTCGACGACCTCGTCGCGCGCGCCGTCGCCGAGTCCGCGACGCGCGTGCTCGGGGCCCAGCTCACCGAGACCTACCTCGACAACGTGCTCGTGGGCTTCTCGACGCTCTCCGAGCAGCTCGGCCAGGCCGCCGACGGCGGCTCGCAGATCGCCCAGGGCGTCACCGAGCTCCTCGACGGCACCGAGCAGCTCGCCGAGGGCGCCTCGGGGCTCGCGGACGGCACCTCGGGGCTCGCCGACGGCGCAGGCCAGCTCGCGGGCGGCGTGCGCTCGCTGCGCTCGGGCACCTCAGAGCTGCTCTCGGGCGTGCGCACCCTCGACGGCGGGGCGAGCCAGCTCGCCGAGGGCGCCTCGGGGCTCGCTGACGGCGCGCAGCGCAGCGCGAAGGGCGCGCGCCAGCTCGCGCGCGGCACCGGCTCCCTCGCCTCCGGGGCGGGAGAGCTCGCCGAGGGCGCGTCCTCCCTCGCCGAGGGCGTGGGCGGTCTCGCGGCGGGCGCCTCCGAGCTCGAGACAGGTGCCGCGGGCCTCGCGGACGGCGCGGGCGAGCTCGCGGCCGGGGCGAGCGAGCTCGCCGAGGGCACGGCGGGCCTCGCCGACGGCGCCGAGCAGCTCGCGGGCGGCCTCGACGACCTGCGCACCCAGACCGCGGACCTGCCCGACCAGGTGAGCGGGCTCTCGGCCGCCGCGACAGGGGTCGCCTCGGGGGTCGCGGGCCTCGTCGCCCAGGTCCAGGACCAGCTCGAGGACCAGCGCGACGCGCTCGCGTGCGACTCGGCCTCTCCCGTCGACCCCGACGCGTGCGCGGCCCTCGACGCCCAGATCACCGAGCTCGACCAGCTCCTCGGCACCGCGAACCTCCTGAGCGACGGACTTGAGGGACTCGCCGGCGCCCCTGCGACGCCGACGGCGGAGCCCACGGGCGTGCACCTCCTCGCGGCCGGCATCGGCCAGCTCGCGGGCGACGCGAGCCAGGGCACGGGCGCCGCGGGCCTCGCGGCCGGGGCGCGAGCGATCGCGGACGGCACGAGCGGGCTCGCCGAGGGCGCCGCGAGCCTCGCCGAGGGAGCGAGCCAGCTCTCGGGCGGCGTGAGCCAGCTCGCCGGGGGCGCGGACCAGCTCGCGACGGGCGCAGGAGCCCTCGCGGACGGCACCCAGGACCTCGCCGACGGCGCGGGCGAGCTCGCCGAGGGCAGCTCGAGCCTCGCCGGCGGGCTCGGAGAGCTCGGCACGGGCGCAGGCCAGCTCGCCGACGGGGCGAGCGGCCTCGCGGACGGCACGAGCGGCCTCGTGGCCGGGGTGACGCAGCTCGACGGCGGCACCCAGGACCTCGCGAACGGGGCCGGGCAGCTCGCCGACGGCGCGAGCCAGCTCGCGGACGGAGCGAACCAGCTCGCGGACGGCGTGGGCGAGGCCACGGGAGGCGTGGGCCAGCTCGCCGAGGGGGCGGACCAGCTCGCGGACGGGCTCGGCGAGGCCGTGGACCAGATCCCCAGCTACGACGAGGACGCGCGAGCCCGCCTCGCCGAGACCGTCGCGAGCCCGCTCGGCACGACAGAGCAGGGCGGGGTCTCCGGCACCCCGGCGATCCTCGCGGTCCTCGCGCTCTGGCTCGGCGCCCTCGGCACCTTCAGCGTGCTGCCGGCGGTGCCCTCGCGCACCCTCGGCTCGACGCGCGGCTCGGCCTCCCTCGCGTGGCACGCCCTGCGCGTCCCTGCGGCGCTCGCCCTCGCCCAGGGGCTCGTCGTCGGCCTCGTCCTCGGGCAGGTCCTGGGTGCGGGTCTCGGCGCGCGCCTCGGCCTGCTCGCGGTGGCCGTGGTCGCCGCGCTCGCCTTCGCCGCCGTGCTCCAGGCCGTCGTCGCCCTCGCGGGCAACCTCGGTCGCGGGATCGCGCTCGCGGTCGCCGTCGTGGTGGTCGCCACCGCCGTGGTCGCGACCGTCCCGGGCGGGCTCGTGGCTCTCGAGTCCTTCCTGCCCGTGGGCCCCGCACGGCTCGCGCTCGTGAGCGTGCTCGGCGGGGCCACCGGGGCGGGCTGGCCCGTCGCGGCGCTGCTCGCGTGGGGCGGCCTCGCCTTCGCGGCCACCTCGCTCGCGGTGGCCCGTTCGCGGCGGGTGCTCGCACGGCGCGTCCTCGCGCACGCCTGAGCCCGCTTCGCCGGCGTGGCGTCTCGCGAGGACGGCTACCGAGCCCGCGGGGATCGACCCTCAGGGCAGGGAGTCGGGGAGCTCCTCGCCCGCGAGCGCGGAGGTCGTCGCGAGCAGCACGAAGGTCTCGCCCTCGAGGGCGTAGGTCGCGATGCGGCTCGGCCCCTCGGCGTCGCAGCGGTAGACGAACTGGAACTCGGGGTACCCCACCTCGTCCGGCACGGGCGTGAGCGAGACGAGCACGAGCTCGCCGAGCGCGGCGCTCGCAGGGCGGGCCGTCCAGTCGACCCCCGGGTTGTCGGGGAAGGCGTCGAGGGCCTCCGCCGGGGCCTGGAGCAGCGAGGCGTCGTCACAGTCGATCGTCGAGCTCGTGGAGCTCGGCGTCGTCGGCTCGGCCGTGGGCTCCTCCGGGTCGGCCGGGTCGGAGCACGCGGCGACGACGGTCAGCAGCATGGCAGCGGCGACCCCCGAGATGACGCGCGTCATGAGGCGATCGTAGGGGCGCGGCGTCGCGCTCGGGGCTGGTTGTGGAGGTGAATCCTCCCGGATCGTGGCACCGTGGGGTCGACGAGCCCGCGCTCCCCAGGAGGTCCCCCATGGCCCAGCTCGACCGCTCCGCCTCCGAGCACCTCGCCGCCGCCCGGTCGAACCCGCACGGCCGCAGCGCCGAGCTCCTCGTGCACGACGGCGTGCTGCGGCAGACCGTCATCGCGCTCCGCGCCGGGACAGAGCTGTCCGAGCACAACTCGCCGCACGCCGCGAGCATCCAGGTCCTCGAGGGCGCGCTCGAGGTGACCGGCTTCGACACCTCGGGCCCGCTGCGCGCCGGAGAGCTCGCCGTCCTCACGCACGAGCGCCACGGCGTGACGGCCCTCGAGGACTCGGTCTTCCTGCTCACCACCGTCACCGGGGTGCCGCAGGACGGGCCGCCCGAGCGCGCCCGCTGAGCAGCTCGCGCGCTGACCAGGGATTCTGTCCCTCGTGCCGGCCCTGTGCCAGCATGGACGGCGATGCGAGCCCTTCCCCACCCGCAGGACGTGACCTCTGAGCGCCCCGAGAGCCTCGGCTCGGGGTCCTTCGCCCGACGCTGCGCGCGCCTCGCGCGCGCTCTCGGAGCGATGCTCGCGACGGTGCTCGCGGCGACCCTCGTGGTCGCCCTGCCGAGCGCGCCGGCGAGCGCCGCTGCGAAGGGCTCGGACTTCGACGCCGGGAACATCATCACCGACGAGGTGTTCTTCGACGGCAGGGCGCTGAGCGCCTCTCAGGTCCAGGCCTTCCTCAAGCAGAAGGTCCCCACGTGCCTCGCGAAGGCCGGGAACCCGGACTGCTTGCGCAACTACCGCATGGACACGCCCACGCGGGCCAAGGACGCCTACTGCAAGAAGTACACGGGGTCGAAGAACGAGCGCGCCTCGGCGATCATCGCCAAGGTCGCCAAGGCCTGCGGGGTCTCGGCCAAGGTGATCCTCGTGCTCCTGCAGAAGGAGCAGTCGCTCGTCACCTCGACGGCACCCACCGAGTACCAGTACGAGCGCGCGACGGGCTTCGCGTGCCCCGACACCGCTCCCTGCGACGAGCAGTACTTCGGGTTCTTCAACCAGGTCTATCACGCGGCCCGTCAGTACCAGCGGTACGCCGACAGGTCCGTGTACTCCTGGCGGAAGATCGGCAAGAACAAGCTCCCGTACCACCCGAAGGCCGCGTGCGGCACGGTCGAGGTGAACATCAAGAACCAGGCCACGCTCGGGCTGTACTTCTACACCCCGTACGTGCCCAACGCCGCGGCCCTCGCCAACATGTACGGCACGGGCGACGAGTGCTCCTCGTACGGCAACCGCAACTTCTGGCGCGGCTTCACCGACTGGTTCGGCTCGACCCGCTTCGCGGTGACCGGCGACATCCAGAAGGCCTGGCTCGCGGCGGGCGGCGTGGACGGCGTCGTCGGCGTGCAGCGCGCCTCACAGGTGTGCCACAAGAACGGCAAGTACTGCGTCCAGAAGTTCCAGCGCGGCACGGTCGCCAAGGGCAAGAAGTCCTCCTTCCTCATGACGGGCGTGATCGAGAAGGCCTGGCGCAAGGCGGGCGCGCACAAGAGCGCCCTCGCGTGGCCCTACTCCGCGCAGAGCTTCCGCAAGGCGGACGGCTCGACGCTCCAGCGGTTCACGGGCGGCTACCTCGTCGACTCGCGCTACGGCACGCGCGAGGTGCTCGGCGAGCTCGCGAAGCTCTGGCGCAAGAACAAGGAGCGCAAGGGCAAGCTGGGCCTGCCCACCGGCAAGGCGAAGTGCGCGGGGGCGAAGAAGGACCGCTGCGTCCAGGCCTTCAAGGGCGGCTACATCAGCGCCCACCCGAAGAAGGGCAACTTCACGGTCACGGGCAAGATCGCGACCTACTGGAAGAAGAAGAAGCTCCAGAAGGGGTCCCTCGGCTTCCCCACCTCGAAGGCCAAGTGCCCCAAGGAGAAGGGCGTGACGACCTGCCGCCAGTCCTTCGGGAAGACCCGTGTGGTGTCGAGCTCCAAGCTCGCGACCCGCGTCGTCAAGGGCGACATCGCAAAGGTCTGGGACGCCAAGCGCTCCTCGGTGGGCAACCCCGTGAAGAACCAGAAGTGCTCCACCAAGGGCAAGGGCAAGAAGAAGGTCAAGACCTGCTCGCAGGAGTTCACGAAGGGCTGGATCTCCTCGAGCTCGAAGCTCGGCACCTTCTTCGTCTCGGGCAAGTTCGCCACGCTCTACTCCAAGAACCTCAAGAAGCTCGGCACCCCGACCTCGAACCGCAGCTGCAAGAAGAAGTCGGGCACCAAGACCTGCACCCAGACCTTCACCAAGGGCAAGATCGTGCAGAAGGGGAACAAGAAGCCCAAGATCCGTACCTAGGCGCTGGCACAATCGCGGCATGGATGCCGACGTCGTCGTCGTAGGGGCCGGCCTCGCAGGGCTCGTGGCCACCGCCGAGCTGGTCCACGCGGGCAAGCGCGTGGTCCTCGTGGACCAGGAGGGCGAGCAGAGCCTCGGGGGCCAGGCCTGGTGGTCCTTCGGCGGGCTCTTCCTCGTGGACTCCCCCGAGCAGCGCCGCATGGGGATCCACGACTCGGTGGACCTCGCGTGGCAGGACTGGCTCGGCTCGGCGCAGTTCGACCGCGAGACGGACCTGTGGGGTCGCCGCTGGGCGCGCGCCTACGTCGAGTTCGCCGCCGGGGAGAAGCGCGCCTACCTCAAGGAGCGCAAGATCAGCTTCTTCCCCGTGGTCGGCTGGGCCGAGCGCGGCGGTGGGCTCGCGGGCGGGCACGGCAACTCCGTGCCGCGCTTCCACATCACCTGGGGCACCGGGCCGACCCTCGTCGAGGCCTTCGCCGCGACGGTGCGTCAGGGTGTCGAGCGCGGCCTCGTGCGCCTCGCCTTCCGCCACCGGGTCGACGAGCTGCTCGTGGCCCAGGGCGCCGTCGTCGGCGTGCGCGGCTCGCTCCTCGCCCCGAGCTCGGCGCCGCGCGGGGCCCCCTCGGGCCGCGAGGTGACCGGGGACTTCGAGCTGCGGGCTCAGGCCGTGGTCGTCACCACGGGCGGGATCGGGGGCAACCACGAGCTCGTGCGGGCCCTGTGGCCCGAACGCCTCGGCACTCCCCCGGCCCGCATGCTCTCGGGCGTGCCGGACTACGTCGACGGGCGAGGCCTCGGGATCGCGCGCGAGGCCGGGGCCGCCGTCGTGAACTCCGACCGTATGTGGCACTACACCGAGGGCATCGAGAACTTCGCCCCCGTGTGGCCCCTGCACGGCATCCGCATCCTGCCCGGGCCCTCCTCGCTGTGGCTCGACGCGACGGGCCGCCGCCTGCCCGTCCCCGGGCTGCCCGGCTTCGACACCCTCGGCACGCTCAAGATCCTGCGCGAGCGCGGGCACGACTACTCGTGGTTCGTCCTGACCCAGAAGATCATCGAGAAGGAGTTCGCCCTCTCCGGCTCGGAGCAGAACCCCGACCTCACGGGACGATCGGTGCGAGAGCTGCTGCGCCAGCGCCTCGGGAAGGGGGCGACCGAGCCCGTCGAGGCCTTCAAGGAGCACGGAGCCGACTTCGTGGTCGCGGACACCCTCGAGGGGCTCGTCGCCAAGATGAACGCGCTCACGGGAGAGGACCTGCTCGACGTCGGCCTCGTGCGCTCCCAGGTCCGCGCGCGCGACCGCGAGCTAGCGAACCCCTTCTCGAAGGACCTGCAGGTCACGGCGATCCGCCAGGCACGCAGCTATCGAGGCGACAAGCTCGTCCGCGTCGCGAGCCCGCACCGGCTGCTCGACCCGAAGGCCGGGCCCCTCGTCGCGGTGCGGCTGCACGTCCTGACCCGCAAGACCCTCGGCGGGCTGCAGACCGACCTCGAGGGGCGCGTGCTGCGACCCGAGGGCGAGGTCTTCGAGGGCCTGTTCGCCGCGGGCGAGGTCGCGGGCTTCGGCGGCGGCGGCGTGCACGGCTACAACGCGCTCGAGGGCACCTTCCTGGGCGGGTGCATCTTCTCGGGGCGCGCCGTCGGGCGCTCCCTCGCTGCTTCGCTCTGAGCCCTGCCCGGGCCGCCTGTGCGGATCGTGCCGAGGCGCCGGTGGTGCGCCGGGGACCTGCTCGCGGTGCCGTGCCTCAGCTCGCCCTCGACCCCTCACGCCCCGCGCTGCCCACGAGGGCCTGGGGCCGCAGGACGCGGTCGATCGCGACGACGACGAGCCCGAGCACGTAGAAGCCCACCCCGTAGATGAGGATGTTCAGCAGGAACCCGCCCCAGCCCAGCTCGCCGAGGTCGACGAAGCCGTAGGGGTAGTGCGGGGTCGCGAGGAGCTCGCCGCGGATCGTGGTGAAGGTGGCGTAGGCGACCAGGTAGAGGATCCACAGCGCGGCATTGCGCCACCGCAGGCGCTTGTGCGCGTCGAAGAGCACGAAGTCGAGGAGGGCGAGCACCGGGTTGAGCTCGTGCTCGATCGTGCCCGAGGTCAGGCCGAGCGTGAGCACGGGGGCGTTCGGGTCCTCGGGCGCGAGCACGAAGGCGCTCACGAGGGCCGTGATGCTCAGGAAGAGCACGACGGCGCCCTTGAACCACGCGGGAGGCTGCTTCACCTTGGTCACCTGGGCGATCGCACCCCAGACCATGACGACGGCGAGCATGATGCCGGACTGGTTCGTGAAGTAGACGAGCCCGTCGAGGTCACCCCCGAGCCAGATGTCCTTGGTGCCCATGAGGGCGAGGTAGGCGACCCCGAGGCGGAACAGGGCGATGACGTAGTCCACGGGGGACCTCCCGACGAGCGGCGTTGCTGGCGGGGACGAGGATAGTGACACGCCGCCCGGAAATGCGGCGGACCCGCCGCCACCCGGGGTGACGACGGGTCCGACGTGGACCGGGGGCCTCAGCTCGCGAGAGCGGGCACCTCACCGGCAATGGCCTTCTCGAGGACCTTCTCGGCCTCCTCGTCGGAGATCCCGAGCGAGAGCCCGACCTCGACGATGATCGGCTGCATCGCGCCGCGGAGCATGTCCTTCTCGCCCGCCGAGAGACCCTTGGTCTCGCTGCGGCGCGTGAGGTCGCGCACGACACCGGCCGTGGACAGGAGGTCACCGAGGCGCAGGCGCTCCTGGTTGTCCTTCATGCGCCGCGACCACTGCTCCTCCTCGTGCTCCGTGGGCTTCGCGAGGACGGCCCACAGCTCACCGAGCTCCTCGGCCGTGCGGGGCTCGCGGATGCCGATCTCCTCGGCGATCTTCACCGGGACGGAGATCTTGAGGTCGGAGCGCTGGACCTCGAGCTCGATGTAGGTGTGCTGCTCGTCGCGGATGGTGCGGTGGAAGACCTGCGTGATGGTGGAGGGCCCGTGCTGGGGGTGGACGACGGTCTTGCCGACTTCGAACTGCATTCTCTACCTCTGCTACCTCTGCGCTAGCGCGGCTCCGCGCTCAGCCCGTTCCTCTGGGACGGGCCGCACCGGCAGGACCTAGCCTGCAGGACGCACAAGGAACGGCGAGCGCACAGGGGTGCACGCGTGAAGCCTTGCGAGCCGGAGAAGTACCTATTTTCTCACACTTCGCGGCGGGATTCGACCCTTGACGTGGGCATCTGGACGTGCCCTCGACCTCGGTCCGCCCTCGCTCGGCGCTTCTCCGGGTGCGGGTCCACCGAGCCCGACCTAGCGTGGACGGCCAGACCCAGCCCGATCGTAGAGGAGCACCACCATGTCTCACCTGACCGGCAAGAAGGTCGCCTTCCTGGCCACCGACGGCTTCGAGGACAGCGAGCTCACCTCGCCCTGGGAGGCCGT
>ENA-UOVV01001547-UOVV01001547.1-compost-metagenome-genome-assembly--contig:-NODE-1547-length-16287-cov-6.119024_pt1 | contig 16287 bp, 14 predicted proteins | sample MGYA00238155_ERZ761577 | MGnify/ENA primary metagenome ERZ761577 (study PRJEB28898, sample SAMN06268775) | compost metagenome | isolation source: Emeryville, CA | place: USA:Emeryville, CA | collected...
GGGAGGTCGGAGAGCGCCTGGTCGAGCGCATCGCTTGGTGGGAGCGCTACACCGCCCGCCACGAGATGGAGATGAACAACAACCCTTCCCCCGGCAACAAGCTGGGCGGGTTGACCACCATCTTGGAGAAGTCGCTGGGCGCCGCCGCCAAGGGCGGATCGACCAATCTGGTCGATGTCGTCAACTACGCCGAGCCGGTCACCAGTCGCGGCCTGGTGTTCATGGATACGCCCGGCTACGACCCCGTTTCGGCCACCGGGCAGGTGGCGGGCGGCGCCAATATCCTCGCCTTCACCACCGGGCGCGGCTCCGCCTTCGGCAGCAAGCCCACCCCCTCGGTGAAGCTCGCCTCCAACTCCGTGGTGTTCGAGCAGATGCGCGACGACATGGACATGAACTGTGGCGACATCCTCGATGGGGTGACGCTGGAGGCCAAGGGCGAGGAAATCTTCGAACGCCTGCTTCGCGTCGCCTCCGGCGAAAAGACCAAATCCGAACAACTCGGCTATGGCGACTACGAATTCGTACCCTGGAGCATCGGCGCAACCATGTAGCGCCGACTTCTAAACCACTTACGGAACACGAGATTTACACATTGGAGGAGGCAATGGAGCAAACGTCGAATTGACATATTACACTAATATAATGTAAGGCACTGTCATGGCCGCGGAGGATAAGGCGGCCGCAAGGATCACGAGCCGGCATTGGCCAGAGGAAGCCCGTCCGCCGGTACCCAGGGAGGAGAATATGAAACTGCAACGACTGGCAGGCGCCGCGCTTGCCGCGCTCGGCCTCGGCCTCACCGCTGCACAGGCCCAGCCTGTGGAGCTCACCTTCGCCAATGCCCTGTCCCTGCCGCAGGTGGAGCCCTATCAGCGCGCCGTCGACGAGTTCAACGCCGCCAATCCGGACATCAAGGTGACCATGATCAATGCGCCCTGGTCCGAATATTGGCAGCAGCGCCAGGTGGACACGGCGTCCGGAAAGCTGCCTGACATCTGGCTGTTCGTTCCCGGCTTCGGCGCGCAGTGGCTCTACGGCAACCAGCTGCTGGCGCTCGATCCCTATGTGGACGCCGACCCCACGATCGACCTGCCCGACGCCAACCAGACCATGCTCAAATACCTGACGCTGGACGACAAGCTCTACGGCATCGGCTACGACTTCAACGGGCAGGTGGTGTATTACAATCCCGAGCTGTTCGACGAGGCCGGCGTGCCCTATCCCGAGGAGGGGTGGACCACCGACGATCTCGCTGCCGCGGCCCGCACCATCAGCCAGAATCTCAGTACCGGCGGACGCAAGGTCTGGGGTTTCGCCGGCGGCGGCACGGACTGGGTGCTGGAAGGCTGGTATCGCGGCTTCGGCTCCCGGATGATCACCGATGACGGCGAATTCGGCGCCAACAACGAGGGCGGCATCCAGGCCGTCCAGTTTTTCGCCGACATGATCAGGGACGGCGTGATGCCCATCCCCGACCAGAAGGATCCGAGCGCCCAGGCCCAGTCGCTGTTCATTGGCGGCAATGTCGCCATGGCGCTGGGTGTCGGCCACACCACCTATATCTTCGAGGATGCCGGCGTCGATTTCGGCATTGCCCGGCTGCCGGTCGGCCCCTCGGGCCAGGTGGGCACCGGTCTCGGCGGCGCCTATGTCATCAGCGCCGGCACGCCGCATCCCGACGAGGCCTACAAGTTCCTCGCCTACATCACCAGCGGCCCGGTTCTGGCCAAGGTTGTGACCACCGGCGTGCCCGCCCGCAACTCGGCCTGGGGTCAGCTTTCCGACCGCATGACCGAGTTCGCCGAGAAGGTGCAGGGCTTCGAGCCCTTCAACGCGGTCAAGGGTTCCTTCCAGGTCATGGACATCCAGAAGCGCATTCTGAGCGAGGTCTGGAACGGCACCAAGGACGTGCCCACCGCCATGGCCGAGATCGAGGCGGAGGCCAATGCGGCCCTGGCCGACGCGGCCGCCAATTAGCCGACCTCACGCATCGGTGCCGCCGCAGCGGCGGCACCGCCCTTCTCGACTGGCCGCCTCCGGCGGCGCCCCCCGGCAGAAGGTCCATATCCATGGCAGTGATTACCACAGCAGATGCGGCCGCGACGGTGTCGCCTTCCGGTTCGCGGCGATCCGTTCGGGAGGAATTGGCCGCCTGGCTCTTTCTCCTGCCCTCGATCATCCCCTTCCTGATCTTCACCCTTATCCCCGCCGTGGCGACCTTCGCCCTCAGCTTCTATCGCTGGGATTTTATCTCCCCGCCGCGCTTCGTCGGCCTGGCCAACTGGATCGACCTGTTCTCGGGCGGCGCGGCCGGGCGCAGCGTGATCGTGACGCTGGTGCTGTGCGCCATCACCGTGCCGATCTCGATGGCCATGGGCCTGGCCCTCGCGATCGCGCTCGACCGCATGCCGTTCGGCAAGGTCTTCTTCCGCTCGATCTTCTTCATGCCCATCGTGACCTCCATGGTTGCGATCTCCTTCGTCTTCGGGAACATGTTCGCCACCGAATCCGGGCTCATCAACTACGTCATCGGCGCCATCGGGCTGCCGCAGGTGGCCTGGCTCACCTATCCCACCCAGGCGACGATCTCCGTCTCGATCATGATGATCTGGTCGATGACCGGGCTGTGCATGCTCATCTACCTGGCCGGCCTCCAGCAGATCGATCATTCGCTGGTGGAGGCGGCCCGGCTCGACGGCGCCAGCCGCTGGCAGCTCTTCTACCATGTCATCCGGCCCCTTCTGGGTCGCTCGACGCTGTTCCTGGTCATCACCCAGACCATCCATGCCCTCCAGACCTTCGAGGCGGTGTTCGTGCTCACCGATGGCGGGCCCGGCGACGCCACCACCACCATCGGCATGTACATCTACAAGGCGACCTTCCGGCGCTTCGAGGTGGGCAGCGGCGCTACCGCTTCCATGGCCCTGTTCGCGCTGATGCTGGTGGTGACCATCATCCAGTTGCGCGCGCAAAGGAGGATGCAGCATGTCTAGGAACAAATCCGTCGAACTCTTGCGCTACGCCTTCACCATCGCCCTGGCCGCCCTCTTCCTGTTGCCGTTCATCTGGATGGCCTCTCAGTCGGTCAAGAGCCTGGGCGACTACTACCGGCTGCCGCCCGAGCTGATCCCCGATCCGATCCGCTGGGACAACTACGCGCGGATCATCAGCAACTACCCCATCATTCCGGCCGCCCTGAACAGCCTGTTCGTCGCCGTGGTGGTGACGCTGATCCAGCTCGTCACCGCCTCCATGGCCGGCTTCGCCTTCGCGACGCTGCGCTTCCGCGGCAGTCGCTTCACCTTTCTGGCGCTCCTGACCCAGACCATGCTGCCGGTGGCCGTCGTGCTCGTCCCGATGTTCCAGGTGGTGCAGTATCTGGGCCTGGTGGGCTCGCTCTGGGGCATGATCCTGCCCTTCGCCTTCACCGCCTACGGCACCTTCCTGCTGACCCAGTATTTCATGGGCATACCGCGCGAGATCTTCGAGGCCGCGCGGGTCGATGGCGCCTCCTATTTCCGCATCTGGTGGCAGGTCTATCTGCCGCTGGCGCCGGCGGGCCTGGCCACGCTGGGCGCGCTCTGCTTCGTCTTCTACTGGAACAGCCTGCTCTGGCCCCTTCTGGTCTCCGGCGGAACCGAGAACCAGACCCTGCCGGTCATGCTGGCGCAGATGATCGGCATCAGCGCCTCGAGCCCGCAGCTGGTCATGGCCGGGGCAGCCTTCGCCGTTTTCGTGCCGCTCTGCCTGTTCCTGGCGCTGCAGCGGTTCTTCGTGGCCGGTGTCACCTCCGGCAGCGTCAAATGATCGGGACCGCACGGTCCCCGAAACCAGACAGGGAGTGAGCAATGTCGAAATATTCGGTGGTCATCGCCGGCTGCGGACCGCGCGGCACCTTTCACGCGGAGGGCTTCACCGCCAATGCCGATCGGTTCGATCTGCGGGCAGTCGCCGACCTCGACGAGGCCCGCGCCCAGGCCATGGCCCAGCGCTTCGGCGTGGACAAGGTCTATAGCGACGTCGATGCCATGCTGGCGGCGGAGAAGCCGGACGTGTTCTGCTTCGCCACCCTGCCGGCCGTCCGCCTGTCGCTGATCGAATTGGGCATCAAGCACAAGGTCAAGGTCATCGCCTTCGAGAAGCCGGTGGCGACCGAACTGCCGGAAGCCAGGGAAATCTTCGACCGCTGCAAGGCGGCCGGCATCAAGCTGATCGTCTCCCACCAGCAGAAATACGGCAAGGCCTGGCACACGGTGAAGGAACTCGTCGACGCCGGCGAGATCGGCGAGGTCACCAAGATCCACGCCACCGCCCGAGCCTGGCTCAGCCAGCTCGGCACCCACATCATGGATTACATGCTCTGGTTCAACAACCGTTCCAGGGTGAAATGGGTGGTCGGCCAAGCCATCGGCACACGCATGCTGACCGATTCCCACCCTTCCGCCGACTATGTCATCGGCAGCCTCGAATTCGAGAACGGCGTGCGCGGCATCATCGAATGCGGCGCCCATGCGCCCCGTTTCGTGCCCGGCAACAATCCGCTGCTCGACATCAAGTTCTGGACGGACAGCGCCATCACCCTGCACGGCACCCATGGCTATGCGCGGGTGACGACGGGCAATGGCTGGCAGGCCGTGACCAAATCGAGCAAAGGCGAGATGCTGAGCGGGGAAGGGTTCTTCAATCCCTCCTACGAGCAGCCGCTCTATATCCGCGACCTCGCCGACTGGCTTGACGGCAAGCTCGCCACCCACCCCTGCGACGGGGAGATCAGCTATCACGGCTTCGAGGCCGTCATGGCGCTCTATATCTCGGCGCTCGACCGGCGTCGGGTGGAGCTGCCGCTCGACCGCATTCCCCAGGGCTCGCTCATCGCGCGCTTGGGCCAGGAACTTCCCGCAAGCGACGAGTATGTAGGACAATGATCAGACTTGGAGGATATGGCGTTCCGCTCGATCTGGACGATCCGCGCGACATCGCCAGGGCGCATGTGGACTATGGCTACCGGGCAGCCTATTGCCCCAAGGTCGAATTGGCCGACAAGGATCGCATCAAGGCGATCCGCGAGGCTTTCGCTTCGGCCGATGTCGAGATCGCCGAAGTGGCGGCCTGGTGCAACGTTTCGGCTCCCGAGCCGGTCAGGCGCAAGAAGAACCGTGCCTATGTGAAGGAGCGGCTCGCCCTTGCCGACGAGGTCGGCGCGCGCTGCGCCATCACCTATATCGGCTCGCTGGCCGAGGGCGCCGAGTTCCACCCTCATCCCGACAACCTGACGCAGAAGGGTTTCGACGAATTCGTCGAATGCGCCCGCGAGATCATCGACGAGGTGAAGCCCAGGCGGGCCAAGTTCTGTCTCGAGATGATGCAGTGGGAACTGCCCGACAGCCCCGAAGTGCTGCTCGAACTGATCAAGGCCATCGACCGCCCGGCCTTCGCCGCCCATCTCGATCCGGTGAATCTGATCGTCTCGCCCCGCCAGTATTACGACACCACCAGCCTGATCAAACGCTGCTTCGAGCTGCTGGGCCCCTACATCGTCAGCGCCCACGGCAAGGACATCACCTTGGGCGACAAGCTGTCCCTGCATTTGAGCGAGGTGATCCCCGGGCGGGGCAATCTCGACTATCGCACCTATCTCGGCCTGCTCGACGGCACGGGAATCCCCATCATGCTCGAACATCTCGCCGATGCCGACTATCCGGAGGCCCGCGACCATCTCAAGAACACCGGCAAGGCCCTCGGCATCGACATCTGAGGCATTCTCCAAGGCCGATCCAGCATCCGGGGCATCGAGGATCCGACGCTCCGGATGCTTGCTTTTGGCGGAAGGGGGGGCGAGCCGCAGCCAAGCCTTGTGCGATCCAATATGCTATAATATTAATAGACATAATAGATAACTTGGTCCGGACCCGGATGGCAGCGGTCCGGTTCCATCGATTCCCGAAACTGCCGCCCCCCACCCGATCTTGGAGAAGCCCATGTCCACCGAGCTTTTGCGGCGTTCGGATTTTCCCCAATCGGGTGCCGCGGCGCGGACGCGCGAGGACATTCTGGCGGATTTGCCCGCCATCACTGCCAGGGTTGCCGAAGGCGCCGCCGAACGCGAGCTCGAGGGCCGGCTGCCGCATGAGCTGTTCCAGTTCCTGCGCACCACGGGGCTGACCTGGCTGCGCGTGCCGAAAAGCCTGGGCGGCCCGGGCGGGAGCCTTTCCGATCAGGTCGAGGTGACCTGCGCGCTCGCCGCTGCCGATTCGGGTATCGCCCATGCGTTGCGCGGGCATTTCGGCTTCCTCGAATCGCTGGCCCTCGATCCGGAGGGGGAGACAAGCCGTCGTTTCGCCGCCGAGGTGCTGGCCGGCAAGCTGTTCGGCGGCGCTCATATGGAGGTCGGCACGCCGCGCCCCAACATGATCCGCACCACGCTGCGCCGGGAAGGGGACCACTACCGCCTCAGCGGCCAGAAATACTATGCCACCGGCGCGATCTTCGCCGACTATACCAGCTTCAGCGCCGTGGACGAGGAGGGGAACCCCACCGGCGTCATGGTCCCCGCCGACCGCGAGGGGGTGGAGATCCGCGACGATTGGGACGGCATGGGCCAGCGGCTCAGCGCCAGCGGCAGCGTCTTTCTCGACAATGTGCGCATCGAGCCCGATGAGCTCAACGTCATCCGCACGGCCGCAGGTCCCTATGCTCGCCGTCACAATGCCGCGCGGGCTCAGCTCCATCTGATGGCCGTGGTGGCCGGCATCGTGCGCAACGTGCTGGCCGATGCGGTGAGCTACGTGCAGGGCCAGGCCCGCTCGGCCAAGCATTCGGCCTCCGAGACGGCTCGCGGCGATCATTTCGTGCAGCTGGCGGTGGGCGAGATCGCCGCCGCTTCCCACACCATCGACACGCTGATCGCCGAGACGGCGCGGCGGCTCGATGCCTCGGCCGCCGCCATCGTGGCTAGGGCGCCCGATGTCGACGAGGTGGTGCTGGCCGCCCAGCTCGCCAATTCCAAGGGCCAGATCATGATCGGGCGGCTGGCGCTGCGGGCCGCGGAGCAACTCTTCGATACCGGCGGCGGCTCCGCCACCTCCCGCAAGCGCAATTTCGACCGGCACTGGCGCAATGTCCGCACCCTGTGCAACCATAATCCCGCCCTGCTGCGCGGGCGCGTGCTGGGCGACTACTACCTCAACGGCACTCGCGACGATTTCGACGAGGGAAGGGTGTTTTAGCCCTTTTCGGCGCGGCTATCCGCTGACAAGTCGCAGACGGCCGCGAGTCAGGCCGTGGCGGAGACGGCGTCGCCCACCAGTCGGCGCAGGGCGAAGATGCCGCTGTCGGCATGGCGGCCGGGATGCACGCGATTGGTCAGCAGCGACCAGGCCCGTCCCCTGTCGAAATCGAGCCACAGGCCCGTGCCGGTGAAGCCGGTATGGCCGATGGTCGCGGCGCCCGCCCCGTCCCCGCCGGACCAGCCGATATGGGGCCGCTCCCAGCCATGGGTGCGGGTCGGCGAGAGGGGCTGGCGCATCAGCCCGACGATGGGGTCGCCGGTCCTGCCCTTGCGCAACCAGTCCTCGGCCTGGTCGAGAATGGCCTCGATGGTGCCGAACAGGCCGGCATTGCCGGCGCCGGCCAGGGCCGCGCAATTCTCGTCATGCACCTCGCCGCAGAGGATGCGCTGCCGCCAGGCGCAGTATTCGGTGGCGGCCGCCATCTCCGGCGGGGCGGAAAAGCCGAATCCCGGGCCCGGGTCCTGCTCGCGAAGGGGCCTGCCTTCGATCCGCTCGAGCGCGATGCCGAGCAGGATGAAGTTGATGTCCGAATAGCTGGAAGGTCCCGCCGGCCAGGACCGCTGCAGAATGAAGTGGCGCAGCAGGTGCGGATCGCCGCCATAAGTGAAGATCGGCTCGACGGCGGGAAAGGGGGTCTGGTGCCCCAGGCACTGGCGAAAGGTGACCTTCCGCTCCCAGGCGTTGAGGTCGTACTGGCGCAGATCGGGAATGGTGGAGGCGAGCGGGGCATCGAGCTCGATGCGGCCGGCGGCTGCCAGCGCCAGGATGCGCGGCGTGGTGAAGAGCACCTTGGTCAGCGAGGCCAGGTCGAACCAGGTGTCGAGCCGCATCGGCCGGCTCTCGGGAAGGCGCGCCGCCAGCCCGGTTGCCGCGCGGATACGCCCATGCTCGAGATCGACCATGCCGAGCACCCCGCCCGGAATGCGGCCCGCCTCGATGAACTGGTGCACCGGCGCGAAGGCGCGGTCGAACACCTGCCGCAGGCCGGCGTCGCAGTCCTGGCCGAGGCTGACGGGCAGGCCGCTCGCCGCCGCCATGGGCCGGGGTCAGCCCGCGATCCGCGGCTGCCGGTCCGCCGCGGCGCGGCGCAGGAAGCCGTCGGCGCGGTGCAGCGCCGTTTCGGCGGCATCCTTGTCCATGCCGGTCAGCGCCATGAGCAGGGCGAGCTTCACGCTGTTGTTGCTCTGGGCCAGGAACTGCTCGGCCGCCTCGGCCGAGCAGCCCGCCACCTCGACCAGGATGCGGGTGGCCCGCGCCGCCAGCTTCTGGTTGCTCACGGAGAGGTCCACCATCAGGTTCTCGTAGGTCTTGCCCATGCGGATCATGCTGGCCGTGGTCAGCATGTTGAGCACCAGCTTCTGCGCCGTGCCGGATTTGAGTCGGGTGGAGCCGGTCAGCGCCTCGGGCCCGACCACCGGCGAAATGGCGATCTCGGCCAGCCGGGCAATGGCGGAATCGGGGTTGCAGGACAAGGCCACCGTGGTCGCGCCGACCTCGGCGGCATAGTCCAGCCCGCCGATCACATAGGGCGTGCGCCCGCTGACGGCGATGCCCACGACCACGTCACGGGCTTCGAGGGCGATGCTTTCCAGGTCCCTGCGGCCCTCGTCGCGGTCGTCCTCGGCCCCTTCGATGGGATGGCGCAGCGCCCGTTCGCCCCCGGCGATCAGGCCGATGACCATGCCCTCGGGCACGCCGAAGGTGGGGGGGCATTCGGAAGCGTCGAGCACGCCCAGCCGGCCGCTGGTGCCGGCTCCCATATAGATCAGCCGCCCGCCGGCCTTGAAGGCCTCGACGATGCGGTCCACCGCCACGGCGATCTCGGGCAGCACCTTCCGCACCGCCTCGGGAACCTTGTGGTCCTCCGCATTCATGGCCGAGAGGATCTGGCTGGTCGACATGAGGTCGATCTGCATGGTGTCGGGGTTGCGCGCTTCCGAGACCAGATGTCCCAGCTCCGCGATCAGGGCGCTCTTTGCCATGGTGCCTTCACTCGTCATTCGCGGCGGATGCTAGAAGCGAATATTCCTTGTGTCAACGAAACAGGGAATATTATATTCCATCTTCCTGTCACATCTGTCGGCTATGGGCGAGAAGGGCCACGAAGGCGGCAGGAACGAAACGGCGTTGCCATCGGCCGCCCATCGGCACTAGTGCTGAACGCCGATGGAGCGCCAAGGCGTCCACGGGTCCCGCCACCGCGTCATGTCACGGAAGAAGCCATGTCCATTCTGAAGATCCTCGGGGCGCAACTGGAGTCCATGACGCAGGCGGACCGGCAGATCGCCCGGTTCATCCTCGACGATCCCGAGCGCATGCTGTCGCTGTCCTCGGCCGCCCTGGCCGAGGCCACGGGGCGCAGCCAGTCGAGCGTGGTCAAGTTCAGCCAGAAGCTGGGCTATGCCGGCTACCAGCAGCTCAAGCTGGCGGTGAACAAGGCCAAGGCGCTGGAAGGGCACGCGCCGGCCGGCGTCATCCATGGCACCATCGACGCCAGCGACAGCTACGTGACCATCCTGCAGAAGCTGATCGGCAGCAAGCTGCTGTCCATGCGCGAGACCACCGCCGCCAATGGCGAGGAAACCATCGATTCCGCGCTCGATGCCCTGGTCGGCGCCCGCAAGATCCAGCTCGCCGGCGTGGGCGCCTCCTCGCTGGTGGCCAAGGATTTTTCCTATAAGCTCCTCAAGCTCGGGCGCACCGTGCTGCTCGACAGCGACACCCATATCCAGATCTCCAACGCCTCGGCGCTCGACGGCTCCGACGTGCTGGTCGCCCTGTCCCATTCCGGCCGCAGCGTCGAGATCCTGCGCATCGCCGAGCTCGCCAAGCAGCGCGGCGCCACCATCGTCTCGGTCACCGGGCTGCAGCCCAATCCGCTGCTCGAAATGGCCGATATCAGCCTCTATACCGTAGCCGACGAGGAGCGGGTGCGCTCTTCGGCCATCACCTCGCGCGATGCCCAGCTCATGCTCATGGACATGCTGTTCATCCTGCTGCTCCGGCGCCAGTCGGATGCCTATGACTATATCCATCGCAGCGAGGCTGCCGTCACCGTGCTCAAGGCCTGAGCCGGCCCGGCTGGTATGGGCTCGGGCGGGTGGAACCGGAAAGCCGCGCGTCATTGGCCCGGCATTTTGTAATTTTCTATTCTTGACATGCAAAATTTTTGGAATTTAGTATTCCATAACCGGCGGCCCGTGGAGGGGCGCTCCGGCTTGGAGGGACCTGCGCGGGTCGCAGGGCAATCGGAGACGGCGTCTTGGCTCAATTATCGCTCCGCGGCATCAAGAAGCGCTTCAGGAATACCGACGTCCTGCATGGCATCGATCTCGAGATCGGGGACCGGGAATTCGTGGTCTTCGTCGGGCCCTCCGGCTGCGGCAAGTCTACCCTGTTGCGCCTGATCGCCGGCCTCGACCCGATCTCGGAAGGCGAATTCTACCTCAACGGCCAGCGGATGAACGAGGTGGCGCCCTCGCGCCGCGGCATCGCCATGGTGTTCCAGTCCTATGCGCTCTACCCGCATATGGACGTCTACGAGAACATGGCCTTCGGCGCCCGGCTTATGGGCCTCGAGAAGGTGGAGGTCGAGCGGCGCATCGCGGAGGCGGCGCGCATGCTGCGTCTCGAGCAGCTGCTGCAGCGCAAGCCGCGCGAGCTTTCCGGCGGCCAGCGCCAGCGCGTCGCCATCGGCCGCGCCCTGGTGCGCAAGCCCGATGTCTTCCTGCTCGACGAGCCCCTGTCCAATCTCGATGCTGCCCTGCGCTCCGAGGTCCGGCTGGAAATCGCCCGTCTTCACCGGGAGATAGGCGGCACCATGATCTACGTCACCCACGACCAGGTGGAGGCCATGACCCTGGCCGACAAGATCGTGGTGATGAATGCCGGCCGCATCGAGCAGGTCGGCTCGCCCCGCGATCTCTACGAGACGCCGGCCAACACCTTCGTCGCCACCTTCATCGGCTCGCCGCGCATGACGCTGGTTGACGTTCGGCAGCAGGGCGGGCGGCTTTTTGTCACCGATGGTGGCTCCATTGCGGTGGATTCGTTAGCAGACTGTGAACATCTGCGGCTCGGATTGCGGCCGGATGCGGTGAAGTTGACCAAGGGCCGCAACGCCGACGGCTTCATCGCGCAGGTGGTCTACACGGAGTATCTGGGCGACAACGCCTATGTCTATGCACGCCTCGCCGACGGCACCCTGCTGGCGGCGCGCACCGCCCCCAACGACACCTTCGCGCCCGACGAGCCGGTGACCGTCACGGTCGAGCCGGGCACGGCGCATTTCTTTTCCGCCGAGGATGGCCGGCGGCTGGCGCCGTGAGGCGCCGGGACCAGTCCATGCCAAACAGACCTTTCAGGAGAGGGAACACATGAAGACCAATCTGATCCGCATCGGCGCGGCCCTCGGGGCCGTGCTGGCCGCCGCCCCCGCGCTCGCCCAGGAGCTCACCTTCTGGAGCTGGCGCCAGGAGGACCGGGCGGCCTATGAGCAGTTCATCGACACCTTCGAGGCGGCCAATCCCGGCATCACCGTCAAGTTCGAGACCTTCGAGGCGGCCAACTACAACACCATTCTCTCCACCGCCCTGGCCGGCGGCACCGGCCCCGACGTGATGATGGTGCGCGCCTATGGCGGGCTGGAGAACGTCGCCTCCGCCGGCTATCTCGAGCCGCTGACCGTCGAGACCGTTCCGGCCCTGGCCGATTTCGCCGCCCCGGCCCTCGCCGCCGAGAGCATGCGCGCGGACGGCACCATCTACGCGGTGCCCTTCGCCAGCCAGACCCAGCTGGTCATCTACAACAAGGCCATCTTCGACGCCAACGGCATCGAGGAGCCGCAGACCTGGGAGGAGCTGGTGGCCCTGAGCCAGACGCTCAAGGACGCCGGCGTCATCCCCTTCGCCAACGGCACCGCCACCGCCTGGCAGAACGAGACGGTCACCTTCGGCCTGGGCTCGTCCCTGATGGGCAAGGACTTCTACGACGAGCTGATGGCCGGCACCACCGACTTCACCGACGAGCGCTTCACCGGCGCCCTGGCCGCGATCCGCGACCTCGCCGCCGAATACTTCCCCGACGGCTTCATCGGGCTGGACTACCCCTCCGCCCAGCAGCTCTTCAGCTCGGGCATGGCCGGCATGTTCGTGGGCGGCTCCTATGAGCTGGCGACCTTCCAGGCGCAGAACCCGGACATCGAGCTGGGCATGTTCGCCGCCCCCGGCGAGACGGCCGAGGACGACAAGCTGGTCGGCCTCTATTTCGACGGCGGCTATGCGGCCAATGCCGCCGGCGCCAACAAGGAGGCGTCGATCACCTTCCTCAACTATCTCGCCAGCCACGAATTCGGCCAGGCCTTCGCCAACACGCTCAACAACGTCTCCGCCGTGCCGGGCGTGACCTTCGACAATCCCCTGCTGGCCGAGGTGAACGAGCTCAACCAGTCGTCCATCCCCTATCTGATGCTGGTGCACTTCCGTTATGGCGAGCCCTCCGGCTCGGTGCTGATCCAGGGCGAGATGCAGAAGCTGTTCGCCGGCGAGACCACGCCCGAAGCCATCGGCGAGGCGCTCACCACGGGCCTTGCCGCCTGGTACGAGCCGTTCCAGAACTGAGGCTCGTCGTCCGCATGGCTTGCCTTTGCCTAAGGGGAAGGCAAGCCCGACGGACCGGATGAGGGGTCTTTCGACAAGACCCTCGCTTGCCGGAAGGCCCCCTCGTCCTCCCCCTCTCCCCCAAGGGAGAGCGCAAAGAGCCGATGCTTCTTGGGATTGGCCCAAGGGAATGGCACCCCGCGACTGCAACGCAACAGGAGCGCGCCCGAAATGCCGCAACTCAGGATGACCGGCCGCGGCCTCTGGATCACGGTGCTGATCGTGCCGCCCCTGGCCTTCGTGGCGCTGTTCATCGTCTACCCGATCATCTCGGCCTTCGCCTATGCCTTCTTCGACTGGCAGGGGCTGCGGCGCGGCGACTTCGTGGGGCTGGAGAACTTCCACACCGTCCTGTTCGTCGAGCCCTACCGGAGCTGGACGCTCAATGCCTTCCGCAACAACGTCATCGTCTTCTTCGCGCTGATGGTGCTGCAGAACGGGCTGGGCTTCATCCTCGCCTATGCGCTCTGGCGCGAGCTGCCCGGCGCGCGCTTCCACCGCATCGCCGTCTTCCTGCCGGTGGTGCTCTCCACCATCATCGTCGCCTATCTGTTCAAGCTCTTCTACCACCCGCTGTTCGGCGTGGTGAACATCACCCTCAAGAGCATCGGGCTCGGCTGGCTGGCCCAGCCCTGGCTGGGACAGAGCTCGACGGCGCTGTGGTCGCTGATCGTGGCGCAGGCCTGGCACATGGTGGGCTTTCCCACCCTGGTGTTCCTGGCCGGCATGCAGCGCATCCCGGGGGAAATCCTCGACGCGGTGCGCATGGAAACCGAGAGCGAGTGGGTGAAGATCACCAAGATCGTCTGGCCGCTGGTGGCGCCCAGCGCCACCATCGTGTTCACCCTGCTCTTCGTCGGCGCCTTCAACTGGTTCGAGCTGCCCTACATCATGGCCGGGCTCGACGGCTCGCCCTTCGGCTCCACCGACGTGCTGGGGCTGTATTTCTACCGCACCGCCTTCGGCAACGTCTCGGCCGGCCAGCAGGATTTCGGCCTGGGCAGCGCGCTGGCCGTGCTCATCTTCCTGTTCATCGCCGCCATCGCCAGCGTCATCACCGTGCGGCTGCGCGCCCGGGAGATCCAGCTATGAGCGCCACCGCCGCGACCACCACCTATTACGACCGGCGCGGGCTGCTCGGCACGCTGGGCCGCGACGGGCTGCTGCAGATCATCCTGGTCGCCAACACCGTCATCATGCTGGCGCCCATCGTCATCATGGTCTTCTCGGCCTTCAAGACGACGCCGCAGATCTTCCAGTCGCCCTTCTCGGTGCCGGACTTCACCCAGGTGGGCAACTTCGTCAAGATCTGGACCGAGACGAACTTCCTGCGCTACCTGCTCAACTCCTTCTTCGTCACCGGCGCCTCCATGGTGCTGATCCTGACGCTGGGCACCATGGCCGCCTATGCCATCGGCCGCTACCAGTTCACCGGGGCGAGCTTCATCCTGATGTTCTTCCTGGCCGGCCTGACCCTGCCGCTCAAGCTCGCCATCATCCCGCTGTTCATGCTGATGCGGGACCTGTCCATCCTCAACAACCAGCTCTCGCTGATCTTCGTCTATACCGCCATGGGCCTGCCCACGACGGTATTCATCATGACCGGCTTCATCCGCACCCTGCCCAGCGAGCTGGAGGATGCGGCGCGCATGGACGGGGCGAGCGAGGCGCGCATCATGTGGTCCATCATGCTGCCGCTGGTGCGCCCGGCCATGGTCATCGCCGGCATCCAGAACGTGGTGCCCATCTGGAACGACTTCTTCTTTCCCCTGGTGTTCATCCAGAACGACAACCTCAAGACCCTGCCGCAGGGGCTGACCACCTTCATGGGCGAATACACCACCGACTGGGGCGTGCTGTTCTCTGGGCTGACCCTGTCGGCCGCCCCGATCATCATCATCTATGTCGTGCTCTCCCGGCAGTTCATCGCCGGCATGACCTCGGGCGCGGTGAAATGAAGCTCGACAGATCCGGTCTGATCGTCTCCTGCCAGGCGCGGGCCGACAATCCCCTGCACGGCCCGGTTTTCATGGGCGCCATGGCGCTGGCGGCGCGCGACGGCGGGGCGGTGGCCATCCGCGCCAACGACCCCGACGACATCGCCGCGGTCAAGGCCGCCGGCCTGCCGGTGATCGGCATCCACAAGGTGTTCTCGGACCGTTTCCCGGTCTACATCACCCCCGGCTTCGCCGCGGCCGAGGCCATCGTCGCCGCCGGCGCGGACGTCGTCGCGCTCGACTGCACCCCGCGTCCCCGCGACGGCGAGCCGGCGCCCGTCCTGGTGCGGCGCATCCGCGAGGAGCTCGGCGCGGAGGTCTTCGCCGACATCTCCACCCTGGAGGAAGGCCTGGCGGCGGCCGATTGCGGCGCCAACTATGTGGCGACCACGCTTTCGGGCTATACCGAGGCGACCCAGCCCAAGCCGGAGGCGCCCGACCTGGCCCTGATCGAAGCCCTGGCCAGGCGCCTTGCAGTCCCCGTCATCGCCGAGGGACGCTACAACACGCCGGCCCTGATGCGGCGCGCCTTCGAGGCGGGCGCCCATGCCGTTGTGGTGGGCACCATGATCACCAACCCCCGCGAGATCACCCGCGCCTTCGTGCGCCAGGGCGTGCCGGGATGAGCCTGCCGGTGCATCTGGGCATCGATGTCGGCGGCACGGCCAGCCGCTGGGTGGCCTGCGGCGACGACGGCGAGGTCGTGGTCCGGGGCAAGGCGGCCGGCGCCACCGGCCACGTCTTCAACCCGGCGGAACGCGAGCGGCTGCGCATCGCCCTCGAGGCCATCGCCGCCGGCCTCGCCGAGGCCGGCATCCGGGCCGGCAGCGTCACCGCCGGCCTCACCGGCTACGGCTCGGCCGTGGCCGCCGAGGTCACGGCATTGCTCGCGGCTACCTTCGGCGTCGGGAGCGGCGACATCGTCGTGGTCGACGACATGCTGCTCGCCTATATGGCGGTGTTCGCGCCGGGCGAGGGGCACCTGATCTCGGCCGGCACCGGCTCGATCGGCCTGCATGTCGGGGCGGACGACACCCATGTGCGCGTCGGCGGCCGCGGCATCCTGATCGACGACGCCGGATCGGGAAGCTGGATCGCCCTGCGCGCCATCGACCGGATCTACCGCCATCTCGACCATACCGGCTCGTTCGAGGGCGTCTCGGGGCTGGCCGCGAGGCTTTTCGAGGCCATCGGCAGCCGCGACTGGCACGGGGTCCGCCAGTTCGTCTATGGCGGCGACCGCGGCCGGATCGGCTCGCTGGCCGTGGCCGTCGGCGGGGCCGCCGAGGAGGGGGACGCGGCGGCGCTGTCCATCCTGCGCGCGGCGGGCGGCGAGCTGGC
>ENA-UOVV01001548-UOVV01001548.1-compost-metagenome-genome-assembly--contig:-NODE-1548-length-16274-cov-23.081448_pt1 | contig 16274 bp, 21 predicted proteins | sample MGYA00238155_ERZ761577 | MGnify/ENA primary metagenome ERZ761577 (study PRJEB28898, sample SAMN06268775) | compost metagenome | isolation source: Emeryville, CA | place: USA:Emeryville, CA | collected...
GGGGTTGTGGCTGATGGCACTCGGCGCCACCGGCACCCAGTGCTCGAAGGCGAGTGCGGCCTTCTCCTCCTCCGTTTCATCGAACACCCTGCGCCAGGGGATCGGCGTCGAGGCCTTGCGGCCGGCATGGGCGAGCTGGATGCCCGCGGCCGAGCCTTCGGCATGGAGGAAATCGACGATGCGCCTGAGCGGCGCGACCTGCCCGTCTTCCCACAGGCCGAGGTCGCCATAGGAGATGCGGGCCTCGGGGTTCACGCCCGTCGCTTCGAGGATGACGAGGCCGAAGCCACCCATCGCAAAGCGGCCCAGATGCACCAGGTGCCAGTCATTGGCGTAGCCATGCTTCGCCGAATACTGGCACATGGGTGCGATCACCGTGCGGTTGCGCAGGGTGAGGTCGCGGAGGGTGAATGGGGAGAAGAGCTGGGACATTTGCCGTCTGCCGCTGGAGATCGATGCGGCGAATGTGCATATGGCGCCATCCATCGGCAAGTACCGATGAACGAAAGTCTGACATGCGTGGCAGGCGTCCGCCGGACGTCAGTCCGTCACGGTGTACCGGGTGATGCCGCCGGCCGCCACCGTCATCCGCTGGCGGGCCTCGCCCTTGTAGAATGTGCCGGCGTCAACGTCCCAGCAACCGGCGGAAACGGTCCACTGGTAGCGGCCGCCGGCCGGAATCGCCATGCCCTCGGGCAGGCGGTTGAGCCCGTAGGTGTTGGCGTTGCAGTTGGAGATCAGCACGGCATGGAGCTGGTCGTTCGTGGCGTTGACCACTTCGATCGTGCCGGTCGCGGTGCCGGGCTCCACCAGCTCGCCCCCCGTAATCCATGCGTCGCCCGAGCAGGCCGCGAGCGGCATGACGAAGAGCATCGCGGCGAGGCCGCGGCAGATAGACTGCATTGTGATCCCCCATTGCGCCGCATCCTTTGCGGCGACTTTCACGATGGCGACAACTGCTAGCAGAGACTGAAATATCTCTCAATCATCAGACGTCAGGAGTAGTAGTAAATTCCTTAGGGCGGCGCGATATTCTTCAGGCGGCCTGCGTGCGGCGGTGGCCGCTGACTTCCGAGCCGGCGTTGCGCGGCAACATGAGCAGTTGCAGCGATGCGGCGACGCAGAGCGCACCCACCACCAGGAAGGCGACACGGAAATCGGTGAGTTCGAGGGCAGGGGCGCCGCGCACCACCTGCGAGACGTTGAGGATTGCCGCGGCGAGCGCCACGCCGAACACCATCGAGATCTGCTGGAACATGCTCGACAGGGTGGAAGCCGATCCGCGCTTGTCGCCGTCGATATCGGCGAAGGCGAGGGTGGCGAGCGCGGTGAACTGCATGGAGCGGGTCAGCCCGGCGAAGAACAGGATCGCGAAGGTTACCGGGTAGGCGGTGTCGGCACCGAGAAGGCCGCAGACGACGATCGAGAGCCCGGCCAGCGTGCCGTTGATGGTGAGGACGTTGCGGAAGCCGAAGCGGCGGAGGATCGGCGTGGTCACCGACTTCATCAGCAGGTTGCCGAGGAAGTAGACCAGAACCAGCCCGCCGGCCGCCAGCGGATCGAGGCCGAAGCCGACCTGGAACATCAGCGGCAGCAGGAACGGCGTAGCGTTGATGGTGAGCCGCAGCACCGCGCCCGCCAGCGCCTCGGAGGCGGCGAAGGTGGGGATGCGCAGCGTATTGAGGTCGAGCAGCGGATGGCTCGTTCGCCTGAGCCACAGCACCGCCGCCACGCCGAAGGCCAGTCCGAGGGCGGCAAGGCCGGCAGCGAGCGGCAGCGGGAGCGTGCCCTGCGCGAGGCTGTCAAAGCCATAGAGCAGGGCGGCGAGGCTGATCGCGGTCAGCACGAACCCGGCGAAATCGAAGGGGTGCGACTTGAACTCGGTATCCTTCGGGATGATGCGCAGCACAAGCAGCAGGCCGGCAATGCCGAGCGGCACGTTGATCCAGAAGTTCCAGTGCCAGCTGGCATAGGTGGTGAGGTAGCCACCGATCGCCGGGCCGACCACCGGGGCGAACAGGGCCGGCCACACGGTGAGCCCGATGGCCTGCACGATCTCGGACTTCTGCACGCTGCGCAGCACGATCACCCGGCCGATGGGGAACATCAGCGCGCCGCCCGCGCCCTGCACGATGCGCGCGGCGACGAACTGCGTCAGGTCCGTTGCCATGCCGCAGGCGAGCGAGGAGATGGTGAAGACCAGCATGGCGGAAAGGAACACGCGCCGCGCCCCGAAACGGTCGGAGAGCCAGCTGGCGCTGGGGATCACCACGGCGGCCATCAGCATGTAGGCGGTGATGCCGATGCTCATGTCGAGCGTGGCCACGCCGAAATCCTTCGCCATCACCGGCAGCGCCGTGACGATGATCACGCCATCGAGGATCTGCATGAACATCGAGGCCGCAACGACAAGGGACACGTTGCGGGAATGCGCGGAGAAGGTCTGTGACATCGGCCTGGCGGGTAGATCGTTAGCAGCCTATCGATACACCCGCGCGCCTTGCTTGGCGCGCACAATAAAGTCCGACAATCGTCGTAGCGGTAACGCGAAATACTGGCGGAAGACGGCTTGCTCCCGAGCGATGAGCGGGGTTCTCTACCGCTCCGTCACTTTCAGATTCCGGTTCCGCCATGCCTTTCTTCGACCTGCCGCAGGACAAGCTCGTCAGCTACCGTTCGAGCACTCCCGCTCCTGCCGATTTCGACGCCTTCTGGAACGCGACGCTCGGCGAGGCGCGCCAGCATCCGCTCGATGCCGAGTTCACGCCGGTGGATTTGGGCCTCGACGCGTTCGACGTGTTCGACGTGACCTTCTCAGGCTTCGGCGGCCACCGCATCAAGGGCTGGTACATCAAGCCGGCGGGCAAGGAGCCGACGGGCACGGTGGTGAAGTTCATCGGCTACGGGGGCGGCCGCGGCTTTCCGCATGAGCACCTGCTGTGGCCGGCCACCGGCCGTGCCGTGTTCGTGATGGATACGCGGGGGCAGGGGAGCAGCTGGTCGGTGAGCGACACGGCCGATCCGATCGGCTCCGACCCCGCTCATCCCGGCTTCATGACGCGCGGCATCACCGACAAGTCGTCCTACTACTACCGGCGCGTCTACACCGACGGCGTGCGGGCGGTGGAGGCGGCGCTGAGCCGCCCCGAAACCAACCCCGACAAGCTGGCAGTGGTGGGCGGCAGCCAGGGCGGCGGCATCTCGATTGCCGTGGCCGGGCTCGAACCGCGAGTGAAGGCAGCAATGCCGGACGTGCCGTTCCTCAGCGACTTCCGCCGCGCCGTCGGCCTCACCACGCGCGACCCCTACTGCGAGATCGTGCGCTATCTCGTGGTGCACCGTGCCAGCACCGAGCGGGTCTACGAGACGCTCAACTATTTCGACGGCATCCATTTCTCGGCCCGAGCCAGGATGCCCGCGCTGTTTTCGGTCGGCCTGATGGACGACGTCTGCCCGCCCTCGACAGTCTACGCCTCGTTCAACGCTTGGGCGGGCGACAAGGAGATCGAGGTCTACACCTTCAACAACCACGAAGGCGGCGGCGTCTTCCAGGACACCGCGCAGGTCCGGTGGCTGAAGAAGGTGCTGGGCTGACCCCATGAAAAAGACCGGCGGGTGGGCCCCGCCGGTCTCCTCGTGTTTGCGCCCGCTTACTGAGCCGGAGCCTGTTCGAGCGGGATGCACCGGCCATCGACCAGCACCTGCCCTTCGGGGCAGATCAGCGGCTCGTCAGCAGGAGCTTCTTCCGACGGAGCGGCTTCCTCAACAGGTGCGGCCTCTTCCTCGGCGGGAGGCGCAGGTTCCTCGGCAGGAGGCGCCGGTTCCTCAACCGGGGCCGCGGGCTCCTCAGCTGGAGGCGCGGGTTCTTCCGCCGGAGCTGCGGGCTCTTCAGCCGGCGCAGCCGGTTCCTCGGCCGCCGGCGCCGGTTCCTCGGCCGCCGGCGCCTGCTCCTCGGCCGCCGGTGCCTGCTCCTCGGCCGGCGCCTGCTGCTCGATCTGCACGCACTTGCCGTCGATCAGCTCCTGGCCTTCCGGACAGGTTTCGGGCGTGGCGGGCTGCTCTTCGGCAGGGACAGCCTCGTCGGCCGGCTCTTCGGCTGCCGGTTCTCCGGCAGCAGGAGCGTCATCCTCGGCCGCAGGCTGCTCTTCGCCTTCAGCCGGCTCCTCGGCCTCGGGCGGACGTCCGAGTTCCTCGGCGGCCTGTTCAGGCTCCACGGCCTCCTCAGGCGCCTGCTCGGGGGCGGGTTCCTCCACCTCTGGTGCAAAGATCGGGATGGTCTCGCCCTCGGGCTCGGCCGCCACCGCTTCCTGCGGGTCTTCGGTGACCTGGGCCTCGACGACCGGCACCTCGACATTGGCCTGCTGCTCGATGAAGTCGATGTCGATGTTGTTGTTGATCACCACGTTGTTCTGGATGATCACAGGGCCGACATACTCGGTTTCGCGGAAGCGCTCGCGGCTGCGTTCGCCGAACTCGATGCTGACGCGCAGCTCGGGCTCGACGAAGCGGCGGACGGGGACGAACACCCAGTCGTCTTCCGGCGGTTCGCCGACATTGACCTCGATGTTGATCTGGAAGCCGTCGCGCTCCGGCGGCAGCGGGGCCCAGCCGATGTAGTCATTGCTGCGCCGCCAGCTCACCCAGGCCGGGGCCCACTTCGTGCCAGGGACCCAGCACCAGCCGAGCCGACGGTCATCGACCCAGCGGCCATAGTGATAGACGGCCCAGGCGAAGGGCTCGCTGGATTTGAAGTACCAGCCGCGGTCGCGCAGCCAGATCCAGCGGCCATTGGTGTAAGGCCGCCAGTCTGCGTTCACGCGCGGACAGAAGACATAGCGATATCTGGGGTGCTTCACCCAGATGCCGTGCGGGCGCAGCTCGCCGAAGAACAGGTTGAAGCCGGCGCGCACCTCCTGCGCCTGAACCTGCGTTACGCCGAGCGGCGTAGCCATGAGGCCGATCGGGGCCGCCGCGAGGATTGCGATTGTCGCAAGACCTCCCAAGAACCGGGACGTTTTCATTGTTCTCTTCCTTGTTCGTGTCGTCCACCACCTGGCCAGCAAACTTTCATGCAAGCCGGCGGTTCCACGAGGAAGAGGCCTGGTCAGCCGGCGAGCGTGTCCACCTTGCGCAGGGCGGGGAACAGCCGGGCCCAGAGCAGCACTACGGCTATGGTGCCGATGCCACCCACGGCCACTGCCATCACCGGGCTCATGATGCCCGCTGTGATACCGGCGCGGAACTCGCCGAGCTGGTTCGAGGTGCCGATGAAGAGCGAGTTCACGGCGTTGACGCGGCCGCGCATATGCTCGGGCGTCATCAGCTGCACCAGAGAGGAACGCACGACGACGCTGATCGTGTCGGCGGCCCCCAGGATCAGCAGCATGGCAATGGAGAGGGCGATGTTGGTGGAGTAGGCGAAGACGACGGTGGCCACGCCGAAGATGCCGACGGCCCATAGCATCTTGATCCCCACGCCGTGCTTGAGCGGGAAGCGAGCGAGATAGAGCGACATGACCACTGCGCCGATGGCGGGCGAGGTGCGCAGCAGCCCCAGCGCCCACGGCCCGGCATCGAGAATGTCGCGGGCATAGACCGGCAGCAGCGCCGTCGCCCCGCCGAGCAGCACGGCAAACATGTCGAGCGAGATGGCGCCCAGCATCAGCGGCTTCGACCAGATGAAGGCGACTCCGGCGAAGACCGACTCGAAGGTCACCGGCTGGCGCTTCGGCGCCTCTCCGGGATGCACGATGCGGATGACGTTGAAGCTGGCGCCGAGGAAGGCGACGGCCGCGGCGGCGAAGGGCACGACGTCGCCAAACCCATAGAGCACGCCGCCCAGTGCGGGCCCCACGATCAGCGCCGTCTGCATCACCGAGGTGGAGGTGGCGACGGCCTGCGTCAGCTGCGATGCCGGCACGATCGAGGGCAGCAGCGCCGCCATGGTGGGTCGCTCGAAGGCAGCGCAACAGCCCATCGCCGCCACGGCGACGAACACGCCCCAGACCGGCAGCCAGCCCTGCCAGACGCCGATCGCCACGAAGACCATCGTCACCGCTTCGATCAACTGGCAGACGAGGCCAATCGCCCGCCGGTCGAACAGGTCCGCCACCTGTCCGGCGACGAAGGTCAGCACCAGCATGGGCAGGAACTGGAAGAGGCCGACAAGGCCGAGGTCGAACGGGTTGCGCGTCGTGTCGTAGACAAGCCAGCCGATGGCGACGGCCGAGCCCTGGAACCCCATCGACGAGAGCGCTCTCGAGGAGAGGAAGTGCCGGAACGATGGGAGCCTGAGGACGTGGGGCGGGGCGGGAGCGTCTGCGGTCGATGTCATTATGCATATGGCAATGACAGCTCCCCGCCTGTGCGACAAGCGGGCGCGACGCTACAGAGGTCAGAATCCCGCTTGCGCCGAACCGTACGTTACGGTACGGCTGCATCCAACATGCGGAGCGACCGGGTGAGCCTTGGGGGAGGCCGGTCGTCGCTCAACCAATGGATCAAGACTTGGCCGCCATCGCCCACAGCGACGAAACCTTCACGCCACGCCAGCAGCAGGTGCTGACGGCGGCGCTCGACCTTCTGGTCGAGCAGGGGGACCGGCTGACCATGACATCGGTGGCGCGCCGCGCCTCGTGCTCCAAGGAAACGCTCTACAAGTGGTTCGGCGACCGCGACGGGCTGCTCACCGCCACCGTGCAATGGCAGGCCGCCAAGGTGAAGGCACCGCATGTCGACCGCTACCGCCTCGACGCCGCCTCGCTGCGCAGCAGCATCGAGCAGTTCGCGCGCGACCTGCTGGGCACCATCGTAGGTGAGGTGTCGGTGACGCTCAACCGCCTCGCCGTCACCCATGCGGCGAGCGAAGAGAGCGGGCTCGGGGCCATCGTGCTGGAGAACGGGCCGCTCGCCATCCGCAAGCGGCTGAAGCCGGTGCTGGAAGCCGGCCGTGACGCACGCCTGCTCCGCTTCGACAGTTCCGAGGAGGCCTATCGCAGCTTCTTCGGGCTGGTGGTTCGCGACGTGCAGATCCGCTTGCTGCTGGGTGAGAAGATCCACCCGACCGAGGCCGAAGTGGTGAAGGAAGCGGCGCGCGCCACCGAGCAGTTTTTTGCCATCTACGGGGCGCACGCCTCGCATTGAACGTGGCCGCGAGGCCCGAACGAAACCGGCCGTCAGGGGCCCAACGCACAAAGGGAGACAACCATGCGCGTCTATTATGATCGGGATGCCGATCTCAACATCATCAAATCCAAGAAGGTCGCGATCGTCGGCTACGGCTCGCAGGGCCACGCGCATACGCTGAACCTGCGCGACTCGGGCGTCACCAATGTCGTTTCGGCGCTGCGTCCCGGTGGCGCTTCGGCCAAGAAGGCCGAGGCCGAGGGCCTCAAGGTCATGTCGATCGCCGAGGCTGCTGCTTGGGCTGATGTCATCATGATGCTCATTCCCGACGAGCTGCAGGCCGACGTCTACAAGAACGAGATCGAGCCCAATATCCGTGACGGCGCCGCCATTGCCTTCGCGCACGGCCTCAACGTCCACTTCAACCTCATCGAGCCCAAGAAGACGGTCGACGTGATCATGATCGCGCCGAAGGGCCCGGGCCACACCGTGCGCGGCGAGTTCCAGAAGGGCGGCGGCGTGCCGTGCCTCATTGCCGTCCATCAGGACGCTTCGGGCAACGCCCAGGACATCGCGCTTGCCTACGCCTCCGCCATCGGCGGCGGACGTTCGGGCATCATCGAGACCAATTTCCGCGAAGAGTGCGAGACCGACCTGTTCGGTGAGCAGGTCGTGCTCTGCGGCGGCCTCGTCGAGCTCATCCGCGCTGGCTTCGAGACGCTGGTGGAAGCCGGCTACGCTCCCGAAATGGCCTATTTCGAGTGCCTGCACGAAGTGAAGCTGATCGTCGACCTGATCTACCAGGGCGGCATCGCCAACATGAACTACTCGATCTCGAACACCGCCGAGTGGGGCGAGTACGTGTCGGGTCCGCGCATCATCACCTCGGAAACCAAGGCCGAGATGAAGCGCGTCCTCAAGGACATCCAGTCGGGCAAGTTCACCTCGGAGTGGATGCAGGAGTACCGTTCGGGTGCCTCGCGCTTCAAGGCCACCCGCCGCCTCGCCGACGAGCACCAGATCGAAGTCGTGGGCGAGAAGCTGCGCGGCATGATGCCGTGGATCAAGGCCGGTGCCCTGGTCGACAAGTCGAAGAACTAATTTTATCGACGTCCTGACATCAATTTCGGCCCCCCGTAATAATACTGCGGAGGGCCGTTTGCTTTCATGCGCTGATTGATCGGTCGGCTTCCTGGTGCTCTTATCTTTCCTGGTGGGTGTCGTAGGGAGGGATGAACAGGATGCACGCAGATTCGATCGCTGAAGTGCAGGCGACTATATTCAAGGAAGTTCTCAATTTTGAAGAACTGCCGGCAATGGCCAGTACGATGGCCGTCGCCACCGGCGATGGCCAGGCAGCAGTTCCATCCTCGGTCTTCGTCGATCTGCAGCTGATGAGCCCCTTGGCGAGGAAGGTGCGGACGACCCGGCCCCAGCAGGACATCGCGCTGGGCACCGTTCCGGCTGAGAAGGAAACCGACTTCAAGCTCGCCGTGCTGGTTCAGAACCGGCAGTTGTTGGAGAGCGCAGAGGTCGAGCGGATCAAGGCGATCGCCAGGGATGAGGTCGATGTCGCCTATATTGGGCGCCAGCAGGCATTCTGGATGCGGCGGAAGCAGCGGCCGCTGGTGATGGGCTGCAGCGTGTCGCCAGCCCAGGCCGGGTACAGCGGTACACTGGGTTTCTTCGCCCGCGGCAAGGACGGGCGGAAGCTGATGGTCTCGAACAACCACGTGCTCGCCAATGTGAACAGCTACCCCAAGGGCAAGCGGATCGTTCAGCCGGCCGATGGGGACGGCGGCAAGAGCCCCGCCGACGAGGTGGCGCGCCTCGACAACTATGTGCCGATCCAGTTCGGCGGGGTGCCGAATGCCGTGGACGCGGCCAGTGCAGTCATCAACCAGGACGTGAGGTTCGACGCGAACAACGTCTACGGTAGCGAAGGCCCTCCCACACTCACCGGGAAGCTCAACAAGTCAGGCGGGGGCGATGTGGTGCTCCCGGGGCTTGCCGTGCAAAAGACGGGCCGCACCACGGGACACACGGTCGGGGCGGTTCGCGCAATCAATGTGAACAACTACGTGGTCAACATGGGACCAGCGGGACTTGCGCGTTTCGACGGGCAGATCCTGTTCGAGGTGCATCCCGGAGCCAAAGCGCCCTTCTCGCGTCCGGGCGACAGCGGATCGCTGATCATGGACATGGACTTTGCGCCTGTAGCGCTCCTCTTTGCCGGCTCGAGCTCAGGCGGCGAAGGTAACCTTGGCATTACCGGCGGAAATCCCATATCCTCGGTGTTGTCCCAGCTCGGGATCGCGTTTGCCTGAGGACCACATGCCGCTCGACAAGAAGGCGTTCGAAGCTGCTGCCTCCATTCAGCGGGAGTTCGAGGAAAGCTATGCCGGCCTCCCTTCGGTGCTGGGTGTGGGGCTGGGCGTGAACAGCGACCACACCGCGCCTGCGATCAACGTCCAGGTCAGCGAGAAGGCGGCCATCGGGGCTCTGCCCAAGACCTTTCACGGGCTGGACGTCGTCGTGGACGTGGTCGGCGAGATTACAGCCTATTGAGCCGGGTCTGGCCGGTTGCCGCCAGCACCGTGCGGACCATCAGGTCAGCCGCTCCGGCATTGTCCAGGCCAGCTGTCCGCGCCAGCGTACGCCAGGTGTGGAAGCTCAGAGCCAGTGTCAGGGCTGCGCCCGCCTTTTCGGGTAGCGCAGAAGCCAGCGACTCATGGATGTCCGCCATGGCGGGGCCAAAGCGGAGCTGCGAGACTTCGCGTAACGTGTCGTTTGTCTCCGCATCGCGGAACACCAGGGCGAGCACACGCTCGTTGCCCTCGTACCAGCGGTAGAGTGCGGTCAGAGCCGCACACAGCCGCTCCTCCGGATCGCTGATCGGCGACCAGCCCTCCGGCGCGGGCGGCGGTGACCGCTCGAGGTGCAGCCCCGAGCAGGCCATGAAGATAGAGCGCTCGTCGGGCAGGTGGGCATACACAGTGTGCCGCTGCACGCCGGCGCGTTCCGCAATCATCGAGATCGTCGTCGAACTGGGGCCGACTTCGCCGTGCAGCGATAGCGCCGCCTCGACGATGCGCTGCCGTGTCTCCGCCTCCTGCTCCGCCCGCTTGTTCTTGGTATAGCTGCGCGCCATTTCAATGCACACGAGTGTGCAGCCATTCAGCTGCGGTTCATGTTCGGTTGCACATATGTGTACCCCGAAATGCAACGCAACTCCAGAGGAACTGCAAATGGATGCTCCAACCTTCGTGGGCGCAAGGAAGTCGGCGCCCGATGTCACCACCTTCACCGGCTTCTTCCCCATCGGTTCGCTAGGAATCCTTCCGGCCAATTCGCATTTCATCAATGCGAAGGAGCCGATCCTGGTCGACACCAATGGGGTCGCCTTCCAGAAGGGTTATCTCGAGGCGCTACAGCAGGTTATCGACCCGGCCGACCTCAAGTGGATCTTCGTCAGCCACACCGATCTGGACCATGTCGGCAACCTCGATGCGGTGATGAAGCTGGCCCCCAACGCCAGGGTCGTGGTGCCGGGTCTCGGCGCGGCCAAGTTCGGGCTGCGCGAGAGCTTCGACATGAGCAGGCTGACGCCGCTCGACCACGGCCAGCGGCTCGACCTCGGCGACCGCGAGCTGGTACTGCTCAAGCCGCCGACCTACGACGCGCCGGAGACCACCGGCTTCTTCGATACGAAGACGCGCGTGCTGTTCAGCGTCGACTCGTTCGGTGCCCTGATGGATGCGCCCTACGAGGAACTGGCTGCGATACCGGAGGAAACGCTGCGCGACGGTATGGCCATGTGGTCGGGCATCGACGCGCCTTGGCTGGGTTTGGTCGACAAGCAGAAGTTCGGCCGACTGCTGGCCGATCTCGAGCGGCTCGATCCGAGCGCGATTATCTCGGGTCACCTGCCGGTGGCCGAAAAGTCGGTGACCCAGAGGTTGTTCCGAAACATGCTGGGCGGCGTCGCCACCCGCATCTCCGGCCCCGACCGCGAGGCCATCGAGGCGCTGTTCGCCGAGCCGGTGGGGGCGTTCTGATGTGTAGGGTGGTCGACCTGAGCGGCGCCCGCCGCGACAATGCCGGGCTGATCAGCATGCCCGTCGAGGCCCTGCCGCCCGGTTGCCGGGGCACGACGTGCCCGGCCTTCGCACTCTGCCAGGCGCGTTGCGAGACGCGGCGCGCCGAACGCGAGACTCCCGGCTACCCGCACGGCGTCACCGCCTGAGTGAAAACAACTGAGGCCCTCGGGCCCCTTTCGTTGCCCGGCCGGCGACCGGATCGCCTAGAAAGCGAAGGGCTCCAGCGGTGCAGCGCGGGAGCCCTTCAGTCCTTTCTATCGCCTGCGGCCGACGGACTACTCATGGTCGCGCGTCATGGAAGCGTTGCGACGGCCACGCCGCATCTCGAAGACATCGGTGCGGGTGAGGCCGATATCGCGCAGCAGATGGTCGTCGAGCTTCAGCAGGTCGCTGAGCGTCCTGTTGCGCTCCACACGTCGGAGCATGCCGGAGAAGTTGAACATTGAAGTCTCCCTGGGTTATGCCGGAGTTGGCGGGCGGGCTTATGAGGATCGCTGGATGAATGTTCTCTGAACGGCGTCAGACATAGAACGATATCCTAATCGTCGCTCGATTGACGCATGGGTCAACCGCTGCGGGCTACCATCGAGCCGAGCAGGAAGGGCTGCATGCGGCGCATCTCGTCGCGGGGCATGCCGATATCGGCAAGCAGGCGGTCGTCGAGATGGTCGATGCGGTGGTGCCGCCGCGTGCGGTTGCGCAGCAGCAGGGTGTCGACAAAACTGGGCATTCGGGTCTCCACTTTCTTCCGGCGTGATTGCCGGTGACGGGTGCGCTATGTGGTGGGTGAGCCTTGAATGGGGACTGAATGCACAGTTCAGATGATATGATGACTCAGAGGATCGCCCTGCCGAGCTTTCCGGTGGAAGGTGGGTGTCAGTGCGGCGCCGTGCGCTACCGCATCACCGCAAGTCCGCTCGTCGTGTACAATTGCCATTGCCGCGACTGCCAGCGGCATTCGGGGGCCACGCACTCGATGTCGATGCCGATCGCCCGCGAGAATTTCGAGCACCTGGGCGGCGAGGTCACGGCCTTCGACAAGGCTGCCGACAGCGGCCGCACCGTGCGCATGCTGGGCTGCGCGATCTGCGGCACCAAGGTGTGGAACGAACCGCTGGCCTCGCCCGGCATGCTGGTGGTGAAGCCGGGCACGCTCGACGATCCGAGCTGGGCCGTGCCGGTGGGCAATATCTGGACCGACTCGGCGCTGCCCTATGCGCCCATCGACTGGGCCCTGCCGCATTTCCCTCGCCAGCCCGCCGACCGCCAGCCGCTCTACGACGCCTGGACCAGGGCGACGCTGGGCTAATTCCGGGTCAGCGCGCGAGCTCCCCCGGCCATGCCGACACCGGCGAAGCTGACAGTCCGCGGAAGTGAAGCAGAACCGCCCGCAGTCCTAACAGCACGCCGATCATCTCGAGCGATTCCTCAATGCAGACTTCGAGTTGATAGAGGGGCTGGTACTCTCCGTTGGTGGCGAGATAGGCCCCCCACATTTCCACGCCCACGGCACCCAGCACGAACGTGGCTCCGGCCGCGACCAGCCGCACTGCGGTGAGCCGGGGGAGGTGCCGGAGGAACGGGATACACGCCAGGGCCGTCACGATCACGCCGGGAATGGCGAACACCACCCAGCTGTAGCGGAGGAAGCCGTCCAGGTTGAGTATGTCGAGGCGCTCGTGCAGCGAGATGCGCTCATCGATGCCGAGGTAGATGAAGCCTATTCCGAGAACCAGCCAGCCCCAGGCTGTCGCCTGCTTCAGCCGGAACTCGGCATGGGCCACGCGGAGCATTGCGGCGGCTGTGATGAACAGCAGCAGCATCGAGAACGTGGCCGGTATGTTCTCTTCCCGGTTGAGGTCGAGGAGATCGCCGCTGATCGGGCCCGCACCAACCGCCACGGCTAGCGCGTTGGCGTAGCCCAGCAGCAGCACTACTGTCGTCGCCGCAGCAAGCCACCAGAACAACCTTTGCAGCGTCGCTTCCTGCACGTTTCCTCTCACCTTGCCGATTCTCCCGATCTTGGACCGGCCTGATCATATTGCGCGGCCTCCTTATTCCAACTGGGGGCAACGCGCCGCCGCTTGCGTCCCGTCGTGCTTTCCCCGATAGCGTCTCAGGCAGCCGGTTGGACCGGCCGACAGGAGAGGACCCCGGCATGTCCAAGGAAACCGATATCGCACTCATCCGGAAGCAGGAGACGGAACTCGTCTTCGCCGAGTTCAACGAATTCGTCGCCCACTCGCTGGGTGAGCGCATCCGCGAGCGGGCGCTGCGGGAGAACCTGGTTATCGTCGTCGACATCCGCACCTGGGATCGGCAGCTCTATTTCATCGGCCTGCCCGGCACGACCGCCGACAATTCCGAGTGGGTGCGGCGCAAGTTCAACCTCGTGCGCCAGACGCAGAAGGCCTCCTATCGCGCGGTGCTCGAAAACAAGACCGACGCCGACCATTTCCTGCCGCGCCGCGGGCTCGACAATGCCGATTTCGTGCTGGCAGGCGGTGGTTTCCCCATCCGAGTCAGGGGCGCCGGCGTCATCGGCTGCATCACCGTTTCGGGGCTGCACGAGCGGGACGACCACCAGCTTGCGGTCGACGGCATCTGCGAGGAACTGGGTGTCGACAAGACCTCGTATACTCTGCCGCCGCTCTGAGCCTGCTTCCACTTGACTTGTACTTCGGCGCTCCGGCATCTGCTCGCCGGGCGTGGAGCGGCCAATGAAACTCAATTACCTCATACTTGACGTGTTTACGCGCGAGCGGCTGAAAGGCAACCCGCTCGCGGTGGTGATGCAGGCCGACGGCCTGCTCGACAACCAGATGCAGGCCATCGCCCGCGAGTTCAACCTGTCGGAGACGGTGTTCATCAACCGCCCGCAGCAGGTGCGCCATACTGCGGCGCTCCGCATCTTCACCCCGCAGGTCGAACTGCCCTTTGCCGGACACCCGACCGTGGGCGCCGCCGTTGCCCTCGGGCTGCAATCGCGTGCCAGCGCCATCCGGCTCGAGGAGAAGGTCGGCATCATCACCTGCCTGATCGAGCGGATCGACAAAAGTGTCGGCCATGCGCGCTTTGCGCTGCCGCGCCTGCCCGAAGAAGTGGGCTCGGCGCCGCCCGCGCTTGCCATCGCCGGCACGCTCGGCCTCGACCCGGAGGATATCGGCTGCGGCGAGCTGAAACCGGCGCTTTATTCGGCTGGCAACCCCTTCTACCTGATCCCGGTGCGCGATGCCGGTTGCCTCAGGCGCATCAATCTCAACCACAACGGCTGGGACGAGATCTATCCATTCGGCCGCGGCTCCATCTACGTTTTCACCCGCACACCCGACGAGCCGGGTTTCGACCTCGCGGCGCGCATGTTCGGTTCGGGGATGGGCGTTGCCGAAGACCCGGCGACGGGGTCGGCGGCCGCGGCGCTGATCGGACTGCTGGCCCGTCACGCGCTGCCCGGCCAGAGCGAGTTCACGCTGCGGCAGGGGCACGAGATGGGCCGGCCAAGCACCATCCAGCTGCAACTGCGGCTTGAGGGCGATCAGCTCACCCATGGCGGTATCGGCGGCGACGCCGTGATCCTCGGCGAAGGCGTGCTCGAACTCGACGACTAGGTTGGCCAGTGGGTGTGGAGGCCGCCATCACGATCTCCCCCGCCAGCTAGTGACTCACCGGCGATTGGTTTAGCTTCGCCCTCGTGGAAAACCGGAGGGAGCCATGGATTTCGCGTATATCCTCGGCCTGTTGCTGTTCTTCATTCACGTTGTCGCCTTCGTCGCCGGTGGGGCGAACGGCGTGCTGATGCCCATCATCGGGCCCAAGCTCGCCACGGCCACGCCGGAGGTGCGCACGCAGCTCTTCGACATTGCCGACAAGCTGTCCAAGGTCGGCAAGTTCTCGATGGGCACGCTGCTGGTCACGGGCGTGCTGACGCTGTGGCTCAAGTGGAACTGGGTGCCGCTCAACCCCATCTGGTTCTGGATCAAGATGGCGGCCATCGTCGCGATGATCTTCTGCATCGTGCAGAACGAGCGCAACGGCAAGCTGGCGCGCAGCGGCGACCGCGAGGCGGCAAAGCGCTCGCAGATGTTCGGCCAACTGACCGGACTGGCCTTCGCCGTCGTCGTTCTCGCGGCGCTCTTCGCGTTCAACTGATGCCGCATCTCGACCACGTCAATCTCACCGTGGTCGATGGGCCGCGCATGGTCCGCTTCCTCGAACGGGTGCTGGACGCCCGCGAGGGCTTCCGGCCGCCCTTCGATTTTCCCGGCCATTGGGTCTATGTGGGCGACAAGCCGGTGATCCACCTCGCCATCGTGTCGCGGGAGTCGGATTTCCCGCAGGGCATCGTCAACCACATCGCCTTCGGGGTCTACGAGTTCGAGCAGGCGAAGGCGCGGGTCGAGGCCTCGGGCTATCCCTGGAAGCTCGCCGGCATCCCCGGCACGCCCATCGGCCAGATCTTCGTCACCGGCCCAGAAGGCCTGGTGGTCGAAATCCAGTATTACCGCTGACTGTCAGCACCCGGAGGCTGCCTTGGACCAGTTGCTGCTCATTGCCCATCTCGCTGGCCTCATGCTGGTGGCGGCGGCGTTCCTGCCGTTGCTCGGCATGATGGGGCAGGGCGGTGGTTCACCCAACACCAGCCGGCTGCTCACCCAGTTCGGCCATTGGGGCATCATCGTGCTGCTGGTCAGCGGGCCGATCCTGCTGTTTGGGCGCCATGGCGGGTTCGACGGGGTGAGCCACTGGTTCTGGGCCAAGATGGGGTTCGTGCTGCTGCTCGCGGCGGGCGTGGTCACGTCGGCCATGTCGGCGCGCAGGATGCGGGCGGGCGACGCGGCCGCCGCGCGGCGCGTGCGGGCTGGCCGCATCGTCTCGGTCCTTTCGCTTGTCGGCATCGTGGTTTTCGCGGTGCTCGCCTTCAACTAGGCCAGGCGAGGCGTACCGCTCAGGTCATATCCGCCTTGCCAAGGGCGCGGATTTACAGCACTATCACCGCCGCAAACGGAAACTCGCCATGCAGCGCGCTCGCGCCATTGCCATTGCCGCCAC
>ENA-UOVV01001549-UOVV01001549.1-compost-metagenome-genome-assembly--contig:-NODE-1549-length-16272-cov-4.293088_pt1 | contig 16272 bp, 19 predicted proteins | sample MGYA00238155_ERZ761577 | MGnify/ENA primary metagenome ERZ761577 (study PRJEB28898, sample SAMN06268775) | compost metagenome | isolation source: Emeryville, CA | place: USA:Emeryville, CA | collected...
CGCGGCGGCACCGAGCCGACGATCACCGACGCCAACCTGGTGCTCGGCCGGCTCGACCCGGGCTCGCCGCTGGCCGGCGGCATCCGGCTGGACCTGGGCCGCGCCCGCGAGGCGATCGGCCGGCTCGCCGCCGAGCTGGGCCTGGGGACCGAGGCCTGCGCCGAGGGGATCGTCCGGGTCGCGAACGCCGAGATGGTGCGGGCGCTCCGGGTGGTCTCGATCCAGCGCGGCCTCGATCCCCGCCGGTTCACCCTGCTCGCCTTCGGCGGGGCGGGCCCGCTCCACGCCACCGGGGTCGCCGACGAGCTGGGGATCGACCGGATCCTGGTGCCGCGGGCCGGCGGCGTCTTCAGCGCGCTCGGCCTGGCCGCCGCCGACCGCCGCGCCGACGAGGTCCGCTCGGTGATGCTGGCCGAGGAGGACCTGGGCGACGAGTCCCTGGCCGAGCTGGCCGGGGACGCCGACGAGGTCGGCTGGGACCTCCGGTACCGCGGCCAGTCCTTCGAGCTGACCGTGGTCGACCCCGAGGCCGGCCCGGGCCGCCCGCCCGGCCTGGCCCGGCTGCGGGAGCTGTTCGAGGAGCTCCACCGCGAACGGTACGGCTACGCCGACCCGGAGGCGCCGATCGAGCTGGTCACGATCCGGTGGCGGCGGACCGAGCCCGGGCCGGGCTTCTCCCCCGGCCCTGCCCCGGACGAGTCCCACCGCGGCCCGGCCACGATCGACCTCGGCGAGGCGACGCTCCACCTGCCCTCAGGCTGGGTCGCCCGGGGCCACGAGGGCGGCCTGCTCCGCCTCGACCGCGAGTAGGCCGCGGCGCCCGCTTCCGCGGCCCCGGACGGCCGGCCGGGCGCGACGCATCCGGCCGGCCAAATCGATATCGTTGTGTGTCGGACGTCACACAAGCTTGATTTGCAGGAAACCGTTCTGTATGGTCGGTCGCCCTTACGGTGCCTCGGCGGTTAGACACGCCCTTCTACGGCCCCGTTCGTTGTCCGTGTCATCTACCAACCGACCTGAGTACACCTATGCCAATTGCGTTCAAGGAATGGGCCGTCACCGTGCGAGCCCTAGCCGAGGGAGAGCAGCTGCTTACGCTTCGCAAGGGAGGGATCCGCGAAGAGAACAAGCACTTCGAACTCGAGCACGACCGTTTCTTCCTATACCCGACCTTCGATCACCAGCACAACGATCTGGTCCGGGCGTCCCACCACCCCGAGCTCGACCGTGCCCTCGAGGAGGGCGTCTGGCCCGACGAGGAGCCGCCGGCCCACGCCCTGCTGCAGGACGGCGGCATCCCCCAGCCCGACCGGGTGCGGATCCGCGCCTGGGCCGAGGTGGCCGAGCACATCACGATCGAGAGCCCGAAGATCGTCGACGCGCTCTCGCCGTTCTACGTCTGGACCACGGACTACGCGCACAAGCGCCTCAACTGGAAGCCGCGCCACCCGCTGCATCTGGTGCTGCTCCGGGTCCACCGGATCCCGCGCCCGGTGACCGTCCGGGTCCGCGAGGAGTACCGGGGCTGCCGCTCCTGGGCCGAGATCGACCGTGACCTGCCGTTCGAGGGCACGCCGGTCATGTCGGACGAGGAGTTCGAGTTCGCCAGCAGCGAGATCCGCGCGATCTGCGAGGGCGACCGCGTCCCGATGTTCGCCTGAGCCGCGGACACCTCGATTTGCCGAAAGGGCCCGCCGTCGGCGGGCCCTTTCTCTTGCGGGTACCGGGTAGCCTCCCCCCGGTGACCTGGATCGAGACCACCTCGCTCACCTTCAGCGCGCGCCACGAGGACGGCGACCGCAGCTACGCCGAGGACCTGGTCGACCGGCTGGAGGACCTCAGCCTGAAGCTGGAGGACCGGTTCGAGGTGGTGCCGAGCGGGGTGACCGTGGTCGTCCACCCGTCGCCGATCTGGCTGACCGCGGCCCATCCCTTCCTGCCCTTCGTGCGGTGGTCGGCCGCGCCGGCCGGCCGGCGGTACCTGGCCGGCTGGGCGATGGCGACCGAGGTGCACGTGCTCGGCGAGGCGGCGATGACCCGGCGGGCCGCCGGGGAGGCCTCCTGGGAGGCGCTCCGGGGCACGGCGGAGCGGCTCTACACGCAGATCGTGCTGGCCGCGAACAACGAGTCGATCCCGCCGCCGTGGACCCCGACCCGGTTCCTGCGCTACCTGCGCTGGGCCTGGCTGGTCGAGGGCGGCGCCCAGCACTTCGCCCGCCAGGTCGACTACTTCCGGGCCGCGGTGATCCGGCGGCTGCGCGAGGGCTCCCGCCCCTCCTTCCCGCCCTCCCGGCGGGACGCGATCCTGCTCGGCGGCACGATCTTCGACCTGCTGGAGGACTACCGGGGCGGCGGCGCCTGCGAGCTGCTGATCGGGCGGCTGCGGCGCGACGGCCCCGAGGCGAACCTCGAGGCCGCTTTCGACCTCCCGATGCGGGAGATCGAGGACATGTGGCGCCAGTACCTGCGGGACCTGGTCCGCCCCGCCCGGCTGTGAGCGGGCGCGCCTAGCGCGACGCCCGCTTCGCCTTGGCCTTGGCCTTGGCCTTCTTCGCCTTGGCCTTCTTGGCCTTCTTCTTGCCCTTGGCCTTCTTCTTCGCCTTCTTCTTCAGCACCTTGGGCAGCTTGACCGTGTGGGTGCTGGCGAAGCTGACCCCGGCGGCGTCGGCCAGGCCGACCTCGACGGTCGCCTTGCCGGGCTTGACCCCGGGCTTGACCGCGAACCGGATCGTCCGGTCGCCGGCGTCCAGGCCGACCGTCTTCCGGCCGATCGTCTTGCCGCCCTTGGTCAGGGTGGCGGTCGCGTCGACCCGCTCGCCGGCCTCGATCGAGACGGTCACGTTGCGGGCGCGCCGACCCTTGCGGGCCGCCTTGGCGGCGGTCACCTTGGCAGCGACGTTGGAGGCGGCCAGCGGCTGCTCGCCGGGAGCCAGCTCGTAGGCGCCCCACGGCGGGTTGGCGTTGACCACCCGGCCGGGCGCGCAGGTCGCGAGGAAGCTGGCGAACCGGGTGTCGGGGTGCTCGGTGATCACCCGGTAGGTGCCGGTCGGGACGATCGCCCAGATGATGCCGCCGTCGCCGGAGGAGGACTGCTGGTTCGGGTCGGGCAGCACCGCGTCGTTGAAGTACATCGGGCGGAGCATGTCCGGCAGCGTGTACGCGGTCGCCCCGGCGACGCCGTGCGGGGTGTTGTCCCAGTAGGCGTCGTAGTCGACGCCGCGCACGTTGCGGGCCGAGGAGGTGGTCACGATCACGCACTGCTCGGGCCGGTTGTCGGCGCTGGAGGGGACCTTCAGGAGCGCCTTCAGGCTGTTGTACTCGGCGTCGGTCGGGGTCTGGAAGTTGGCGTTGACGATGTCCTCGCCCCGGGTGTGGAAGGTCTGCAGGTCGATCGAGTTGTAGTGCTGGGTGAGCGGGTCGAGCGGGTCGGTGCGCGGGTCCTTGTAGTTGCCGTTCCAGCCGCTGACGATGTACGGGGTGACGTTGGCGTCGTCCGGCACCTCGAGCTCGTAGTCGCCCTTCTCGTCGGAGAGCGTCCAGAGCTCCGGGTACTCGCGCACCTTGATCAGCGCGTTGACCAGGACCGGGTACCGCTTGCCGAACCGGAAGGCCTTGCCGCTGATCGTGACCGTGCCCTCACCGGCCGAGGTCGTCGCCCCGGCGGCCGCGGCGCCGGAGGGCACGAGGGCCCCGAGCGCGATCCCGGCCGCGGCGGCGGCCGCCGCGACGATCCGCACCAACGAGATTCTGAAACCCATGACCAACGCTCCCTCCCCGGATTGCCCGGTGTCCTGACGCTAAGAGTCCGCCGAATGTACAGCAGCACCCCGAGAACCGCCGCCGGCGCCCCGAGTGGCGGGCGGCCCGACCGGGCCGAGGCCCGCGGCGGCCTCCGGTCAGTGGTCGAGGACGAGCCCGAGGAAGCGCTGGGTGCGGTCCCGCTGCGGGTTGCCGAGCACCTGGTCGGGGGTGCCCTCCTCGACGATCACGCCGCCGTCCATGAAGATCACCCGGTCGGCCACGTCGCGGGCGAAGTTCATCTCGTGAGTGACGCAGATCATGGTCATGCCGCTGTCGGCCAGGCCGCGCAGCACGTCGAGGACGCCCTTGACCAGCTCCGGGTCGAGGGCCGAGGTGACCTCGTCGAAGAGCATGATCTGCGGGTCCATCGCCAGCGCCCGGGCGATCGCCACCCGCTGCTGCTGCCCGCCGGAGAGCCGGTCCGGGTACTCGTCGACCTTGTCGGCCAGCCCGACCTCGGTCAGGAGCGAGACCGCGCGCTCGGTCGCGGTGGCGGCGTCCCGGCCGCGCACCTTGCGCTGCGCGATGGTCACGTTCTCCTTGGCCGACATGTGCGGGAAGAGGTTGAACTGCTGGAAGACCATGCCCAGCTCCCGGCGGAGCGCGTCGAGGTCCTTCGACTTGCCCTCGCCGAAGACCTCGCGGCCCTCGAGCTCGATCCGGCCGCCGTCCGGCATCTCCAGCAGGTTGAGGCAGCGCAACATGGTGCTCTTGCCGGAGCCGCTCGGCCCGATCACGCAGACCACCTCGCCCTTCTGGATCGCGAGGTCGATGCCGCAGAGCACGTCGAGCTTGCCGTAGCTCTTGCGGAGGTCGCCCACCTTCAGGATCGGTTCGCTCACGGTATCCCTCTCTGGAACTTCTGCTCCTGCCGCTTGATCATCCAGTCGACCAGCCGGGCCAGCGGGATGGTCACGACCAGGTAGAAGGCCGCGCCCAGGATGTAGACGGACGGGTTGAAGGTCTCCGAGTAGACGTCGGTGCCGAACTGGACCATCTCGACCAGGCCCAGCACGGAGACCAGCGCCGTGTCCTTCATCAGGGCGATGAAGTCGTTGAGCAGCGGCGGGATCACCTTGCGCACCGCCTGCGGCACGATCACGAACCGCATCGCCTGGCCGTGGCTCATGCCGAGCGAGCGGGCCGCCTCCATCTGGCCGCGCGGCACCGCCTCGATCCCGGCGCGGTAGACCTCGGCCATGTAGGCGCCGTACGTGATCGTGATCGCGATCACGCCGTACCAGAACGGGTCGGGCAGGCCGAACCACTGCGGGATGCCGAGGCCGCGCGGGATCACGCCCTCGGCCGTGAGCGTGCCGAGGCCGCCCGCGGTCAGCATGATCACCAGGAGCAGCGGGATCCCGCGGAAGGCGTCGATGTAGGCGATCGTCAGCCACCGGATCGGGGCCAGCGGCCGGCCCGGGAGCTGGCGCAGCACCGCCAGGATCAGTCCCCAGACCAGGGAGAGCGCGCCGGAGATCAGGGACAGCTTGATCGTCCACCAGAACGCGGTGAACGCCCCGCCGAGGTTGTCCCCCATGATCTGGAAGTCAAAGAATATGTTGAAGAACTCGCCCAACTACCCTCTCGTTCCCCTCGACCGTGCCCAGGCCCCGTCGCCTCGACGAGACCAGCGTAAGCGAAAGGGGCGCCCCGCGGGGCGCCCCTTTCCGTGAATCTCCTGCGTCTACTCCGACTCGCTCTCGCTCGCCGTGTCGCTCGAGTCCTCGAAGAGGCTCTTCGGAGCGTCCACCTTGAACCACTTCTGGAACAGCTCGTTCAGGGTGCCGTCGTCCTTGATCTCCTGCAGGGCGCCGTTCACGGCCTCCAGCAGGTTCGGCGTGTTCTTCGCCAGGGCGAAGCCGTAGTACTCGCCGGTCGGGATCAGGGTGGCCAGCTCGAAGCCGGTCTGGCCCTTGCTGATCGCGTCCTCGGCGACCGGGCGGTCGATGATCGTCGCCTCGACCTGACCGGCCTTCAGCGCGGCGATCGCCGCCGGGCCGTTGGGGAAGCCGCGCACCTGCGAGGCGTCGGTCTCGTCGTTGGCGTAGGTCTCGCCGGTGGTGCCGTCCTGGGCGCCGACCACCTTGCCGGCCAGATCCTCGACCGTCGCGATGTCGGAGCCCTCGGGCACGAGCAGCGCCTGCTCGGACTCGTAGTACGGGTTGGTGAAGTTGACCGTCTTCTCGCGCTCCGGGGTGATCGTCGAGGCGGAGGCGACCAGGTCGAACTTGCCCTGCCCGACGTCGATGAAGATCGACTCGAAGGAGGTGTCCTTGATCGCGGTCTCGAGGCCCAGCCGGTCGGCGATCTCGTTGACGAGGTCGATGTCGAAGCCCTTGTAGCCGGGCGCCTTGCCGAACTCGAAGGGCGGGTAGGGGATGTCGGAGCCGACGGTGAGAGTGCCGGGCTTGATCAGCTCCGACTCGAAGTCGGCGCTGGCCGTGGTGGTCCCGTTGTCGCCGCCGCTGTCGTCATCGTCACTGCCACAACCGACGACGAACGCCATCGCCGCGATGATCATCATCGCCGAAAGCAACGCAATTAAGCGAGACTTCTTCATGCTGGTATTCCTCCAAACCTGGATTGATTGCTGGACGCGCAACAAGTTCAGTATCTCACGAACTCCGGCCGTTTTTCGTCCCCGGCCCGCGAGTGACTACACTTTCTGAAGCAACGCGGTCCCGGCGTCGAGCGAGCGAGAGCATGAGCCCTTACTACGACCTCCTGAACAAGCCCTGCGGGGGAACCTTCACCGACATCGTCGACTCGATCGGCCACACGCCGCTGGTCGAGCTCGGCACGCTGTCGCCCAAGGAGGGCGTGCGGATCTTCGCCAAGCTGGAGTCGGCCAACCCGACCGGCTCGGTCAAGGACCGGGTCGCCCGCTCGATGATGGAGGCCGCCGAGGAGTCCGGCGCGATCGCCCCCGGCCAGACCATCCTCGAGCCGACCTCCGGCAACACCGGGATCTCGCTGGCGATGATCTGCCGGCGCAAGGGCTACCCGCTCAAGGTCGTGATGCCGGACAACGTCACCGTCGAGCGCACCCAGCTGCTGGAGATGTACGGCGCCGAGATCGTGTACTCGGAGGGCGCCAAGGGCTCCAACGGCGCGGTCGAGCTGGCGCTGGAGCTGGCCGAGGACCCGCAGTACTACATGCCCTACCAGTACGGCAACGAGGCCAACCCGAACGCGCACTACAACGGCACCGCGGTCGAGATCCTGGAGGAGCTGGACGAGGTCTCCGCCTTCGTCGCCGGGCTCGGCACGGGCGGCACCCTGATGGGCAACGGCCGCCGCTTCAAGGAGAACGACCCCAACACCAAGATCGTCGCCGCCGAGCCGCTGCAGGGCGAGCTGGTCCAGGGGCTGCGCTCGCTCGACGACGGCTTCATCCCGCCGATCATCGACCTCTCGATCCTCGACCGGAAGATCATGGTCTCGAACCGCGACGCGATCGTCTGGACCAAGCGGCTGCTGGAGGACGAGGGCATCTTCGCCGGGGTCTCCTCCGGCGCGGTCGCGGCGATCGCGGTCCGGATCGCCAAGGAGATGGAGTCCGGCAACATCGTCTTCCTGATCCCCGACGGCGGCTGGAAGTACCTCTCCTCCGGCGTCTACACCAAGTCGATCGAGGAGCTCGGCGACATCGACGCGACCAACTGGTGGTGATCATGAAGATCGCCCAGAGCCTGCTCGACGAGATGATCGCCCACGCCCGGGCGGACGACCCCAACGAGTGCTGCGGCCTGGTCGGCGGCGCCGGCGACGCCGCGGCCACGATCTACCGGGCCGAGAACGCCGAGAAGAGCCCCTTCCGGTACTCGATCGCGCCGCGCGAGCAGCTCGACCTGATGAACCGGATCGAGGCGGCCGGCGAGGAGATCGTCGGCATCTACCACTCGCACACCCGGACCGCCGCCTACCCCTCCCAGACCGACATCAACCTCGCGGTCGGCTGGCCCGACTCGGTCTACTTCATCGTCTCGCTGGAGAACCCGGACGAGCCGTACGTGCGGGGCTTCCGGATCACCGGCAACGACGTGGCCGATGTCGATCTTCAGACGGAGTAGCCCCGACCCGAACGAGCCGGTGAAGGTCGCCTGGGCGCAGCATCAGGCCGAGGCCGAGCTGATCGAGCAGATCCTCAAGGCGGAGGGCATCCCCTGCCTGATCCGCCGCAACAAGGGCTTCGACGTGCCCGACTTCCTGGCCGCCGGGCCGCGCGACATCCTGGTCCCCGCGACCGCGGCGGACAAGGCCCGGCAGCTGCTCGCCGACATGCAGTCGGACGGGCAGGACCTGCCCGGCAGCTAGCGGCGCCCGGCCGGCGCCGCCAGGGGGCTCCGGGCCCTAGCTCGCGCCGCCGGCCATCGCCGGCAGGATCATCACGGTGTCGGACTCGGCGACCGCGGTGTCGAGGCCGTCGAGCACCCGCACGTCCTCGTCGTTCAGGTAGATGTTCACGAACCGGTTGAGCTCGCCCTCGGTGGAGAAGAGCTGCTCCTTGGTCTCGGGGTACTCGGCGACGAGCGCGCCCAGCACCTCCCCGATGTTGGAGCCGGCGGCCTCGACTTCGGTCGCGCCACCGGTGTGCTGACGGAGGACGGGTGGGACTTTCACTGACGGCATGTGCGTGATCCTAGTTGATCGAGCGGGCTGTCCGACGGGACCGGGCCGGTCGCCTACGACCCGGTGTAGCCGCCGCAGAACGCCTCGTAGTCGGGGAACTTGCCCATCTCCGACCGGGGCATCTCGGGGGCGTTCGGGCCGCAGATCGGGCACTCCGGGTCGCGCCGGACCTTGAGCTCGGTGAACCGGGTCCCGAGGGCGTCGTAGAGCAGCAGGCGGCCGACCAGCGGCTCGCCGATGCCGAGCACGAGCTTCATCACCTCGTTGGCCTGGAGCATGCCCATCAGGCCGGCCATCACGCCGAGCACGCCGTTGGCCGAGCAGCTCGGGGCGAGCTCCGGCGGCGGCGGGGTCGGGTAGAGGCAGCGGTAGCAGGGGCCCTCGTACGGGACGAAGGTCGAGATCTGGCCGTCGAAGGAGAGGATCGAGGCGGAGACCACCGGCTTCTTCAGCCGCACCGAGGCGTCGTTCAGCAGGTAGCGGGTGGGGAAGTTGTCGGCGCCGTCGACGATGATGTCGTAGTCCTCGATCACGTCGAGGATGTTGTCGGCGTCGAGCCGGAAGTTGTACTCGACCACCTCGACGTCGGGGTTGAGCTCCTCGATCGTCTGGCGGGCCGAGCTGGACTTGGGCTGGCCGACCCGGCTGGTGTTGTGGATCACCTGGCGCTGCAGGTTCGAGGCGTCGACCACGTCGTCGTCGACGATCCCGATCTTGCCGATCCCGGCGGCCGCGAGGTAGAGCGCGGTCGGCGCGCCGAGCCCGCCGGCGCCGAGCAGCAGCACCTTGGCCTCGAGCAGCTTGACCTGGCCCTCGACCCCGACCTCGGGCAGCAGGGTGTGGCGCGAGTAGCGGTCGCGCTGCTCCGGGGTCAGGCCGGAGTCGGAGGCGGTCGGCAGGCCCTGGGCCTCCCACTCGAGGATGCCGCCGGCCATCGAGACCACGTCCTCGTAGCCGAGGCTCATCAGGACCTCGGCGGCGGCGGCCGAGCGGGCGCCGGAGCGGCACTGCAGGATGACCCGGTCGGTCTTGGCGGCCGACCCGGCGATCTGGTCGGCGATCAGGGCCGGCGGGATCAGGCGGCTGCCCTCGATGCGGGCCTCGGCGTGCTCGTGGGGCTCGCGCGTGTCGATCAGCTTGGCCTTGCCCTCCTGCAGCTCGGCGAACGCCTCCTGCGGAGTGATCTCCTTGACTGTGAACTGCTCGGTCGCTTCCGGTGCCATCGGCAAAAACCCCTAAATCTCTATCTGGATTAGCTACTTCAAAAAGTATAGCGAGGTCCGATCCTCTCCACAAGCGGCATGGGACCGGTCGATGAAGGGTACAGACAGCGGCGATCGTGGCCCGTCAGCCCGCCCGGCCCGGGACGCCCCCAACCGGGATTGGCCGGGCCGGGCGGGCGGCCGAGCTAGATTCGGTGCAGCGGGCCAACCCGTCGGACCAGATCAAGGAGGCAGTCATGGACATCCGGACCAAGCGCATCTACGACGGCCGCGAGGACGGCGACGGCTGCCGGGTCCTGGTCGACCGGCTCTGGCCCCGGGGCGTCAAGAAGCAGGACGCGGCGATCGACATCTGGGCCAAGGAGATCGCGCCCAGCGACGCGCTCCGCCGGGAGTTCCACGACCTCGGCCCGGGCAGCTTCGACGAGTTCCGGGACCACTACCGGGCCGAGCTCGAGCCCCACCGCGACGACCTGCGGAAGCTGCTGGCCGAGGCCGCCGAGATGGACGGCGGCGACGTCATGACCCTGCTGTTCGGGTCGAAGGACACCGAGCACAACAACGCGATCGTGCTGGCCGAGGTGCTCCGCTCCCTCGACGGGTGAGCGGCCGGCCGGCCCGCCAACGCGAACCGGGGGCGATCGACCCGGCCGGGTCGATCGCCCCCGGTGTCGAGGCGGCTCGGTCGCGAGCGGTTACAGCGAGGGGCGCATCTGGCGCAGGCGCCGGACCCGCTCCTCGATCGGCGGGTGGGTCGAGAACAGGCCGGCCAGCCCCTTCGCCTTGAACGGCTTGACGATGTAGAGCGGCTCCGAGGCCTCGCTGACGTGGCCCCGCATCGGGATCGCGTCCGCCCCCTGCTCCAGCCGGAGCAGGGCCGAGGCCAGCGACTCCGGGTTGCCGCAGATCGAGGCGCCGCCGGCGTCGGCCGCGTACTCGCGCTGGCGGGAGACCGCGAGCTGGATGATCGAGGCGGCCAGCGGGGCCAGCAGGACCATCGCCAGCGAGCCGATCAGCCCGAGCGGCGAGTTGTTGTCGTTGCCGAACCACATCAGCATGTAGCCGATGTAGGTGATCGCGGCGCCGATGGTCGAGGCGACCGACTGGATCAGGATGTCGCGGTGCTTGATGTGGGCCAGCTCGTGGGCGACCACGCCGCGCAGCTCGTCGGTCGAGAGCAGCTTGGTGATGCCGGCGGTCACCGCCACCGCCGAGTGGTTGTAGTTGCGGCCGGTGGCGAAGGCGTTGGGCTGCTCCTGCGGGATCACGTACAGCTTCGGCATCGGGATCTCGGCCCGCTGGCAGAGCTCCCGGACCATCTGGAAGTACTGCGGGTTCTCCGACTCCTCCATCGGCTGGGCCCGGCTCATCTTCAGGGCGATCTTGTCGCTGAAGAAGTAGGAGAAGAAGTTCATCGCCACGGCGAAGCCGAGGAACATCAGGGTGGTGCTCGGGTTGCCGCCGCTGACCAGGTAGCCGATCGCGACCAGCAGGCCCGAGAGGGTCGCCATCAGGATGGTGGTGCGGAGCGTCGCGCCCCAGGTCGATTGTCTGGTTGTCGTCATCTGCGTCTCCTCGGACGGCGGGTTGAAGGAAGGTGAGCTCGAATCCTCCCGCGCGGCCGCTGTTCCGTCCATAGGGACTGTCCCCCATTCCGCCCGGGGCGATCCCCCGCTCGCTTCCGGGGAGCCTGCGACGATGGGGGCGTGCGGCACCGTCCCATCTTCAGCGAGGTCCTGGCCCTCAACGCGGCGATGGTCACCGTGGCCACGGTCGGGGCCGCGGTCGTCACCGGCCTCGGCTGGGAGCACGCCGAGCGGCTGATCCCGCTGGTCGCGGTCGCGGTCGGGCTGACCTGCCTGCTCAACGTGGCCCTGCTGCGCCGCCGCTTCAACCCGCTGGAGAGCCTGATCGACGAGATGGAGAAGGTCGACCTGAGCCGGCCCGGGGCCAACCTGCCCGCCTGGATCGACGGCAAGGCGGAGACCGCCGAGGTCGAGCGGCTGGAGCTGGCCTTCCTGCGCATGATGCGGCGGCTCGAGGCCGAGCGCCGCCGCAGCGCCAGCGCCGCTCTGACCGCCCAGGAGCAGGAGCGGGCCCGGGTCGCCCGCGACCTCCACGACCAGGTGAACCAGTCGCTGACCGGGGTGCTGCTGCGGCTGGAGGCGGCCCGCGCCGCGGCCCCGCCGGAGCTCGACGCGGAGATCGCCGACACCCAGGCGCTGGCCCACCAGGCGATGGACGAGCTGCTCGCCGTGGCCCGTCAGCTGCGGCCGACCGCGCTCGACGACCTCGGCCTGCGGGCCGCGATCGCCGGGCTGGCCGAGCAGCTCGACCGCCCGGGGGTGACGGTCGGCTTCAGCTGCGAGGGCGACCCGGCCGAGCTCGACCCGGAGGTCCAGCTGGTGGTCTACCGGGTCTCGCAGGAGGCGCTCGGCAACGCGATCCGGCACTCCGGCGCCGACCGGATCGAGGCGGCCCTCGCGATCTCGCCGGACGAGGCCCGGCTCGAGGTCACCGACAACGGCTCCGGCTTCACCTTCGAGCAGTCGACCGCCGGGCTGGGGCTCGGCGGGATGAGGGAGCGGGCGCTCCTGGTCGGCGGCGAGCTGACCACCGAGTCCCGCCCGGGCCGGGGCACCACGATCCGGCTGACCGTGCCCGCGGGGGCCGAGCGGTGAGGATCGTGATCGCCGACGACCACGGGATCGTCCGGTCCGGGATCCGGCTGCTCCTGGAGACCCAGCCCGACCTGGAGGTGACCGGCGAGGCCGCCGACGGGATCGAGGCCCGCGACCTGGTGGTGCGGGAGCGGCCCGACCTGGCCATCCTCGACGTCAAGATGCCCGGCCTGACCGGGCTGCAGGCGACCCGGGAGATCAAGGCGCAGGCCCCGGACGTGGCGGTGCTGATCCTCTCGATGCACGACGACGAGCGCTACCTGTTCGAGGCGCTGAAGGCGGGCGCCTCCGGCTACGTCCTGAAGTCGCAGGCCGACACCGACCTGCTCGAGGCGGTCCGCTCGGTCGAGCGGGGCGAGCCCTTCCTCTCCCCCGGCGCCCAGCAGGCGCTGATCCGGGACCTGCTGGAGCGCGGCGAGCCGGCCGGCTCCGAGCTGACCCCGCGCGAGGAGGAGATCGTGAAGCTGGTCGCCGAGGCGAACACGACCAGGGAGATCGCCGAGCTGCTCCACCTGTCGGAGAAGACGGTGGAGAACCACCGGGCCAACGCGATGCGGAAGCTGGGGATGCGGGACCGGGTCGAGCTGGTCCGGTACGCGATCCGGCAGGGGCTGATCGAGCCGGGAGCGAGCGGCCCGAGGACGAGCGGGGCCCCGCCGGGGAGGAGGCCGAGCACCTGGTGCTGGCCCCCGGGGTCGAGGCGCTGATCCGGCCGATCCGGCCGGACGACAAGCCGCTGCTCGCCCGCGGCTTCGGCGAGCTCAGCCCCGACGCCCGCTTCCAGCGGTTCTTCACGCCGATCACCGAGCTCACCCCGGCCGACCTGCGCTACCTGACCGAGATCGACCACCACGACCACGAGGCGCTGGTCGCGATCGACCCGGACGAGGGCGACCTGGTCGCGGTGGCCCGCTACATCCGGACCGACCCGCCGGACGAGGCCGAGGTCGCGATCGTGGTCGCCGAGGGCTGGCGCGGCAAGGGGCTCGGCAGCGCGATCCTGCGCCGCCTGGCCGTCCGCGCCCGGCAGGCCGGCATCCGGCGGTTCATCGCGATCACCCTGTCCTCGAACGCCGAGGCGAACGAGCTGTTCGAGGGGCTGATCCCGGATCACGCCGAGGTCCGCCACGGCTACCCGGGCCAGAACGAGATCCGGATCTCGCTGCCGCGCTCACCCGAGTTCGCCGGCACCGGCCTGGCCCGGGCCCTGCGCGCCGCCGCCCGCGGGGGCCTGCGATTCGTGCCGCGGCGGAGGCCCCGGAATAAAACCTGACCGATGCTCTAGGATTTAGGGCGATGCTTTTCTCGACCAAAGCCGAGTACGGAGTCCGCCTCATGGTGGAGCTCGGCCGCCAGCCCAGCACCGGCCCGGTCTCGCTGAACGCGATCGCCGAGGCCGAGAACCTGCCGCTGTCCTACCTGGAGCACCTGGTGGCGAAGCTGCGCACCGCCGGGCTGGTCAAGTCGACCCGCGGCGCCCACGGCGGCTACAGCCTGGCCCGCCCGGCGGACGAGATCGAGATGATCGAGGTGGTCGAGGCCCTGGAGGGCCAGATCGCCCCGATGGAGTGCTTCCACGAGACCCCGGAGGGCAAGGTCCTCTGTTCGCACGAGGCCGACAGCGATCGGTCCTGCGCGACGAAGCTGCTCTGGACCCGGGTCCAGAACGGCGTCAACCGGGCCCTCGCCGGCACCACCCTGGGCGAGCTCGTCGAGTTTTCCAAGCCGGTCGAGGAACGTCGCCCGGCCGTCGGCAGCGCCGCCTGAGCGCCGCCCCCAACCAGTAACCGAGAAACGGAGTCACCCTCTTGGCAGAGCTAGAGATCAAGAACCTTCATGTGAGCGTCGAGGACAAGGAGATCCTGCGCGGCCTCGACCTGACCGTCGAGAAGGGCAAGGTCCATGCCCTGATGGGCCCGAACGGGTCCGGCAAGTCGACGCTCGCCAACGTGGTCATGGGCCACCCGGCGCTCGAGGTGACCGAGGGCTCGATCACGTTCAACGGCGAGGACATCACCGAGGCCGACCCGGACGAGCGCGCCCAGGCGGGCCTGTTCATGGCCTTCCAGTACCCGGTCGCGATCCCGGGCGTGGCGGTCTCCAAGTACCTGCGGATGATCCTCAACGCCCAGCGCGAGGCCCGCGGCGAGCAGCCGCTGAAGATCAAGGAGTTCGCCGCCCAGGCCCGCGAGGCGATGGAGCTGGCCAACATCCCCCAGGACTTCTCCAGCCGCTACCTGAACGACGGCTTCTCCGGCGGCGAGAAGAAGCGGATGGAGCTGCTGCAGCTCGCCCTGCTCAAGCCGCAGCTGGCGATCCTCGACGAGACCGACTCCGGCCTCGACATCGACGCCCTGCGCACCGTCGCCGAGGGCATCAACAAGTTCACCGGGCCCGACATGGGCGCCCTGGTGATCACCCACTACCAGCGCCTGCTCCACATGGTCCAGCCGGACGTGGTCCACGTCATGTACGAAGGCCGCATCGTCAAGGAGGGCGGCAAGGAGCTGGTCGACCAGCTCGAGGCCGAGGGCTACGGCTGGATCAAGGAGGAGGTCGAGGCGGCCGCCTGATGGCGCTCGACCCGACCCCCGCCGGCATCCCGGCCCCCGGATCGGACCGATCCGAGTCGGGGGCCACCGGGGCCGCCGCCCCGCCTCCGGCCGCGACCGAGCCGGAGTCCCCCACCCTCCACCGCTCGGTCGACTCGATCCGGGCCGACTTCCCGATCCTCGGCCGCGAGGTGAAGGGCGTCCCGCTCTCCTACCTCGACAACGGCGCCACCGTCCAGAAGCCGGCGGCCGTGATCGAGGCGATGGACCGCTACTACCGGGAGCACAACGCCAACGTGCACCGCGGGGTCCACACCCTGTCCGAGGAGGCGACCGAGCTGTACGAGGGCGCCCGCCGCCGGGCCGCCGCCTTCCTCGGCGCGGCCGAGCGCGAGATCGTCTTCACCCGCAACGTGACCGCGGCGCTCAACCTGGTCGCGCAGTCCTGGGGCCAGGCCAACCTGCGCCCCGGCGACCGGATCCTGCTGACCGAGATGGAGCACCACGCCAACATCGTGCCCTGGTACCTGGTCGCCCGCCGGACCGGGGCCGAGCTGGAGTTCGCCCCGATCGACGACGAGGGCCGGCTCGACCGGGCCGCCGTGACCGAGGCCCTCGGCCGCGGGCCCAAGGTGTTCGCCCTGACCCAGGTCTCGAACGTGCTCGGCACGATCAACCCGGTGGCGGAGCTGGTCGCCGAGGCCCGCGCGGCCGGCGCCCTGACCGTGGTCGACGGGGCCCAGTCGGCGCCCCGCATGCGGATCGACGTCGCCGAGCTGGGGGCCGACTTCTTCGGCTTCACCGGGCACAAGCTCTACGGGCCGACCGGGATCGGCGTGCTCCACGGGCGGCGCGAGCTGCTCGACGCGATGGAGCCGTTCGAGGGCGGCGGCTCGATGATCAACAAGGTGACCGCGGAGGAGATCACCTGGGCCTCCGCCCCGGCCAAGTTCGAGGCCGGCCCCCCGCCGATCGCCGAGGCGGTCGGCCTGGCCGCCGCGATCGAGTGGATCGAGTCGGTCGGCATCGAGACGATCGCCGGCCACGAGCGCGAGCTGGCCGCCTACGCCCTGCCCCGCCTGGCCGAGGTCCCCGGGCTCCGGGTGTTCGGCCCGCCGACCGACGAGGGTCGGGAGGGCATCATCTCCTTCGAGCTGGACGGGGTCCATCCCCACGACGTCTCGGAGATCCTCGACCGGCACGGGGTCGCGGTCCGGGCCGGCCACCACTGCGCCCAGATCCTGATGCGCCGCCTCGGCGTGGCCGCCACCACCCGGGCCTCGTTCGCCGCCTACAACACGCGGGAGGAGGTCGACCGCCTGGTCGACGCCCTCCACGACGCCCGCCGCATCTTCGGGCTCTGAGCGGCCCGGGCGGGCG
>ENA-UOVV01001555-UOVV01001555.1-compost-metagenome-genome-assembly--contig:-NODE-1555-length-16199-cov-4.349851_pt1 | contig 16199 bp, 14 predicted proteins | sample MGYA00238155_ERZ761577 | MGnify/ENA primary metagenome ERZ761577 (study PRJEB28898, sample SAMN06268775) | compost metagenome | isolation source: Emeryville, CA | place: USA:Emeryville, CA | collected...
CATAGGTCTATTCTCCCGAATGGCCGTAATGACCTGTGTACCCTTCCCGGTTTTTTCCCCTTCCCAGCGGTACACAAAACCAACGGTTCCATCTACCCCTTCCGTAGTAGTTTTGATTGACGGGTCGGAGAGTTGCCAGGTGCCGAAGTTATTCTGGTTCTGAATGAGCCGGATATAGCTGAATACTTCTTCCTTAGGCCGGTTAATGACAATTTCACTGCCTGCCTTAAATTCCTTCGGGGCGAAAAGAGCAATGATAAAGGGGATCGCCAGGATGATCAGAAGAGCGATGACGATTTTTTTGAACGTTTTCATCTGGATGGGGGGGAAATTCAGTATTTATCAGATGTACCCGCGAGTTGGAGGGTACGGATGTCTATTTTGCGCATTTTCATCATTTCTTCCCAGGCTGCTCTGCCGGTTTCAGGGTGATTGAGTAGTCGGTCGAGATGGCGCGGAATGATCTGCCACGAAACTCCGAAACGATCCTGCAGCCAGCCACACATGTCTTCCCTGCCACCATCTGTTAGTCTATCCCAGTAATGATCTATTTCTTCCTGGTTTCTACACTCGACGACAACAGAGTTTCCAACCGAAAAATCGAAGTCATGAGGTAGGGTACTGCTGGTAGCGTTAAACAGATAGCCCATAAGGCTGAAGCGTGCAAACAGGAGTGTGCCCTCGGGGACATTGGGCTCGGTTTCGGGATAGGGCGCTTCGAAGACGATATGGCTATCAGGGAATATATCAGTGTAGAAATCTATCGCCGACTTTACAAGATCCCTTTTATCGTTGGAAAACAGCAGGGTCGGTATAATACGTTGGTCGGAGTCGAGCGGCGCGATGTCGAGCTGCCAGTTCACCCCAAACCGGTCCTGCACCCAGGCATACCCTTTGCTCCAGATATATTCATCGAGCGACATTTTGATCTGTCCGCCTTCGGTCAGCCGTTCATAAATTCGCTTCTGGTACTCTGCATCCCGGCAGTAAACATAGTAAGAGACGGCAGGACTCACCTTATAATGAGGACCTCCATCGAGAAACATAAATTTTACCCCTTCGATTTCCAGGGTTATCACTATATCCGATGTTTCCAGAATCCGGACCTCATCGAAAACCGTGCTGTAAAAATCAGCAACCTCACTTGCCTGGCCGTCGAACCATAGGCAGGGGTAAATAGGATATTTCATGATTCTGCGTGTTTTGATCCCGACTGAGGAAAATGGGCTTTCCCTTTTCTTAGACCAAAGCTAGGACAAGTTAAACAATTTCTTCTTGCCATATGTCAATAATCGAAAAAGGGACTCATTTCTTGACAAATGACAAAAAACAGGCACATCATACTGTATTTCAAACCTTTACACACTTATAAATCTGCCAAATCGTCTGACATTTACGAGTATAGGCATCCATCACCAGCCGCCGGAGTGTTTGACTTATTTCCCAAAGGTCGTTACCTTGATCCCTCTCATTTTTCCTAACCCTGACTTATGCGATACCTGTTTATCATTCCTTTATTCGTCACCGCCTGTACGGCCAGGGAGCCCGATCTCCCCTTACCCAACATTTTATGGATTACCAGCGAGGATAACAGTCCGTTTCTGGGTTGCTACGGCGATACTTTTGCAACCACTCCCCATCTCGATGCGTTGGCAGCCCGGGGCTTTCTCTATACCCATGCCTATGCCAATGCGCCGGTATGTGCGCCGTCACGCAATACGATCTTAACCGGGGTATATGCCAGTGCCGGCGGGCATGAAAACATGCGCAGTACCTTCCGAAGGTCCGACACGGTGATACCTTACCCCCTTTATCTCAGGGAGTTGGGTTATTACTGTACCAACCGTCAGAAAGAAGATTTCAACATCAATCCGGAGCAGACCCGTGATCTTTGGGATGAGCTGGGCAAGGATGCTCACTACAGGAACCGTCCTGCTGGCAAGCCATTCTTTGCCATATTTAATTCGAACCTTACACACGAAAGCTCTCTGCATATAAGAGACAGTGTCCTGCGGCATGATCCGGCCAGGGTTAACCTCCCACCCTATCATCCCGACACGCCTGAACTGAGGAAAGACTGGGCTCAGTTTTACGATAAAATCGAGGATATGGATAACTGGGTTGGCGGATTGCTGAAGGAACTGGAAGAAAGCGGAGAAGCTGAAAACACCATCATTTTCTATTATGGCGATCATGGCGGCGTGCTTGGAAGAAGTAAACGCTATGTCTATGAATCGGGCACGCGAGTTCCCTTCATCGTCTATATTCCGGAGAAGTACAAGCACCTCTACCCTGCGGAGAAACCCGGAAGCCGGATCGATCGTCTGGTGGGTTTTGTGGATCTCGTGTCGACGCTGCTGAGTATCACCGGTCGCTCAATACCCGACTACCTCCAGGGCAACGCATTTCTCGGCAAACAGAAAACTCCTGACCCGGAATATGTGTACATGTTCCGTGGGCGCATGGATGAGCGCTATGACCTCAGCCGGGCTATCCGGGACTCCCGGTACCGCTATATCCGCAACTACATGCCCCACCGGATCTATGCACAACCGGTAGAATATCTTTTCAGGGCGCCTTCGGTACGTTCCTGGCAGGAAGTTTGCCTTCAGGGTAACTGCAACGAAATTCAGCAGAAATTCTGGCAGACCAAGCCTGCGGAAGAACTCTATGACACGGAAAATGATCCCTGGGAAGTGAACAACCTGGCAGAGGACCCTGCCTATCGGGAGGTACTCGAACGTATGCGCAGGGCCTACCGTGAGAAGGTCCTGGCCATCCGGGATGCAGGCTTTATTCCCGAAGCCGAACTGGCAGACTTGTCGGCGCAGCAACCGGTTTACGACTTTATGCGTAGCGGCAAGGCTGATCCTGAAAAACTTCTTTCGGCTGCCGAAACGGCCACCCGCGATGCCCGGCCTGAGGTGCTGGCCGGAATGCTCGATGACCCCTCCCCCGCTGTACGGTATTGGGCAGTTACGGGCATGGTCATAGCCGGGGAGGCGTCAAGGACACAGCTGGAGCGGATCGTTGCGGCTACCCGCGACAGCGCGGAAAATGTAAAAATCGCGGCAGCGGAAGCCCTATACCAGCTGGGAGAAACATCAGGAGGGAGAAAAGCCCTGCTGGAAGCGCTGGGATCGTCCAATCTCTTCGCCCGCACCCACGCCATGAACGTGATCGATTACGTCGATGATAACAGTCCGGAAATACGGGAGGCTGTTCTTCGTATCGGCAAGGCTGCCAAAACCTACAAAGGGTCGGATTATGACCTGCGTATGGTGAGGTATCTTCTGAAGAAATGGAAAATCGATCCAAAGAAGCAGGGGATTAACCTGGACTGGGACTAATGTCTTCCAGTGTCTTCCCATGGGACAGTCTGCGTACCGAAAAAAAAAACTTCGATCCTGAAAACGCTTCAGGACCGAAGTTTACCGCTGAGTTTCAGTATCTTCAGCTATTAAATTTCCTTACAGCCGGTAGAAGGGCTATTAAATGACGATATTAATGATCCGTTTGGGAACGATGATTACCTTTTTCACGGGTTTGTCTCCGATCCATTTGGTAACCGCTTCGTTGGCCAGTAATTCTGCCTCAATTTCCGCAACGGCCTTATCGACAGGGAATGCCAGGTTAGCCCTTACTTTACCATTGATCTGAACAGGATATTCGAAGAGGTCGTCGAGCAGATATTTCTCTTCCCACTTCGGATAGGGAGCCTGTGAAAGGGTACCGGGCTCATTACCCAGGGCTTCCCAGAGTTCTTCGGTAATATGGGGTGCGAAAGGAGACAAAAGCACCAGTACATCCTGCAATACCGCCCTACTGCGGGTTTTCAGACTACTCAATTCATTCACCAGCACCATGAAGGTACTTACCGCGGTATTGAAAGAGAAATTGGCAATATCATCCTCCACTTTCTTGATGGCCCGGTGCAGCACCTTCAGTTCGGCCTCCCTGGGTTCCGCATCGGTGACCTGCCAGTCGCCCTTGTCGGAATAGAACAGGCGCCATACTTTTCTGACGAAACGGTAGGTACCATCGATGCCGTTGGTATTCCAGGGTTTGGCCTGTTCCAGTGGCCCCAGGAACATTTCGTACAGCCGCAGCGTATCGGCTCCGTAACGCTCCACAATTTCATCGGGGTTTACGACATTGAACTTGGACTTGGACATCTTTTCGATCTCCACGCCACATTTATACTGTCCGTCTTCCAGGATGAATTCAGGCTGTTCGCCTACCAGATCCTTACGGGTCTCTACAAATTTATCTACGTCCAGAACGTCATTGGATACGATATTCACATCCACGTGGAGGGGCGTCGTATCATACTGGTCTTTCAAGCCATGGCTGACGAACACGGGCCGGGAAGGATCCCCTCCTTTCACCCGGTAGACGAAATTACTCCGTCCCTGGATCATCCCCTGGTTAATCAGTTTTTTGAAGGGTTCCTCTTCCTGTACATATCCCCTGTCTTTGAGGAATTTATTCCAGAAGCGTGAATACAACAGGTGACCGGTGGCATGTTCCGTACCGCCTATGTAGAGGTCTACATCTTTCCAGTAGGCAACCGCATCTTCCGAAGCAAAGCGCTCCGTATTGGCCGGATCCATATAGCGGTACCAGTACCAGCTGCTGCCAGCCCAACCGGGCATGGTACTGAGTTCATATTCATATTCGCCCCTGTACTTCCAATCTTTTGCCCGTCCGAGGGGAGGTTCGCCTGTTTCGGTGGGTTTATACTGATCAATGGAAGGCAATTCGAGCGGAAGCTCGTCGAAGGGAATCAGATAGGGAATCGGCTGGCCATTGCTACCTTTTTTGAAATAAATCGGTACCGGTTCTCCCCAGTAGCGCTGTCTTCCGAATACGGCATCCCGCAGACGGTAGTTGACCTTACCCTTACCCTTGCCATTCTCCTCGAGCCATTTGATCAATGTTTCGTTGGCCTCCTTATAGTTCAGGCCGTTGATCATGCCCGAATTGATGTACCGTCCGTCCTTGGTTGGATCAGCCTGTTTTTCGATTTCCTTCTGCGCATCCAGGATGGGGATAATGGGCAAGCCGAAATGCTTGGCAAAGTTCCAGTCGCGCTGGTCACCCGAAGGTACCGCCATAACGGCACCGGTACCATAACCTGCCAGCACGTAATCGGCGATGTAAACCGGAATTTTTTCCTGGTTGAAAGGATTGATCGCATAGGCACCGGTAAAAGCTCCGGAAACGGTTTTTACGTCCGACACCCGATCCAGTTCCGATCGCTTCTTCGTATTTTCGATGTATTGCCTGATTTCCTCCCGCTGCGCATCCGTCGTAATTTTCTCGACCAGCTCATGTTCAGGAGCCAGCACCATAAAGGTTACTCCATAAATGGTGTCGAGCCGGGTCGTAAAAACGGTAATCTTTTCGTCCCGGTTTTCCAGGTCGAATTCGACCATAGCTCCTACCGAGCGCCCGATCCAGTTTCTCTGCTGTTCTTTCAGTGATTCGGACCAGTCGATGGTATCGAGGCCGGTTAGCAGACGTTCCGCATAAGCGGTGATACGCATCATCCACTGACGCATCAGTTTCTGCTCTACCGGGTAGCCTCCCCGCTCCGACACGCCGTCCTTGACTTCGTCATTCGACAGCACCGACCCCAGTGCCGCACACCAGTTAACGGTAGCTTCTGCCAGATAGGTCAGACGGTATTTCAGGGTAATCAGGTATTTATCTTCCTCCGAATAGCTGTTCCATTCTTCGGCCGAAAACACGGGCGTATCCTCATCGGCTACGGCTTTGACCAGACGGTTACCCTCTTTTTCAAAACGGGCAATCAGGGTTTCAATGGGTTCGGCCCTATCGGTTTCGAGGTTGTACCAACTCTCGAACAGCTGTGAAAATATCCACTGCGTCCATTTGTAATATTGCGGGTCGGAAGTTCGTACTTCCCTGCTCCAGTCATAGCTGAAACCCAGGTTTTTGAGCTGGGCAATATAACGGCTGATATTCTCCTCGGTGGTCACCGCCGGATGCTGCCCTGTTTGGATGGCATACTGCTCTGCGGGCAGACCAAAGCTGTCGAAGCCCATCGGATGAAGCACGTTAAAGCCCTTCAGTCTCTTATACCGGGCATAAATATCGGAAGCGATATAGCCCAGCGGATGTCCCACGTGCAGACCCGCTCCCGAAGGGTAAGGGAACATGTCCAAAACGTAGTATTTAGGCTTATCCGATTGGTTGGAAACCTTATAGGTATCGTTTTCTGCCCAGAATTTCTGCCACTTCTTCTCGATCCGGCTGTGGTTATATTCGCTCATTCTAAATTGTAGTTACTGAATTTTGGTCTACTGCACCGATTCTGGCACAAAAATAGGACTTTTTTTATTCATCTCCCTTAAATGAAAAAAACCGGAATAACCGGTTCTTCACTTTTCCTTACCGAATTTCTTCAGTTCCGCTGATCCCTGACTGCAAAATAGCGCAGGGTATTCTCCCTGTCCCGCTCAATGTTTTCCTTCAGTTCCTCCAGCCCGCTGAATTTCAATTCCGGCCTGAGAAACTTGCAGAACCGGATGGTCAGCGGCTCCCCGTAGATATCTTTATTGAAATCGAAGAGATTGGCTTCAATGGTTCGGAATTTTCCTTCCACAGTAGGACGAAGACCTATGCTGAGCATACCCCGGTAGGTCGAGCCGGCGTAGTCGGCCTCGATGGCATAGACCCCATCTCCGGGAATGAGTTTGTAGGGCTCCTCCACATGGAGATTGGCCGTCGGAAAACCCATCGTGCGTCCGATCTGGTCCCCTTTCACCACGATACCCGAAACGGCGTATTCGTACCCCAGCAGCAGATTGGCCTCTTCCACCTCACAGGACAGCAGGGCTTCCCGGATCCGCGAAGAACTGATGGCCATATGGTCGATATCCTCGCTGGCAATCTCCTCTACATCGAAGCCGTATTCCTGGGAGTGCTCACACAAGAATTCGAAACTCCCTTCCCTGTTCCTTCCAAACCGATGGTCATAGCCAATGACGAGCTTTCGGGTGCCGATCGCATCGACCAGCACGGTGCGGATAAATTCGTCGGAGGTAAGTTCGGAAAAAGAACGGGTAAATGGCAGCACCAGCAAATGCTGTACCCCGAGCTTGCTGAAGAGCTGCATTTTCTCTCCCAGGGTGGAAAGGAGTTTGAGATCACTGCAGTCGTCGGCATTGACGACCATTCGGGGATGCGGCCAGAAGGTGATTACCACGCTCTCACCGTTACAGCTATGGCAGACTTCAAGCAGACGGGCAATCACTTTCCTGTGGCCGAGGTGTACACCGTCAAACATACCACTGGTAACTACTGCGTTATCCAGCCGCTCAAAATCTTCCAGACGACGATATACTTTCATGTCCATGGGCTGATGACGAACTGTCTCTACTCGTTGGGTAATCCCAGCTCGGTTCTTTTAATCCTGATAAATGTCTCCAGGTCCGAAGCATCCTCCACCCTGAATTCACCAATCCGGGTTCTTCGTAAAGCCTTCAGATAAGCCCCGCTGTTGACGAGTTTACCGAAGTCCCGAACCAGGCTGCGGATATAGGTACCTTTAGAACAAACAATTCTGAAATTGATTTCCGGAAAACCGCTTTTGTCGATTTCGAATTCCTTCACCCAGACTTTCCGGGGTTTAATTTCGACCGCTTCACCCCGGCGGGCTTTCTTGTAGAGTCTTTCCCCGTCCATGCGCACGGCCGAATAGATAGGCGGATACTGGTCCAGTTCACCGGTCAATGCCTGGAGGGCATCCCCGATCCAGCTGCCTTCCAGCACGTGATCTATCGGATACTCGGCATCAAATTCGGTTTCCAGGTCGATGGATGGCGTAGTCTTGCCCAATACCAGGGTGCCGGTATATTCCTTCTCCTGCGCCTGGTATGACTCGATATCCCGGGTCTTTTTACCCGTACAGAGAATGAGCAGGCCGGTTGCCAGGGGGTCCAGGGTACCGGCATGGCCGATTTTCTTAAACCTGCATGCCTTTTTCAGCTTGTTCACTACGTCGAAAGACGTCCAGGTAAGCGGTTTGTCGATGAGAATGACCTCTCCGGGGTCGGGTACCGGTTGGCTTTTCGTACTCTCTTCAGTCACACTAAACAATGTCAAGTTTTACACCGGATGCCAGCAATACCAGCAGAAGCAGGCCGAGAACGATCCGGTAATAGCCGAATACTTTAAACCCGTATTTGGTCAGGAAGTTAATAAAAAATTTGATGGCCAGGAGGGCCACGACGAAGGCTACCAGATTGCCCCAGAGCAGAATCTGAATGTCTTCCGCCTGGATGGTGTCGTAGGTTTTCAGCAGTTTATACCCACCCGCAGCGGCCATGGTCGGCACTGCCAGGAAGAAGGAGAATTCTGCTGCCTGTTTTCTGGAAAACCCCTGCACCATGCCCCCGATGATGGTAGCCGCTGATCGCGAAACCCCGGGGATCATGGCAATGCATTGAAACAGCCCGATTTTGAATGCCTGGGCAAAACTCATAGGCTTATCCTGCTGCGGAGCGTTGATCCATCGATCGATATACACCAGAATGATCCCGCCCAGCAAAAGCATAAGCGCAACGACATATACGTTCTCCAGAAGGCTGTCGATCAGATCATTCAGTAAAAAACCGAAAACCGCGGCCGGGATAAAGGCTACCAAAAGCTTCAGGTAAAAATTAAAATCTATATCCTTCACGAACCTCTTCCAATATAGAACGACCACCGAAAGGATGGCTCCGAACTGGATGTTCACGGTAAACATTTTTACAAATTCCTCCTGGCCTATACCCATCAGGGACGAGGCAATAATCATGTGTCCCGTAGAAGAGACCGGCAGGAATTCGGTAAGTCCCTCTACAATAGCCAGTACGGCCGCTTGCCAGAATGTCATTTATTTTGCAGGTTTTTTAAAGAGTGCCCAGAATTCGAAGATAAAGCCGCCGATCACTACCAGAGGTCCCAGTGTCAGCCCCAGGAATCCGAATCCGAACTCCTCCTTATCCAGGCTCATGATAAAAAATCCTGTCAGGATGATGGCGATGCCGATCAGCATCAGTTTGTAGTTGACAGAAGAAAACGGAAAATCTTTTTTTTCAGCCATTGTGAAATGGTTTATGAATCAGATGATAGTTTCAAATCAGTAAAGTTCGTCGAGGCTTATCTGCAGGTAGCGGGAGAGTGACTGGTAGGTGCAGGCTAGTCCCACCAGAATTCCCAGCAGGATAATACACACCAGCAATACTCCGAGTTTGGAATATTCCTGCAGCATGACAAGCCCTTCGATATTCCGGACGGCTGCCTGCTGGAGTATTACCAGCAGCACGGAGGCAAGCACACCGCCGATAGCGCCCTGGATAGCTCCATGTACCAGGAAAGGGCGTTGTATAAATCCGTCGGTCGCTCCTACCAGCTGCATACTTCGGATCAGGAAACGCTGCGAATAGATGGCAAGCTTGATCGTATTGTTGATCAGTATGACGATAATGATGAGCAAAATGATGGCAAAGGCGGCCAGAATCAGGTAGATCTTGGCAATGTTGCGGTTGATCTGATCGGCCAGGTTCTGGTGGTAGACCACCTCATGAACCCCCTTGAGTCTTTCCAGCTGGCCCTGTATCGCTTTCAGTTTTTCCTCGTTGAAATATTCCTCGGCAATTTTCACCCGGTAACTGTCGAGCAGAGGGTTCTCCCCCAGCAGCGTGGTAAAATCTTCCTTGGTGCCTTCTATAAACTCTTTGGCAGCCTGCTCCTTGGAAACGAATACTACGGCTGAATCGACACCGGTCAATACAAAGGGCTTGGTCTTGATTTCCTTGTAGATGGTTTCACGGTCAGCCGGACTGAGATTCTTTTCCACAAAAACAGTCACGACCAAATTTTGCTTGATGATCGATACGAGTTTTCGGGACTGTATCACGAGCAAACCACAGAAACCGATCAGAAAAAGGGCAGCCGTCAGACTGACCACGATCATCGTATTGGGGTAACTACCAATTTTTTTCTTTTTTGCCATCCTGATTATTTACCCAAAAAAACGTATTGTCACAAAAGTAAGGATTAATATGTAATCAACCGGAAAATGTGAGCCAGTTAACTTAATTTAACGACATTACAGGGTTTCTACCTCTTCTATGACCATTTCCCATTCGACGGTCGCCTCCTCAAGCCTTTCCTTTACCGTGGCATAAAGCGCATTGGTTTCGGCCAGTTTTGCAGGGTCTCCGTAGACTTCGGGCAATGCCAGCCGGGACTCGATTTCCATTTTCTGCTTTTCCATGCGCATGATTTCTCCCTCCAGCTCCTCGGCCTTTTTCTGGAGCTGACTGCGCCGGGCTTTGGTTTCATCGCTGCTTCGGGCAGGTTTGCTATCCCGGCTGACGGTCTTCTTCCGGGTGTCGCTTTCCTCCTGAACCGGCTGAACCCTATCCTCCATCCACATACAGTATTCGGCATAGGTGCCGGGATATTCCTTGATCTGCTGATCTTCGATAAACCAGATCTTGTTGGCAATGGATTCGACGAAATACCGGTCGTGCGAAACGACGATATAACTACCCTCGTACTGCTGCAGTGCCTGTATCAGGATATTCACCGACTGCATGTCGAGGTGGTTGGTAGGTTCGTCAAGCAGCAGGAAGTTGGCTTCGGAGAGCAATACCTTGGCCAGGGCTACCCGGGATTTTTCTCCTCCCGACAGTACCTTGATCTTTTTGAACACCTCGTCGCCGGTAAAGAGGAAACAGCCCAACACCGTCCGCAACGAAGCTTCCGTCTTGGTCGGATTGGCATATTTCAGCTCTTCGATCAGGTTGTTTTCGAGGTTCAACGATTCCAGCTGGTGCTGGGCGTAAAATGTAAACTGCACATTATGCCCCAGGCGTCTGCTCCCTTCCACCGATTCGGTACCGGCTACAATCCGCAGGGCTGTCGACTTACCTTTACCGTTGGCTCCAATCAGGGCGATCTTGTCTCCCCTTTCAATCGATATGGTGGTATCCTTTAGAATCTGCTTGTCTCCGTATGCCTTTGAGACATTTTCCAGGTGCAGGATATGCCGCCCGGGCTGGGTCGTAAACTGAAAACGGAAATGGACCTTGGTATTTTCGTCGATTACCTGATCGACCAGTTCCATTTTCTCCAGGGCTTTCACGCGGCTCTGCACCTGACGGGCTTTGGTAGCCTTGGCCTTGAACCGTTCGATGAACCTTTCGGTCTGCCGGATCTTTGCCTGCTGGTTTTCGAAAGCACCGCGCTGGATTTCATTCCGCAAGGCTTTCTCTTCCAGATAAAAAGAGTAATTCCCCGGATAGTGATGCAGCTTAGCTCCCGACACTTCGACGATGTTGTCCACTACGTTGTCCAGAAATTCCCGGTCGTGGGACACGACAATCACCGCTCCTTCATAGGTCTGAATATATTTTTCCACCCACTGAATCGACGGAAGATCAAGGTGGTTGGTAGGCTCATCGAGCATCAGCAGGGAAGGTTTCTGCAGCAGAAGTTTGGCCAGCATTACCCGCATACGCCATCCTCCCGAAAACTGCCGGAGAGGTTTATGCAGGTCTGTGGTTGAAAACCCGAGTCCTTCCAGGATTGATTCTGCCTTTGACTGAACGGAGTAGCCGTCGAGCGCTTCAAACTCCTCCTGAAGTTTGGCCAGCTTATCCACGAGTTCATCCTGATAGTCCACCTCCATCTGGTGCAGGACCTTGTCGATCTGTGCCTGCAATACATTCTGGCGCTCAAAGGCCTGCATTGCTACCGACAAAATGGAATCGTCAGTCTGATAGGACAAGAGGTCCTGGTTCAGGAAGCCTATGGTGCAGTCTCCCGACTTGGATATATTTCCGCCGTCTGGCTGATATTCTCCATTGATCAGACGCAGCAGCGTCGACTTACCGGTACCGTTGAGCCCGATAAGCCCCAGCTTCATTTTAGGTTTAATATGCAGTGACGCCTCTTCGTATAGCGGTCTGTCACCCAGATAATAACTTAAATTGGTAATTGAAATCATAGCGCAAAGTTATGGCGAAAATCGGGCTGTAAAAACGCGATTCACGGAAGAGTAAAAATTTTTATCCCCCACCGGTCAGTATTACAGCTGATTCCGGGAGAAATATTTCGCAGTTTCAGCCTTCTTTCACGCAGTTTTTTTTCTTTTTCATTTTACATTTTACGCTCCCAGTTCTTAATTTTTTTAGGTCTTCACGCGAAGAATTTTAAACTTTTTATCAATTTAGCCTGGGGAGTTAGGGCACGGTATACGTTTTGCAGACAAAAACATTTGGTAATAGGTGTAAAAAAACAGGCGAATAAGCATGCAACAAATTCGTGGTTAAGCACTTCCTGTATTATTAAGTAGTACTTTTTTTTCAGTTTCCGGATATCTGTTAAGGTATATCTACCACTGGTTTTCCCGGACGATATGGGGAAACGGCATCTTTCTCGAAAGCTTCAGCCTCCGGGGGATTTCAGAAGGTACGCTTTCCTGAATGCGTTGGATATTCGGTCTGAACCAGCTCAACAAACGCCTGAAATTTATGGCTATAAAGGGTCAGATTTTGCTGAATTCTAAGACGGGTGATACGTATCAGTTTCTGGAAACTTCCTATGACAGCAACGGCGAAAGCGTTACGATGCGGATGAATGTCAAGAGCAGGGGAAAACAGGTGCCAGACCATATTCACCTGCTGCAGGAAGAAACTTTTGAAGTAATATCCGGTGAACTGACGATCTTGTATGACAACCAGGAACGTACGCTCAAGCCTGGCGAAAAAATTACGTTACCCACCGGCAAGCCTCACAATCATTTCAACAAGGGCAACACGCCGGTCGTCTATGTACAAACCGTTACCCCCGCGCTGGACTTTGAATTTCTGGTAGAAAATCTGGTAGGACTCTCTTCCGACGGTAAAAGACCCAATGGCAAAAGCAGCCTGCTGCAGGAACTGGTCATCCTCCGGTATATTGATAGCAAGACTTTTCTGGCCGGCATTCCCATTTTTTTGCAGAAAGTACTGATGAACATCCTCGGCCCTATTGGACGTGCAATGGGCTACCGCGCCATTTACCGAAAATATTCCGGAATAGAAAAATAGGGATCCTGTTGAAAAGGTCAGCTATTTTTTTGCTTTCTTCAGGACGGAATTGAAAGTACAATCACAATGGCTTCAGGAATAATTGCCGTACTGGACGATATTGCGGCGTTAATGGATGATGTTGCACTGGCCAGCAAGATGGCTACGAAAAAAACTGCCGGTATTCTCGGAGACGACCTGGCAGTAAACGCGGAAAAAGCTACCGGTTTTCTGGCCTCCCGGGAAATTCCGGTGTTGTGGGCCATCACCAAGGGCTCTTTCCTGAACAAAGCCATAATCATCCCGGTTGCACTGGCCCTAAATGCTTTTTTCCCCTCCGTAATTACCCTGATACTCATTGCAGGCGGCATCTATCTGGCCTATGAAGGGGTGGAAAAAATCTACGAAAGTATTTTTCACCGTCCTAAAACCGGAGCGGAAGTGATTATTAAACAGGAAAATGCCGATTCGGAAAAAGCGAAAATCAGGTCGGCAGTCACGACCGACTTCATACTTTCCGTAGAAATTATCATTATCGCCCTGGGAACGGTCCTGGAAGAAGAACTTCCGGTGCAGATTCTGACCGTCTGTGTAGTCGGATTTCTGGCAACCGTAGGCGTTTACGGGGTGGTGGCGCTCATCGTCCGGATGGATGATGCGGGCTACCGGCTGATCAAACGCTCGGAAGACAAGGGATTGTGGGGCTGGCTGGGCCATCTGCTGGTCAATGCGCTCCCCATCCTCATTAACCTCCTCGGTATCATCGGAACTATCGCCTTGTTACTGGTAGCCGGAGGCCTGCTCAATCATAACATCGCATTCTTCCACCATCTTTTCCCCGAAGTTCCGACCATGCTGAAAGAGTTCTGCCTCGGCTTTCTGGCAGGACTGGCAGCACTGGCTCTTGTTGCTCCCCTGAAAAATATCTTCGGAAAAAAGGAAGCCTCTCAATGAGGCAACCGGTTTTTGAGTAACCCGTATACCCAGGTTCCTGCAATGGCACTGAGCAGGGTCACCAGGACCACGGTGGCACCATAACCTATCTGCGCATAGAGGGGTCCGGGACAGGCCCCTGTTATAGCCCAGCCGAAGCCGAAAATCAGTCCGCCATAGATCTTACCCTTGTCAAACTTCTTCGGGGTGATAATGATCGGCTCTCCGTATATCGTTTTTACATTGAATTTTCTGATCAGCCACACGGAAACCATACCGACCGCTACAGCTGAACCGATAACGCCGTACATATGAAATGACTGCAGCCGGAACATTTCCTGGATCCGGAACCAGCTGATTACTTCGGCCTTGATGAGGATAATGCCGAATATCATCCCGGCCGCCAGGTATTTCAGGTTATGGTACCAGGGGTGATGCAACCGGCTCTGGTTGGCACACATCGCATCGGCGACGGGCTCGGCAATTTCGGTTTTGAGTTCGTTATTCATAGGGGTCGCGGTCTGAATTTAAAGGTAAAGAATATAGGGTAAAACGAAATTGGCCACCAGGAACCCTCCGGCCATGAAGCAAAGGGTGGCAACCAGGGATGGCCACTGCAGGGTCGCCAGTCCCATGATCGAATGACCGCTGGTACAGCCTCCCGCATACCGGGTCCCGAAGCCTACCAAAAATCCGCCGACCACCATCAGGACAAATCCTTTCAGCGTGAACAGCGCGTCCCAGTTCATCAGCTGCACAGGTACCAGACTGCTGAAGTCGGTAATTCCATATCCCGCCAATTCTTCAACCAGCGCGGGCGCTACCTGAACCGGATTTCCATCCTGCAGATAAAGAGCCGCAATGACGCCGCCCAGCAAAATTCCACCGACATAAAACAGGTTCCAGGATTCCCGTTTCCAGTTGTAGCTGAAGTATGGAATATTAGCCGGAAGACAGGAGGCGCAGATATGCCTTAACGAAGAACTGATACCAAACGATTTGTTTCCCAGAATCAGCAGGAAGGGTACCGTCAACCCGATCAGGGGTCCGGCCACGTACCAGGGCCAGGGTTGCGAAATAAATTCTATCATACGTTTTTAAATAAGAGGTAATATTGGGAGGATAACGTTTTCCCTAATACTGTCGTTCCGTGCCTGGGTACCACGTCGGTTTTTTTCCCACCAGGTATGATCAGGGTCATAGGAACTGCCGGTTGCCTTTCTTCAATTTGCACCGTTTTGTGATAGCTATTTAGAATTATTATACTTTAAGCCAGGAACTATAACTCCGTTTACAAGATAATCCCGTATTTTTGCCCCGCAATTTTTTGGTATTTATAAATTTTACGAGCCACCCGAAATGCGAAGATTCATATGCAGTATAGTTTTGGCCGCTTTTATGCTGGGCTGTTCGAATGAGCAGGACGCGCTGGAGCAGAAAGTAGTTGAAAATTATGCGGAGATAGTATACGCCAATTACGAAGATGTCGTAGCCGATGCTCTGAAACTGCAGTCGGCCGTGCACGATTTTCTTGAAAACCCTTCCGAAGAGTTGTTCAACAAGGCCAGGCAGGCCTGGATCGACGCCCGTCCCTCCTACCTGCAGACCGAAGCTTACCGCTTTTATAACGGCCCCATCGACGACGAAAACGGGCTGGAAGGTTTCATCAACGCCTGGCCGCTGGACGAGAATTTTATCGACTATGTCTACGATGAGAATACCGGTAAAATCATTTATGGAGGTGTGATTAACAGTCCTGATGAATTTCCCGAAATCACGGCCGACCTGCTGCTTAAGGAAAACGAGGTTCACGGTGAGGCGGATGTAAAGGTAGGATACCATGCCATCGAATTCCTGCTCTGGGGCCAGGACCGCTATGAGGACGGACCGGGCCGCCGCCCCTATACCGATTATCTTACTGGCGCCGGGGCAACGGCACCTAATGGTGAAAGACGCAGACAATATCTGCAGGTCGTAACCGACCTCCTGGTCGATTACCTGACACAGGTACGGGACGCATGGGCACCCGGCAGTGCTTACCGTACATCATTTACCGCGAAGGAGAATGTCCGCAATTCCCTCACCAAGATCCTTTCGGGTATGGGTAAGCTTTCGAAGGGAGAGCTGGCCGGTGAACGTATGACCGTGGCACTGGAAAATAAGGACCAGGAAGAC
>ENA-UOVV01001557-UOVV01001557.1-compost-metagenome-genome-assembly--contig:-NODE-1557-length-16177-cov-22.966381_pt1 | contig 16177 bp, 15 predicted proteins | sample MGYA00238155_ERZ761577 | MGnify/ENA primary metagenome ERZ761577 (study PRJEB28898, sample SAMN06268775) | compost metagenome | isolation source: Emeryville, CA | place: USA:Emeryville, CA | collected...
CGCCTCAGCGCACTCGGGGCAAGGGGGAAGGCTAGACATTGAAGCGGAACTCCACGACGTCGCCGTCCTGCATCACGTAGTCCTTGCCTTCGATGCGCACCCAGCCCTTGGCCTTCGCCTCGGCCATGGAGCCGGCCTCGATCAGGTGGTCAAACGACACGACCTCCGCCTTGATGAAGCCCTTCTGGAAGTCGGTGTGGATGACACCAGCCGCCTCCGGGGCGGTGGCGCCCTTGCGGATCGTCCACGCACGCGCTTCCTTGGGGCCAGCCGTGAGGTAGGTCTGGAGACCGAGAGTCTGGAAGCCCACGTGGGCCAACTGATCAAGACCGGATTCGTCCTGACCATTGGCCTCGAGCATCTCGCGCGCTTCGTCTTCAGTGAGATCGACAAGCTCGGACTCGAACTTCGCGTCAAGGAAGATCGCTTCCGCCGGCGCAACCTGCGCGGCGAGCTCCGCTTTGCGAGCGGCGTCGTTCAGCACGTCCTCGTCGGCATTGAACACGTAGAGAAACGGCTTGGCGGTGAGGAGGTTGAGTTCTCGCACATCAGCAAGGTCGAGGCCCGCCGCCGCCGCACCCGCACTGAGGAGGGTGCCGGCCTCAAGAATCTCCTTGGCGGTCTGGACCGCCGCCAACTGTGCCGGGTCCGCCTTCTTGGCCCGCACTTCCTTCTCGAGCCGCGGGATCACCTTCTCGACCGTCTGCAGGTCCGCGAGAATCAGCTCGGTGTTGATCGTCTCGATGTCACTCGCGGCGTCCACCTTGCCGTCCACGTGGATGACGTCCGGGTCCGCAAATGCGCGGGTGACCTGGCAGATCGCGTCGGCTTCGCGAATGTTGGCAAGGAACGCGTTGCCAAGACCCTCACCCTCCGACGCGCCGCGCACAATGCCAGCGATGTCGACAAAGGACACCGTGGCAGGCAGCTGACGCTCGGAACCGAAAACCTCGGCGAGCTTGCCAAGGCGCGGGTCAGGCAGCGGCACGACGCCGATGTTGGGTTCGATCGTGGCGAACGGGTAGTTCGCCGCAAGAACGGTCGCCCGGGTCAGTGCATTGAAGAGGGTGGACTTGCCGACGTTTGGCAGGCCGACGATGCCGATAGTGAGAGCCACGGTCGACCAGTCTAGCCGGGCGCGGGGCAGCCCCCATGGCTTAGGTTGACTCCATGAGTTTTGAGGACGTGTTCAACCCCGGCGCCGCGTATGCGCGCGAGGAGCTTGAGCGTCAACGGACCCTGCCGGTGCAGCCGCCGCTCGCGGGTGAGCCGTTCCGCTTCCCGCCGATTCCCGAGGTGGATATCCCCGACGCCCACGACATGGCGCCGTTTGCAGAACGTCCCCGCCACCACGAGGGTGACGGGGACGTCTGACACGCTGTGGGCTGAGGCTTACGCGCCCCAATCGATGCCCGCACCCGGGATCGCGTCAAGCAGACGCTGGGTGTAGGGCATCTTCGCATTCTCGAAGATCTCATCGGTCGTGCCGGTCTCGACGATCTTGCCGGCCTCCATCACCGCCACCTCATCTGCCACCACGCGTACAACCGCGAGGTCGTGGGTGATGAACAGGTAGGTGAGGTTGAGCTCTTCCTGGAGGTCAGCGAGGAGTTGGAGCACCTGCGCCTGGACAAGCACATCAAGCGCGGACACCGCCTCATCGAGGACAACGACATCCGGCTTGAGCGCAAGAGCACGCGCGACGGCAACACGCTGACGCTGACCGCCCGAGAGCTCGTTCGGGTACCGGTGAGCCATCGAGCGCGGCAATGACACCTGATCGAGCAGCTCGTTGACGCGCGCAAGACGCTCGGCACGGCTGCTCACACCGTGCACACGGAGGGGCTCGGCGATGATCGCGGCGATCGAGCGCTGCGGGTCAAGCGAGGCATACGGGTCCTGGAACACCACCTGCATGCGCGAACGCAGCTCGAACAGTCCCTTGCGGCTGAGCCCCGACATGTGGGTGCCCATCAGGCTGATCTCGCCGCTCGTCGGCTTCTCGAGGCCGAGGATCATCTTCGCCGCGGTGGTCTTGCCCGAGCCGGACTCACCCACCAGGGCGAGCGTCGTGCCCTTCTTCACCTTGAAGCTGATGTGATCGACTGCGGTGAGCGGCTCAGAACGGAAGTTGCCGCGCCGGATCGAGTAGATCTTGGTGAGGTCAGTGACCTCGATAGCCGCCGGAGCGTCGGCCAGTGCCGCCGCCTCTTCCTCACGCTTCGCCGCAAGGCGAGCGACGTCGAACTCAATGTCCGTCGCCACCGGGGCATCGTCACGAACTGTCGACGACTTGATGCGCTTGGACGCGAGCGACGGAGCGGCCGCGATGAGCGTCTGCGTGTAGGGGTGCTTCGGGTTCTGCAGCACCTCAAGGCTCGGCCCCGCTTCCACGATGCGACCACGGTGCATCACGATGAGCTTGCTCGCGCGCTCGGCTGCGAGGCCGAGATCGTGCGTGATGAGCAGCAGCGCGGCTTGCTGTTCGTGGACGCGGGACTCGAGGTGATCGAGAATCACCTTCTGCACCGTCACGTCGAGCGCCGAGGTGGGCTCATCCGCAATGAGGAGCTTGGGGTTCGCCGCAAGACCGATGCCGATGAGCACGCGCTGACGCATACCGCCGGAGAACTGGTGCGGGAACTGCTTCATGCGGCGCTCGGCGTCACCGAGACCCGCCTGCTTTAGCACCTCGATCGCACGTTCGCGCGCTTCCTTCCGGGTCGAGGCAAGGCCGTTTGCACGGACCGCCTCTTCCACCTGGAAGCCCACCGACCACACGGGGTTGAGGTTCGACATCGGATCCTGCGGCACGTAGCCGATGACCCGGCCACGGACGTCGGCCATCTTGTCCTGGGAGTAGCCGGTGATGTCCTTGCCCTCGACGAGGATCTCGCCGCCAAAGATGCGGCCGGTGCCCGCAAGCAGGTTGATGATCGCGGTGGCGGTGGTCGACTTGCCCGAACCGGACTCACCGACGATCGCGACGGACTCGCCCGGGTAGATGTCGAAGGAGACGCCACGGACCGCGTGGACAATGCCGGCCTGGGTCTTGAAGGTGACCTCCAGATCCTTCACCTGGACCAATGGCGCGTCGGGGTCGACGGCCTCGGCCTCATTGAAGGGGATCACAACGGTCTCGTTGCTCTTCATCGACGGGCCCTCGCCTTCGGGTCAAGCGCATCGCGGACGAGCTCACCGAGGGTGATGAACGCCAACACGGTCAGGGTGAGGAACAAAGACGGCCAGAACAACGCCATCGGCGCGGTGCGGATCGTCGTCTGCGCCTCAGAGATGTCATTTCCCCAGGACATGACGTTGGAGCCGAGCCCGACGCCGAGGAAGCTGAGCGCCGCCTCCGCCACGATCGCCGCACCGAGCGAGACCGTGAGCGACACGATGACCGGTGACAGCGAGTTGGGCAGCACGTGACGGATGAGGGTGGAGAACTTTGAGCGTCCGATCGCTTCGGATGCGAGGACGAACTCCTTGTTCTTCACCTGGAGAACTTCTGCTCTCAAGAGCCTCGCGAGCGATGCCCATGCGAAGCCACCGATCGCGAAAGAGATGACGAACACGTTCTTGTGCTCGGAGAACACCGTCATGACGACGACGGCCGCAAGGAAGTAAGGAATCGAGAAGAAGATGTCGCCGATGCGCGACAGGAACGAATCGACCCAGCCACCGTAGAAGCCCGCGAGCGCGCCCATCGGGATGCCGATCGCCGCGGTGATCGCGACAACGAGCAGACCCACGGTGAGGGAGGTGCGTGCGCCCCACACGACACGTGCGTACACGTCGCAGCCCTGGAGGGTGAAGCCCAGAGGGTGGCCGTCCATCGGGGCGCCCATGTTGGGGCCGCGCGTGCCGAGCGGGAGCTGGCAGTTGTCGTTTGGCGGCACCTGCGTGAAGAGCGTCGGGAAGAACGCCATGGTCGCGACGACGAGGGCGACGATCAGCGCGGCGTAGAACAGCGGCCGACGCCGGAGGTCACGCCAGGCGTCCAGCCACAGGTTCGAGCGGCGGTCAGGTAGCTGCTTGGCATCGATCTCGATGATGTCGTTGCCCTCGAAGGGCGCAACGTAGTGCTCTGGTGTGGGCCTAGACATAGCGGATCCTCGGGTCAAGGACGGCGTACAGGAGGTCAACAAGGATGTTGAGGACGACGTACGCGATGGTGAGGACAGTGACAAAGGACACGACAGTTGGTCCTTCACCTCTCAAGATCGCTTGGTAGAGCGTGTTGCCAACACCGGGGATGTCGAAGATGCCCTCGGTGATCGTGGTGCCGGCGATGAGATAGCCGAAGCTCGCGGCCGTGTTCGTCACCACGGGGATCAGCGAGTTGCGCATCACGTGCACTGGGATGACGCGGCGCGACGTGAGGCCCTTCGCGTATGCGGTACGGACGTAGTCCTCGTGCTGGGCTTCGATGACCGAGCCGCGCATGAGGCGCATCCCTGTCACGAAGATCGTCAAGGCGATCACGATGGCGGGCAGCAGCATCGCACCCCAGGTGGTGTCGCCACCCACGGTCACGGGCGCCCAGCCCCACTTGATGCCCACGAAGTACTGCGCGAGGAACATCGCGACGAACACCGGCGTCGAGTTGAAGATCAGCGCGATGACGAGCGAGACGTTGTCGGCGATCTTGCCGGCACGCAGACCGGAGATGAGGCCGACCACGACGGAGAGGAAGAACTCGATGACGACGGCCATGATGACGAGCTTCACCGTCACCGGCATCGCTTGTGCGAGCACGTCATTGACGGAGCGTCCTGAGAACGTGGCGCCCATGTTGCCGGTAAAGACGTCTTGCAGGTACAGGAAGTACTGCACGATGAACGGCTTGTCGAGGTTGTATTGCGCGCGCAGCGCCTCAAGCACCGCAGGGTTGGGCGTGCGCTCGCCGAACAGCGCGAGGATCGGATCGCCGGGCATGGCGAAGACAAGGGCGTAGATCAGGAGCGTTGTCCCGAGAAACACCGGGACGGCCTGAAGAAGACGCCGGAGAACATATCTCAGCATCGATGATCCTCAACAGTGATGGATTCGTTGGGCATAAGTGGCCTTATGTTACAGCGGCATTTGAAGTGACGGACAGACAGAAGGCCCGCCCCGGCAATTGCCGGGGCGGGCCCCCTAGTGTCACCTAGTTCTTGGTGATCTCGTAGTACAGCGGCACCGAGTTCCAGCCGAACTGGACGTTGCTCACGCTCGTGCCGTAACCGCCGTTGACGTTCGAGTACCACAGCGGGATCGCAGGCAGGTCCTCAAGAAGCACCTGCTGCGCCTGCTGGAACAGGTCGTTCGCCTCGGCGGGGTCGGTGGCCGAGATGCCCTCTGCGAGGAGCGAGTCGAAGTCAGCCGACGAGTAGTCGCCATCGTTCGCGCCGGCACCGGTCGCGTAGAGCGGGCCAAGGAAGTTGTACAGACCGGGGTAGTCGGCCTGCCAACCGGTACGGAATGCCGAGTCGATCGAGCGGCTCACCACGTCGTCACGAAGCTCCTTGAACGTCGCGTAGGCCTTGCCTTCGGCGTCGATCTCAAGGGTGTTCTTGATCGAGTTGATCGTGGCGTCCACCCAGGACTGGTGCCCACCGTCAGCGTTGTACGCAATACGGAAGGTGCCGTCCCACGGCGAGATCGCGTCGGCTTCGGCCCACAGGCGCTTTGCCTCCTCGGGGTTGTACTCGAGAACCTCGGCGCCCTCGAGCGAGTCGCTCCAGCCGTCGATCACCGGAGAGGTGAAGTCGGATGCAGGAGTACGCGTGCCCTGGAAGATGATCTGCGTGATCTCGTCACGGTTGATCGCCATGGACAGGGCCGCACGACGCAGCTTGCCCTCTTCACCTGAGAAGTGAGGCAGGCGCTCCGGGATGGTGAACGACTGGAAGATGGCCGCAGGCTGGTTCACAGCGCGGTCACCAAGGTCGCTCTCGTACGAGGCAAGCGCCGCGTCCGGAATGCCGTCGATGACGTCCACGTCGCCACCCTGGAGTGCGGCGTACGCAGCGTCCTGGGTCTCGAAGAAGCGGAACGTCACGCCACCGTTCTGAGGCGTACGCGCGCCCTTGTAGTCAGGGTTGGTGACGAGGTCGATCTGGACGTTGTGCTGCCATGCGTCCGCACCGTCAAGCATGTACGGACCATTGCCGATCGGGTTCGCGCCGAATGCCTCGGGGTCGTCGAAGAACGCCTGGGGCAGCGGGTAGAAGGACGAGTAGCCAAGGCGCTGAGCGAAGTCCGAAGCCGGCTTGTTCAGCGTGATGGTGAAGGTCTTGTCGTCGACGACCTTGAGGCCGGACATCGCCTCAACGGGCTCGTCCCACGAGAAGCCTTCGATGTCTTCGAAGAAGTATGAGTTGAGGTACTCGTTCTCAAGGTTGGCCGCGTAGTTCCACGCGTCCACGAAGGAGTTCGCGGTAACGGGGGTGCCGTCGGTGAAGGTCCAGCCGTCAGCGAGCGTGACGGTGAGGTTCTGCGGGTCAACAACTTCGATCGACTCGGCGACCTCGTTGTGAACGGCGCCGTCGGCGTCGTAGTAGATGAGTCCGGCGAAGACCAGGTCGATGATCTTGCCGCCGCCAACCTCGTTGGTGTTACCCGGGATGAGCGGGTTCTGTGGTTCCGATCCGTTGGCCAGGATGACGGCCGAACTGTTGGACTCACCGCCGGTGGCGGCGGCACTGCTGCTCGTCTCCGAACCACTGTCGGAGGAGCATGCAGCGAGGGCAAGCGTCGCGGCTGCTGCCAGCGCGATGCCCTTACCAAACGTGCCGAGCTTCATACTCGGGCTCCTTTCTTTGCTCGTGACGCAACACGCCACCCTCTGTGAGACAACGCGAGCACACACGAATCTTCGCAAGGAGTTTCCTCGCGATCTGTCCATGCTAAGGAGCCGCCGCCCTCAATGTTGATTAAGCAAGACATCGATACCGAATTGAAACGCTTACATTGTGTGATCTGGGTCACATCATTCCTGCTTGTGTCGCGGTTTCCGACTTCGCGCGCGAGGCACGTTCTGGCTGTCAGTGGGGCGTGAAACAGTAGGCGTCATGGAGTTGCTACTTGGGTTGGGCGGCCTGCTGGTCGGCGCGGTGATCGGCCTGCTTATCGGTGCAGTTCGGGCCGCAGGAAAGGACCGCGCGGCCGACGCCGCAGTTGCGCAGGCTCGGGCCGCGGCAGAGATTGAGAAGACTCGGATCGCAGAGCTTGAGCGCCGTCTTGAGGAGTCCGCCGAGCTCGCTGTGCGTCGCGAAGCGGAACTGCGGGCGTCTCACGAGCAGTACGTAGCACAGGTGAAGGGGGACCAAGAGACCCTTCGGCAACAGTTTGAGGCGTTATCGGCGAAGACTCTCAAGACCACTCAGGAGTCGTTCCTCCAGATCGCAAACGAGCGCCTCACCCGTGCCCAGCAGGCAAGTGCAGAGGAACTCGCCAAGCGCGAGGTGGCCGTGAAGAACCTCATCGAGCCCATGGCGAAAGCCTTGGAAGAGGTGCAGAGGCAAACCCTCGAGGCGGACAAGGCCCGAGCCCTTGGCCAGGCGACGATGACCGAACAGGTGCGCCAGATGGTCGAGGCATCGGCCAAGCTCGACAAGAAGACCACCGACTTCATCAACACGCTGCGCCGATCCGATGTGCGCGGCAACTGGGGTGAAGTCCAATTGCGCCGCGTTGTCGAGCTCGCAGGGATGATGGCCCACGTCGATTTCGAGGAGCAAGAGACGGTGCGGGACAGCGAGGGCAAGAACCTGCGTCCCGACATGACAGTCAAGCTCGCCGGCGGCCGCACCGTGGTGGTCGACTCAAAGGTGGCGCTGAGCGCGCTGATCGAGGCCTTCGAGACGGATGACGACGCCGTGCGCGCCGACCGGCTCGCCGCTCACGCCCGCCACGTGCGCAACCACATCGACGACCTCGCGGGCAAGAAGTACTGGGATCAGTTCGATTCCGCACCGGAGTTCGTCGTCATGTTCGTCCCATCCGAAGCCTTCTATCAGGCCGCCGTGGAGCAAGACCGGTCTCTTCAGGAGTACGCCTTTGGGAAGAAGGTCGTCATCGCCACCCCCACCACCCTGGTCGCCATGCTGCGCACAGTCGCTCACGCCTGGAAGGAGGACGCCCTCGCCAAGAACGCCCAACACGTGCTCTCCACCGGCAAGGAGCTATACGACCGGCTGCGCGTCATGGGCGATCACCTCGCCAAGGTGGGACGGGCGATCGATCAGGCAGGCAAGGCGTACAACTCGACCGTCGCGTCTCTTGAATCACGGGTCATGGTGTCGGCCCGCAAGTTTGGCGAGATGCAGCACATCAGCGAAGAGCTGCCATCGCTTGAGCCTGCGGTGACGGATATCCGGCAGATCGCCGCGCCCGAGTTCGCAGCCGATGTCGAGGACGTCGAGGCCGAGACCGACCCGATGCCCTAGCTCGCCGTCTTGGCGGCCTCACGCGCCTTCATGTCGGCACGGATCTCACGTGGCAAGGAGAACATGAGGTCCTCGGTTGCCGTCCGAACCTCTTCGACGGTCTCGTAACCACGCGCCGCGAGCGCATCGAGAACATCGCGAACGAGGATCTCGGGCACCGAGGCTCCGGAGGTGACTCCTACGGTCGACACACCGTCGAACCATTCGTCCTGCAGCTCGATGGCACGGTCGATGCGGTACGACGCCTGTGCGCCGTTCTGGAGTGCCACTTCGACGAGCCGCACTGAGTTCGACGAGTTCGCGGATCCCACCACGATGACAAGGTCGCATTCGGGCGCCATCTTCTTCACGGCAACCTGGCGGTTCTGAGTCGCGTAGCAGATGTCATCGCTCGGCGGGTCCTGCAGCGCTGGGAAGCGTTCGCGGAGGCGGCGCACCGTCTCCATCGTCTCGTCGACGGAGAGCGTGGTCTGCGACAGCCAGACAACGTTGTTCGGGTCCGGCACCTCGATCGAGTCAACATCATCGGGCGAGTTGACGATGATGGTGTGCTCGGGAGCCTCACCAGCCGTGCCTTCGACTTCCTCGTGGCCGATGTGGCCAATCAAGAGGATGGTCTGACCTTCGCGGGCAAAGCGCACGGCCTCTTTGTGAACCTTCGTCACCAAGGGACAGGTGGCGTCGATCGTGGCGAGATTGCGGGAAGCCGCGGCCTCCCGCACGGCCGGGGAGACCCCGTGTGCAGAGAACACGACGCGTGCACCCTCGGGAACCTCATCCGTTTCATTGACGAAGATCGCGCCGCGCTCGGTCAGCGTCTCGACCACGTACTTGTTGTGCACGATCTCCTTGCGCACGTAGATGGGGGCTCCGTGGAGTTCGAGAGCCTTTTCGACCGCGATAACGGCGCGGTCCACGCCGGCGCAGTACCCGCGCGGCGCGGCCAAGAGGACGCGCTGTGAGGTAGAGGGTGCCATATTGACCATCCTACGTGGCAGGCTGAGAGAGTGACCGACCCCGTCAACGAGCCTGGCGATACCACTGTTCCTGGCAGCGACCTCCCTCCAGCGTCGGCGTCGCTGCCTGCCACGGCAGCAGAGACCTCAGCCGAGCGCCCCTGGCCCGTTCGCCACCTCAGCCCAAAGATCGGCGAATACATCGCACGCATGAGTCCTGTGTGGGTCGAGGGTCAAGTCCTCAACGTCAAGCGGTGGAAGCATCTGGTCTTTGTCACTCTTCGCGACACCGACGAGAACATGTCGCTCAAGGCCACTCTCCCTGCGGCACAACTCGATGCCCTTGGTCTTGATCTCACCGATGGCGCACGCGTGGTCGTTCATGCGAAACCCCAGTGGTGGATGCGCAGTGGAGATCTCCAGATGGTGGGCGATGAGGTGCGTGCCGTTGGCCTTGGAGACCTTCTCGCACGCATTGAGGCGCTCAAGGCGGCACTGGCACAGGAGGGCCTCTTTGCGCCTGGGCGCAAGGTGGAGTTGCCCGTGATCCCCCGCCGCATCGGACTCGTTGTCGCTACCCAAGGCGATGCCGAGCACGACGTGGTGACAAACGCGCGTGCCCGATGGGCGGCTGCGCAGTTCGAGGTCAGACGAGTCACGGTTCAAGGCCCACGGGCGGTGCCTGAAGTGGTGGCGGCGCTGCGTGAACTCGATGCCCACCCGGATGTGGACGTCATTGTGGTCGCTCGAGGCGGCGGCTCCCTTGAGGACCTGCTGCCCTTTTCAGACGAAGCACTCGTGCGGGCGGCCGCCGAGATCGGCACACCTCTTGTCAGCGCGATCGGCCACGAACTCGACTCTCCCTTGCTTGACTTGGTGGCCGACTACCGAGCGTCAACTCCGACCGACGCGGGCAAGAAGGTAGTTCCGGATGAGGCTCTCGAGCGCGACCGGATCGTTGGCTCTTTGGCTCTCATCGCGAGTGCAATCGCGGGCAAGATCGAACGCGAGCGCCAACGCGTTGCCGATCTCAGAGCTCGCCCCGTCATGGCTCAGCCCGAACGAATGCTCACGCCGCACCGCGAGACGTTGGCCCGCGCACGTGCTGACCTCCGTGCGGCGGCCTTCCTCATCGTGTCTCGCTCCCGCGCCGCGCTTGAGACGCATGCGGCGTCATTGCGCGCGCTGAGCCCTCAGTCAACTCTTGATCGCGGTTATGCGGTGGTCCGGCTTCCCGACGGGGCGGTGGTGAGGTCCTTCGAGGACGTGGCTGTCCAGGACGACGTGTCGATTCGCCTTTCGGTGGGCGCGCTTGGCGCACGCGTGACGGAAACGTCGCCTCCCCTCGACGCGACGCCGTCACCCGGTGAGACCCACCGCGCGTAGCGGTCGAGGCGAACCTCGCCGCCACGCGCGGTGTGAACCTAGCCCCGGAGTCCTGCGAGACCGCCTAGGATTCCCGTCTTCGCTCCGCTCTGGGCAAGACGAGCCTTGGCGGGCGCAATCGCGTCCTTGTGCTTTCCCCGCATGACACGCGCGATCACCGAGTCTGGGACAGACGGGTTGGCGATCAATGCGAATACGACGTCCGCTGCGCGGTCATTGGCGAGTTCCCTCAGGATCTCTTCCGGAACGTCCTTGCGCGGATTCCGTGCGACACCTGCGCGGACCGAGTGAGCTTCGTCGTTTGCGAGCTGAATCAACAGCGTCAAAGGGATGTTGGGGTGCGCGGCGGCACTTGCGCGCACCTTTGCTTCTTCTGAGCGTGCCAACTGAGCCAGGTCGACGTCCGACAGGCTTGGATCCAAGCCGCCAGACTGCGTGCTGTCACTGAACATGTGCTATCACCCCATTGTGATCAACTGCCGGTGTGTGACCTCAATCGGCCGTCCGACACACAATGAGAGGAATTAAGTCCCGGGTTATGACGCGCTACGGTGGCGATGTGACGAAAAATCTGCGATCGCCAGACGAGATGACCTACGAAGAGGCGCGCGACGAACTCGTGGGAATCGTCTCCACGCTCGAGGCCGGCGCTGCCACGCTCGATGAGTCGATGGCGTTATGGGAGCGCGGCGAGGCTCTCGCCAAGCGGTGCGAGGCTCTTCTTGATGGCGCCCAGCAGGCGATCGCGAATGCGGTGGGCGACACCGATGAGTGATTCGGCGCTCATCATTGGTGAGGCACTCGTCGACATCGTCGAACGGCCTGATGGCACTGTCTCATCGCACCCAGGCGGCTCCCCCGCGAACGTTGCGCTCGGCTTGGCGCGCCTTGGCCGCTCCGTGGACCTCCTCACGTCGCTTGGAGATGACGAGCACGGAAAGCTTGTCCGTGATCACGTGACGGCGTCCGGCGTTCGTCTCGCGCCATCCGGTACGGCGAACGCGACCTCCATTGCGAAGGCCAGGCTCGATGACACGGGTGCGGCAACGTATGACTTCACCCTTGCGTGGGATCTTGAGGAAGCCGCCGCACCGGACGCAGGCACCCGGGTTGTTCACACGGGCTCCATTGCAGCGGTTCTCGAACCCGGTGCGACAACGGTTCACGAACTCATCAGCGCTGCGCGCTCTCACGCAACGATCACCTATGACCCCAACGCGCGTCCCGCGCTCATGGGTGACGCTGCCGCAGCGCGCCGCCGCGTCGAAGAACTCGTCGCTCTTGCCGACGTCGTCAAGGTGTCTGATGAGGACATCGCGTGGCTGGCGCCTGGCGAAGAGATCTTGGAGGTCGCAGCCGCGTGGCGCTTGCTCGGTCCCGCCATCGTGGTGGTGACTCGCGGCGCCGAAGGCGCCATTGCCTTCGCGAACTGCGGGATTGTGTCAGTCTCGCCCGCGCCAGTTGCGGTGGTGGACACCGTGGGTGCAGGTGACTCATTCATGTCCGGCCTCATCGACGGCCTATGGGAAGCGGGGGTGCTCGGGGCCGAGCAGCGAGGTGCTCTTGCCGACATCTCGGACACGAGCCTGCGCGAGGTACTCGAACGGTGCTCGCGGATCGCCGGCATCACCGTCTCGCGAGCTGGCGCCAATCCGCCCACGCGTGAGGAACTCGGCGAAGCGCCGTTGGAGTCCGAAAGCCGCCGGAGCGTCTAGGCCTCGGTAAAGCGCGCTTCGAACGCCTGACGCACCCGCTTCTTCGAGTGAGCGCTCAGCGGTGACAGGCGGGTGACCGGAATCGCCGGATTGTTCACCAAAGCGAGCAGGACGTCCTGTTCCTTGTCTGCGGCGAGCAGGTCGATGACAGAGACCATCGTCGCGATGACGGGGTTTGACGCGAGCGCGACACGCACGGATGTCTTTGCGTCCTGCGCAAGGTGAATGGCCACGCTGAGCGGAGCGTCTGAACGAGCGGCGACACTCTCGCGAATCTTGACGTCGCGCGATGAGACCAGTCCCAAGAACTCGGCCGCAGATGCCTGCTCGCCCTCGCGCAAAGCGTCGGCAATCTTGTCGGTTGGGATGTCAATCAATGCCATGGCGTCCCCTCGGGTGCGGCGTGTGCCGCGTTGTGGACGCGCCTCCGTGCCTCAGCAGGAGCGGGCCGTCAGGAACGACCAATCCGCGGTAATCCGCTGGGTGGAGGTCGTCCTTGACGATAGAAGTGGCCGTGAAGCCGTCGCCAGTCTAGCGACTCGACCGGTCAGTATCTAGAGGCAATTGCCCCCAGATCGTGTGATGCGAATTACACCTGTGCGGCTCGCACCCGGGCGTCGGTCAAGGCCATGCGATACGCAGTGATCCGGGAGTCAACGCGGTGGTGCATCGACGCATCGACGGCGGTGCTTGCTTGCGCGATAGCGATCTGCGACTCGAGCGACGCGCGCGCCGCGATCAATGCCGCTGTTCTCAATGCCTCTCGACGGGACTTCACAACAACCCCTAAGCGTCATCGCCGTGCCCGATCGGCGTCCAATATTCGTCAGGTGAGACGAATGTCACAGACAACTATGACGCAAGTCACACAAGTTCTCAAGGACTTTTCTTCCTCCTGACACAATGGCCGCATGGAATTTCGCATCGAGCACGACACGATGGGTGAGGTTCGCGTTCCCGTCGACGCCTTGTACCGGGCGCAGACGCAGCGAGCCGTCGAGAATTTCCCGATTTCCGGGATCACGCTGACGCGCCGTCATATTGAGGCGCTGGCGCGCGTCAAGAAGGCGGCGGCTCTCGCGAATGCCGAGCTGGGTGTCATCGACGACGCCGTGGCTCAGGCAATCGTTGCAGCGGCCGACGACGTCGCTGGCGGCGCGCACGACGCTCACTTCCCCGTCGATGTGTTCCAAACGGGCTCCGGCACGTCCTCGAACATGAACACGAACGAGGTGATCGCCACCCTCGCGACCCGGATCCTTGGCGCAGATGTGCACCCGAACGATCACGTCAACGCGTCCCAGTCGAGCAATGACGTGTTCCCCACGTCGGTGCATGTGGCTGCGACCTCGGCACTCGTCAATGATGTGGTGCCCGCGCTCACACACCTCGCGAGCGCGCTTGAGGCGAAGGCCGCCGAGTTCGCGGACGTGGTGAAGTCCGGCCGGACGCACCTCATGGACGCCACTCCGGTGACCCTCGGTCAGGAGTTCGGCGGTTATGCCGCAGCGATCCGTCTTGGTGTCGAGCGCCTTGAGGCGGCCCTCCCCCGCCTCGCCGAGGTTCCGCTTGGCGGCACCGCCGTCGGCACCGGTATCAACACCCCCGCTGGCTTCCCTCAGCGCGTCATCGCATTGCTCGCGGCGGACACGGGCCTGCCGATCACCGAGGCCCGCGACCACTTTGAAGCGCAGTCGGCGCGCGACGGACTCGTCGAGGTTTCTGGCGCGCTGCGGACCATCGCCGTCAGCCTGACAAAGATCTGCAATGACCTGCGCTGGATGGGCTCTGGGCCCAACACCGGTCTTGGCGAGATCGCTCTGCCGGACCTCCAGCCGGGCTCATCGATCATGCCGGGCAAGGTCAACCCGGTGATTCCCGAGGCCGTTCTCATGGTGTGCGCCCGCGTCGTGGGCAACGATGCGACTGTCGCCTGGGCTGGCGCGTCGGGTTCCTTTGAACTCAATGTGCAGATCCCCGTCATGGCACTCGGCGTGCTCGAGTCGATGAGCCTCCTTGCCAACGCCTCGCGCGTGCTCGCGGACAAGACCGTGGTGGGCATCACCGCGAATGTCGACAAGGCACGCTTCTTCGCTGAGGCGAGCCCGAGCATCGTCACTCCGCTCAACCGCGTCATCGGCTATGAGAACGCGGCGAAGATCGCCAAGCACGCCGTGGCTCACGGACTCACGGTGCGCGAGGCGGTCGAGGCGCTCGGATTCGTGGAGCGTGGCGACGTGACGCCGGAGCAGCTCGACACGCTTCTTGACGTCAGCACGATGACGGGACGCAACTAAGAGGGAACAGGGATGCGCCCACTCGGGTTGACGTCCTCAGGAGGTACACCCCATGGCACGCACTCGCGTCCTCATCATCGGCGGCGGCTACGTGGGCCTTTACGCCGCGCTCACGCTGCAGCGCAAGGCCAAGCGCCTCGTCGACATCACCGTGCTCGACCGGCGCCCGTATATGACATATCAGCCGTTCCTGCCGGAGGCGGCCGCCGGCTCGATTGAGCCTCGCCATGCGGTGGTGCCGCTGCGCAAGGAGCTGAAGGGCGTCAAGATCCTTCAAGCCCGCGTCGCGTCAATCGATCACGCGGCTCGCGCCGTGCACGCCACCACCGATTTCGGTGACGACCTCACCGTTGCGTATGACGAGATCGTCATCGCGCTCGGCTCTGTCTCGCGCACGCTGCCCATCCCTGGGCTCAAAGACTTCGCCATCGGCTTCAAGTACGTCGAGGAAGCGATCAACCTGCGCAACAAGGTGCTCGGGTGCATCGCCCGCGCTGCCACGACAGACGATCCCGCCCTCCGCCGACGCCTCCTCACCTTTGTCTTTGTGGGCGGCGGCTTTGCCGGGGTCGAGGCGTTTGCAGAGACCGAAGACATGGCGCGAGCGGCTCTGCGCTACTACCCCGAGATCGATCCGGATGAGCTGCACTTTGTCATGGTCGAGGCGATGGGGCGGATCCTGCCCGAGCTCGGTCCCGACATGGGTGCCTACGCGACCAAGCAGATGCGTTCGCGCGGGATGGACGTGCTTCTTGAGACCCGCCTGGAGTCGTGCGAGGACGGCCATATCGCCCTCTCGGACGGTCAGCGCTTCGAGGCGGACACCGTCGTGTGGACGGCGGGCGTGAAGCCCGCCCCGATCCTTGCGCAGTCCGATCTTCCGCTCGGCCCCAAGGGCCATGTGATCGCCCAGCCGACGCTGCAGGTCGCCACCGAGGACGGCACAGTGGTGCCGGGGGCCTGGGCGGCGGGTGACTGCGCTCAGGTGCCGGACCTCACCAAGGAGCAGCCGGCCTACTGTGCGCCGAGCGCCCAGCACGCTGTGCGCCAGGCTCGCCGCTTGGGAAAGAACCTCGCGATGCATCTCAAGGGGCGTGCCCCGCGCGAGTACAAGCACCGTCATCTCGGCCTGGTCGCCTCGCTCGGCCTCAACAAGGGCGTGGCGGACGTGCTCGGCATCAAGCTGCGCGGCTGGCCCGCATGGGTCATGCACCGCACGTACCACTTGCTGCAGATCCCGACCTTCAACCGCAAGGCCCGCATCGCACTCGATTGGACGGCGGCGTTGTTCTTCCGACGCGACCTCGTGTCGATGGGTCGGCTTCACGAGCCCCGCAGGGCGTTCACGGAGGCAGCGTCCAGCTAGCGTTCCTCGCGCTGTGCCTGCG
>ENA-UOVV01001560-UOVV01001560.1-compost-metagenome-genome-assembly--contig:-NODE-1560-length-16162-cov-13.235860_pt1 | contig 16162 bp, 12 predicted proteins | sample MGYA00238155_ERZ761577 | MGnify/ENA primary metagenome ERZ761577 (study PRJEB28898, sample SAMN06268775) | compost metagenome | isolation source: Emeryville, CA | place: USA:Emeryville, CA | collected...
CGCTGCTCTCGAGGCTCACGCTGCTCGCGCTTCTCGCCCTCGCCCTCGGGGGCGCCCGCGGCACGGCCCGCACGACGCGAGCTGCGCTCACCCGTCACGGAGCCCACGGCCTCGGCGGCGCGCGCAGCGCGCTCGTCCTCGGTCTCGCCGCGGCGGTTGCGCTTCTCCTCGGAGCGCGGCTCGGTGCGCTGCTGCGTGCCCTCGGAGCGCGAGGGCAGCTCGATGCCGAGGTCCGGCGTCGGCTCGACGGCCTGGGGGGCGCTCTTGCGGCGCTTCGGCGCGCCGCCGCCCTCCCCGCCGGAGCGAGCGCTCTTGATCGCGTCCACGAGCTCGCTCTTGCGCATCTTGGAGGTGCCACGCACGCCGAGCGAGGCCGCGAGAGCCTGCAGCTCGGGCAGGCGCATCGCGGAGATCGCCTGCGAACGGGCAGACCCGCCGTCGTTCCCGGCCTGGACGGCCACGGCGGTGTCGGTGGTGTCAGTCACGAAGGTCCTTCCCCTCGTCGGCGGCGGGCGCTGCGCCCAGGCCGCGTGCTGTCCGGCCTCGTGGCCGGGTGAGGTCTCAGTCGAGGTCGCGCGCAGGTGCCGACGCACGGCGTGCGGCACGACGGGGCTGAGGGGTGACCACCGGTTCCTCAGGAGCTCAGGGCCGTCCGCAAGGCGGGCGTGCTCGACCTGGGGTCAAGTTCCGGGGGACGCCCAGAGCCTAGCACCGAGGCGGCGAGGCCCCGGCATCCCGGGGCGAATCACCCGACCGAGGGAAGGCCGGGAGAGCGGCTCCGCCTCAGCGCGCCGGGGCGCCGAGCTGCTCGACGCTCGCCCCGTGGGCCGAGACGCCGAGAGCACGCACCTTCCAGCCGCCCATCGTGGGGCCGAAGACCTCGGCGATCACGGCGTCGGCGTCCGTGCCGCCCGGCGCCTTGCGCGCGAGGGCGAGCACCGTGGGCCCGGCTCCCGAGACGACGGCGGCCACCCCGCGCGAACGCAGCGCGGTGACGAGGGCGAGGGAGTCGGGCATGACCGCGCCGCGGTAGGACTGGTGCAGGCGGTCCTCGGTCGCGGGAAGCAACAGCTCGGGGCGCCTGCCGAGGGCCTCGACGAGAAGGGCCGCGCGACCCGCGACGAAGGCGGCGTCGGCGTGCGGGACCTGCGCGGGCAGGACCCCTCGCGCGGTCCTGGTCGACAGCTGCACGGGCGGGATGATCGCGACGGGCACGACGGCGGGGTCGACCTCGACCTGCACCGCGCGGGGGCCGCCGTCCTCGGTCCAGGCGACCGTGGCCCCGCCCAGGATCGCGGGGGCGGCGTTGTCGGGGTGGCCCTCGAACTCGGTCGCGAGGCGCAGGGCGACCTCGTCGTCGAGCGCCTCGGGCTCGGCGACGAGCCCTCGCGCGGCGATGATCCCGGCGACGACGGCGGCCGCCGAGGAACCGAGCCCGCGGCAGTGCGGGATGCGGTTGGTGCAGCGCATCGCGACGCCGACCTGCGGGGCACCCGCGGCCTCGAGGGCGTGCCGCAGGGCACGCACCACGAGGTGGGACTCGTCCTCGGGGACGAGACCAGCGCCCTCCCCCTCGACCACGACGCTCGTCGCGGCGGCGCCGAGCGCGCGCACCTCGATCTCGTCGTAGAGGCCCAGGGCGAGACCGAGCGAGTCGAAGCCCGGGCCGAGGTTGGCGCTCGTGGCCGGGACACGCACCCGGACGGCGTCGGTCGCGAAGCGCATCACTCGAGCCCGAGGATCTGCGCGATCGTCACGACGTCTGCCGGCACGCGCTCGGGGGTGGTCTCGACGCCGTCGAGGCCCTTGATCGCCCACTGCGGGTCCTTGAGGCCGTGGCCCGTGACCGTCACGGAGATGCGGGCGCCCGCGGGGACCTCGCCGGCCTCGGCACGCTGGAGCAGGCCCGCGACGCTCGCGGCCGAGCCGGGCTCGACGAAGATGCCCTCGCGCGAGGACAGCAGTCGGTGGGCGGCGAGGATCTGCTCGTCGGTCACCGAGCCGATGTGGCCGCCGGACTCGTCGCGCGCCTCCTCGGCCTGGCGCCAGGAGGCGGGGTTGCCGATGCGGATGGCCGTCGCGATCGTCTCCGGCTGGTCCACGGGGTGGCCGAGCACGATGGGCGCCGCCCCGGCGGCCTGGAAGCCCCACATCGCCGGCGTGCGGCTCGCGGTGCCGTCCGCCGCGTACTCCTTGAAGCCCTTCCAGTAGGCCGTGATGTTGCCCGCGTTGCCCACCGGGAGCACGTGGATGTTCGGGGCGTCCCCGAGGACGTCGACGATCTCGAAGGCCGCCGTCTTCTGCCCCTCGATGCGCGCGGGGTTGACCGAGTTCACGAGCTCGACGGGATAGGCCTCCGAGAGCTTGCGGGTCACCACGAGGCAGTCGTCGAAGTTGCCGTCCACCTGGAAGATGCGAGCGCCGTGCGCGACGGCCTGGCTCAGCTTGCCCATCGCGATCTTGCCGTCCGGCACGAGCACGACGCACTGCATCCCCGCGCGGGTCGCGTAGGCGGCGGCCGAGGCGGAGGTGTTGCCCGTCGAGGCGCACGCGACGACCTTCGCGCCGCGCGCGGCGGCCGCGGAGACCGCCGTCGTCATGCCGCGGTCCTTGAAGGAACCCGTGGGGTTCATGCCCTCGAACTTCAGGTGCACCTCGGCGCCCGTGAGCTCGGAGAGCACCGGGGCGGGCACGAGGGGCGTGCCTCCCTCACCGAGGGTGACCGGGACCTGCGTGACCTCGGCCGGGAGCCTGTCCGCGTACTCGGCGATCACTCCTCGCCACTGCTTGGCCACCTAGCTGCCCTCCACCCTCAGCACGGACACGACCGTGTCCACGACGTCGATCTCCCGCAGCGCCTCGACGGTCGCGTCGAGAGCCTCCTGGCGCGCCTCGTGCGTGGTCACCACGAGGTGCGCGACCTCCTCGCCCGGCGCCTGGCGCACGGCCTCGATCGAGACCCCGTGCTCGGCGACGACGGCCGCGACCTTCGCGAGCACTCCCGGGCGGTCCTGCACGTCGAGGCGGATCTGCACGCGCGTGCGCGCCTGCGAGGCAGGCAGCACGGGCAGCTGGGCGTAGGAGGACTCCACGGGACCCTTGCCCCCGAGCACGCGGTGGCGCGCTGCGGAGACGAGGTCCCCGAGCACGGCCGAGGCCGTGGGCTGACCACCCGCGCCGCGGCCGTAGAACATGAGCTCCCCGGCCGAGCGAGCCTCGACGAAGACGGCGTTGAAGGCCCCGTGCACGCCCGCGAGGGGGTGCGAGCTGGGGACGAGCGCGGGGTGCACCCGCACGACGACGCCCTCGGCGGTGCGCTCGGCGATCGCGAGGAGCTTGACGACCTGGTCGGTGCTGCGCGCCCAGGCGATGTCCTGCGCCGTGAGGCCCATGATCCCCTCGACCGCGACGTCCTCGAGGCGGACCCGCGTGTGGAAGGCCAGGGAGGCGAGGATCGCGGCCTTCGCAGCGGCGTCGTGGCCGTCGACGTCGGCGCTCGGGTCGGCCTCGGCGTAGCCGAGGGCCTGGGCCTCCTTGACGACGACGTCGAGCTCGAGGCCCTCGTTGGCCATGCGGTCGAGCACGAAGTTCGTGGTGCCGTTGACGATGCCGAGGATGCGCTCGACGTGGTCGCCCGCGAGGGACTCGCGCACAGGGCGCACGATGGGGATCGCGCCGGCGACGGCGGCCTCGAAGTAAATGTCCACGCCTGCGGCGTCGGCGGCGGCGTAGAGGGTGGGCCCGTCCTGCGCGAGCAGGGCCTTGTTGGCCGTCACGACGCTCGCGCCGGACTCGATCGCCGAGAGCAGCAGGCTACGAGCGGGCTCGATGCCGCCCATGACCTCGATCACGATGTCGGCGCGACGCACGAGGGACTCGGCCTCGTCCGTGAGGAGCTCCGCGAGCGGCGTCCCCTCGATGCCCTCGCGCGGCTTCGAGGCGTCGCGCACGGCGATGCCCACGAGCTCGAGCGGGGCACCCACGCGCGAGGCGAGCTCGTCGGACTGCGAGCTGATGAGCGAGGCGACCTCGGTGCCGACGACGCCGCACCCGAGGAGGGCGACGCGCAGGGGGGCTCCGGCAGGGGGGCGGGACACGGTGGCAGGGCCTCTCGACGGACGGGGACGGCTGAGCACAGGATAGGGCTCCCCGGCAGGCGCCGGGTGAAGCGCTCAGCCCCTGGCCCGCGCCCGCCACACGGGGCGCCAGGCGAGCACCGCGCCGAGAGCGAGGACGCCGAGGGCCGCCCATGCCCAGGCGGGCACCCCGGGGGCCCGCGCGAGCCTCGCCGCAGGCTCCTCGACCTGGACGACGATGCTCGTCGCGAGGCGACGGTCCACGGTGAGCTGCTCCCCTGCCTCGAGGGAGGAGGTCACGAGGGCTCCCGCGTGCTCGCCTGGAACCGCGTCCGCAGGGACCGCGATCGTGAAGGTGATCGCCGAGCTCTCCCCCGGGGCGAGCACGAGGGACTCCGCACCGAGCGCGAGCCAGCTCGCGAGGCCCTCGGGAGCCGCCCCCGCGGGGGCGAGCTCGACGAGTCCCTCGGCCGTCAGCTCGCCGTCGGCCCCGAGCACGCGCAGGGACAGCGGGGCCGAGCCGAGGTTCGAGACCTCGAGGACGTCGGTGACGAGGTCACCCGGTGCGGCGGAGTAGCGAAAGTTCTCGCGAGCTGACCCGTGCGCCCCGTCCGCGGGACGCGTCCCCCACGAGGCGCCTTCGCTCGCGAGCGCGGGCGAGGCGAGCAGCCCGAGGAGCCCCGCCAGGAGGAGGGGGACCGCGAGACGGGCGCGCGGGCTCACGAGCCTCAGCCCACGACGGTGATCGTCAGCACGGCCGAGTACTCGCCGGGCTTGGTGCTGGGCGGGGCGAGCAGCTCGAGAGTCCCCCCGAGCCGAGCGCTGCCCTGCGCGTGGCCGCGCGGCGCGGAGCCGAGCACTCGCGGGACGCCGAGCCCCTTGCCCGTGCCGTCCGCCGAGGCGAGGCGCGGCGGGACGGCCTCGCCCGCGAGGGCGCCGCCCCCGTCCCCCAGGAGGGTCGGGCGCCAGCCGAGGTGTCGGGCACGGATCGTGCCGGCACTGCCCGCGAGGTCGGTGACCTCGGCCGTGACGCGCCACGCGGGACGGCCCGCTCGCGAGTCCTCGACGAGGACCTCCGGCAAGGCCGAGGTCGCGAGGAAGCCCTCCTCGGTCACCTCGGCCGTGCCGAGGTCGATCGAGGAACCCTGGACGCGCCACGCGAGCTCGCCCGTCTCGGGGCTCGGGCTCGGCGTCGGCGTCGGCGTCCCGGTGTCGAGCTCCTCGCCGAGGCTCGCGGTGAGCGAGAAGTCGTCGAGCGCCTCGCCCGCCTCCTGCGGGAGCGCCGAGGCGCCCTCGGGGTGGACGGTCAGCCCCGAGCCGCGCACCGAGAGCGCGTCACCGTCGACGGACACCGAGATGCTCCCGACCGAGCCGATCACTCCTCCCGAGACCCGGTACTCCCCCTCCTCGAACTGTCCGAAGTCCTCGTCGGCGATCTGCAGGATGTCGCCCTCGAGGCGCGCCTCGCCGTCCTCCACGACGACGGCGAGCCTCGAGATCGTCAGCTCGAAGTGGTGCGAGGGGAACACGAAGCGCACGGCTCCCTGCGAGCGCAGCTCGAAGTTCTCCTCGTCCTCGAAGGAACCGCCGGTGACCTCGAAGAGGTAGGGCAGCGCCTCGGGCGGGGTCGGCGAGGCCTTCCACGCGGGCTCGCCCTCGGGGTCGAAGCTCGCGCCGCCGCTGACCGTGATGCGCTCGCCCACGGGAGCCGGACCGATCGGCGGGATCGCCGCCGTCTGCTGGCCCACGTAGGAGCGGAAGCTCTTCTTGAAGCCCCAGTGCAGCGCGCCCGACTCGACGTCGCGCGAGCCCGCGAGCGCGGGAGCGGGAGCGAGCACGGCGAGCACGAGGGCGAGCACGCCGAGCAGCGCGGCCCGGGGCGCAGGACGCAGGTGGCGCATCACGAGTCCTTCCTCGAGGGCCACTCGAGCCAGGAGCGGCGGAAGCCGAGCACCGTGAGCGCAGTCCCGAGGAGGAGCGCCGCCGCGGCGAGCATGAGGGGCCGCGGCGCGCCCCCTGTGGACGCGAGCGCGAGGGGCTCCGCGGCAGCGAGCGGGGCACTCACCGGGAGCACGGTCACCGCGGGCAGCGCAGTGGGCATCCGGGTCCCGGCTGCGAGCTGGGGCGCGGCCGCGAGCCCCGAGGGCGGGCGCCTGACCGGAGGCGGGTTCACGCGGTTGCGCGGTTCCTCCTCCCTCGAGTCCTCGTCCTCCTCGGGCTTCTCGTCCTCGCCAGGCCGATCCTCGTCCTCGTGCGGCTTGGGGTCCTTCGCGTCGTAGCTCACGGTGAGGGCCGTCGCGGGCTTCGCGCCGTCGCGGGCCCCGCCCGAGGAGTACCAGAAGGACTGCTGCCCCGTGCGGCCCTGGAAGGTCACGAAGTCCTGCGGGAAGGAACCCCAGTCCTCGCCCGCGCGCACCTGCGCGGGTGCCCCCTCCGGGGCGCTGACCTTCACACCGCGGTACGCGGGGGTCACGGTGAAGCCCTTGCCGCCCTGCAGCGAGACCTCCTCGAGGCGAGCGAGGGTGACGGGCGTGGGCTCGAGCTCGACCCACTGGTCCATGTCCTCGCGCGTCGAGCCGAAGCCTCCCGCGGTGGCCGTGAGCGTGCCGCGGCCACCCGTGATCTCGAGCACGGGGTCGGTGAACCACCAGTAGGTGAGGCCGCCGTAGTAGACGACCGTGACCGAGCCGCTCCACGCGATGCGCGCGTCGCCGCTCTGCGGGTCCACGAAGCCCGTTCCCCCCTCGATCACGGCCTGGATCCCCGAGCCGCGCAGGCTCGAGGTCTTCACAGGACGTCCCTGCGGGTCCGTGCAACGGTCCGCGAAGCTCACGGTGCGCTCGCGCGAGCCCGTGGAGGTCTCGACGGGCTTGACGATGCGCACTTCGCCCGCGCTCGAGCGGAAGAATCCGTCCTTCTCGGTCCAGAGCTTCGACCCGCCCGTGTCCCCGACGGCGCCCGCAGACAAGAAGTTGCACTCCCCTGCGAAGGAGGCCGAGCCGGTCTCTTCGTTGAGGCCCCAGCGCAGCTGCGCGTCGGTCACCTCGAAGCTCTCGGAGACCACCTCGGGGATCTCGACCTCGAGCTCGAGCTCGTCCGCCTGGGCGGCGGCCCCGCCGAGGACGACGAGCGCGACGGCGAGGGCGAGTCGCGGCCAGGCCCTCATGCGACACCCGCCGGGCTCGGCTCGCGACGGGGTGCGGGGCCGGGCTCGGGAGCAGCGAACTGCGCCGCGCGACGAGCGCGCTTCTCACGGCGCGCCGTCACGAGCCCGACGAGGATGACGACGACGAGCACGAGGGCCGCAGCTCCGAGCAGGACCCACTCCCACGCCGTGCTCGCCTGCTCCTCGAGGGGTGCCGGCGTCGCGGCGGGAGCTGCCGGGGCAGCGGCGACCTGGAAGGAGACCTCGGCGCGCGCCCCGGAGGCCGCACTCGTGAGCGCGAAGGTGTGCGTGCCGGCCTTGAGATCGGCCGGCAGCTGGAGCACGCCCGCGATCTCGCCCTGGGCGCCCGCGACGAGCGGCCCGAGGGCCGCGAGGCCCGCGCCGAGCGAGCCCACGACCTGCTCGCCGGGAGTGAAGCCCTGGGCGGTGAAGGTCATGACCCGGCCCACGACGGCGGTCGCGCGGTCGACGTCCACGACGGGCTCGGCGAGCACCTCGGCCTCGGTCTCGCCGTCGTCGGCGCCTTCTGCACCCTCGGCGAGCGCCTCCTCGTCGGCCTCGTCCCCAGAACCGTCCTCGGGGGCCCCCGTCGAGGGTGGCTCGCCGTAGATGTCGGCGAACGTCACCGGGGTGAAGGTCTCGTTGTTCGCGTTGAGGACCCCGTGCGCCCCCACCGTGATGACCCCGCAGGTCACCTTGCGACAGTCGATCGTCTCGGTCCCGCCCGAGCGGCCCGTGGTCTGGAAGCTCGGGCCGGGGACCGTCATCGTCACGGTCCACGAGCCGTCGGCGGACATCGTGGTGTGCGCCTCCTTCGCGGTCGAGGAGCCAGGGAAGGCCACGAAGCGCTGGAAGCCCGCGTTGTCCTGGGTCTCGGAGTCCGGCACGTAGCGGAAGTCGACCCCGCTGCGCCCGCCCTTGCTCGGCCGCCAGCCGCTGTCGACCGTGCCGAAGAAGAGGTAGACGCCGCCCATCGCTCCCGAGACGGCTTGGAAGCCCGAGCCCGAGACGGTGATGGTGGTCGAGAAGGTCGTGTCGGCCTTGGCCTCGCCGAACTCGTTGGCGATGCTCACTCGCGCTGCGGCCACGGCAGGCGCGACAGGCGTCGCGAGCGAGCCCACGATCGCGAGACCGAGGACGGCGAGGGCAGCGGGCCAGGTGGCACGGCGGGTCATGCGAGCACCTCCGGGTGGCGCAGCGGGAGAACGAGGAGCGAGCCGTCGGGGCGCTCGAGGACCTCGACGGGGTGCTCGTAGACGGTCGAGAGCCGCTCGGCCTCGAGGACCTCGCGCGGGGAGCCCGAGGCGAGCACGCGGCCGCCGCTCAGCAGGACCATGCGGTCCGCGTAGGCCCCGGCGAGGGAGAGGTCGTGCAGGACGACGACGACGGCGTCCCCCGCTCGGGCCCGCTCGCGGGCGAGGGCGAGGGTGCGCTCCTGGTGGCGGATGTCGAGAGCGGCGGTGGGCTCGTCGAGGAAGACGAGGCGCGGGTCTTGGGCGAGCACGCGAGAGAAGGAGACCCGCGACTTCTCCCCGCCCGAGAGCGTCGGGAAGATGCGCCGCGCGAGGTGCACGACGTCCGTGGCCTGCATCGCGGCGGCCACGGCAGCCTCGTCCTCCTCCGCCTCGGGGCGGCCGCGCCAGGGCGCGCGTCCCATCTCGACGACCTCGACCACCTCGAAGGGGAAGGACAGGCGGTTCTCCTGGAGGAGCGCACCGCGACGGCGCGCGAGCTCGGTGGGCCTGAGCGCGCCCACCGGCCGGCCGTCGAGGAGGACCCGCCCCGCGGTGGGGTCGAGGTCGCCCGCGAGGAGCGAGAGGAGGGAGGTCTTGCCCGCGCCGTTCGGGCCCACGAGGGCGAGCACCTCGCCCGTGCGCACCTCGAGGTCGACGTCCTCGAGGATCGTCACCTCGCCGATCTGCAGGCCGAGGCCCCGGGCCTCGAGGAGCACCGTGCTCATGCCCAGCCTCCCGAGGAACGGCGCGTGCGGCGGATGAGGTAGAGGAAGAAGGGGCCGCCGACGAGCGCGGTGAGCATGCCGATGGGCAGGTCCGCGTAGTCCACCGCGGTGCGCGCCACGAGGTCCGCACCGAGCAGCAGGATCGCCCCGCCGAGCGCCGAGGCGGGCACGAGCACGCGGTGGCCCGGGCCCACGGCCATGCGGATGACGTGCGGGACCACGAGCCCCACGAAGGAGATGATCCCCGCGAAGGACACGGCCGCCGCGGTGAGGAGGGCGACGACGACGATCGTCGCGACGCGCAGGCGCTCGACGTCGACCCCGAGGTGCCGCGCGGGCCGCTCGCCGAGCGCGAGCAGGTCGAGGCGGCGCGTGAAGGTCATGGCCACCGCGATGCCCACCGCCATGAGCGGAGCGACGATCGCGACGTAGGGCCAGCGCGTGCCGTTGAGCGAGCCGAGCTGCCAGAAGACGATCTGCTCGCGCGCCTGGGTGTCCGAGAGGAAGGTGAGGAAGGCGATCCCCGCCCCGCCCACGGCGTTCACTGCCACGCCCGTGAGGATGAGCGTGACCACCTCGGTGCGACCGTTCGAGCGCGAGAGCAGGTAGACCAGGAGGGTCGCGAGGAGGCCACCGAGGAAGGCGAAGACCGCCGTCGTCCACGAGCCCAGGAAGTTCCAGCCGAAGGCGATCACGGCGCAGGCCGCGAGGGCCGCTCCGCTCGAGACGCCCGCGACGCCCGGCTCGGCGAGCGGGTTGCCGAAGACTCCCTGCATGAGCGCTCCGGCCGTCGCGAGCGCCGCGCCCACGAGGATCGCCATCGCGACCCGCGGGAAGCGGATGGTCCACAGCGCCGACTCGCCGTTGGTGTGCGAGGAGACCTCCGCCCCGCCGAGGCCCAGGCGGTGCAGCACCGAGCCGACGACCTCGCCCGCGGGGATCGACAGCTGACCTGCCCCTGCGGCGATCACGGCCACGAGGACCAGGCCGAGGGCGAGCACCGCGAAGAGCACCGCGGTCGTGGTGCGCGAGCGCCGCTCGACCGCAGGGGCGGCGGAGCGGCTCGGCGCCGCGGGCGGGGTGAGCGTCGCGGTCACGAGGCGTCCTCGGCGTAGACGGCCACCGCGAGCGCATCGAGCACGTCGGCGGTGTTCGGCCCGAAGGACAGGATCTCGGCGTCGGCCATGTCGATGATGCGACGCTTCTGCCCCGCGGGGGTGTTCGTGACGGCGGGCAGCTTCTCGAGGAGGCCGTCGACCCCGCCCATCGAGTCCAGTCCGTGGGTCATGAGCAGGATGACGTCCGGGGCCGCCTTGACGAGTCCCTCGTCGTTGAGCGGACGCATCCCGTCCATGCCGATCTCGCTCGCGACGTCGGCCCCGCCGAGCGCCGTGATGAGCGCGTCCGAGCCCGAGCCCGCACCGAACATGTAGTAGACGCCCGACTGCCCGCGCACGTAGAGGAAGACCATGCGCAGCTTCTCGCTCGGGTCCTGCGGGGCGATCGCGGCGATCTCGGAGAGCTTGGCCTGCACCGCCGACTCGGTGCGCTCGGCGAGCAGCTCACCCTCGGCCTCGACGCCGAGCGCCCGGGCTGTCGCACGCACGAGCTCGGGGATCGCGCTCAGGTCGCGGTGCGGGTCCATGACGATCACGGGGATGCCCGCGTCGCGCATCTGGAGGATGACGTCCCAAGGCCCGAGCGAGGTGTCCGTGAGGATCACGGTGGGCGCGAGCTCGAGGATCGACTCGGCGCTCAGCTCGTGGCCGCCCGCGGTGACGAGCGGGAGCTCGGCCGCCTCGGCGTAGGCCGTCGAGGTGTCGCGGCCGACGAGGTTCTCGCCCAGCCCGAGCTCGAAGACGATCCGCGAGAGCGAGCCGTAGACGTCGAGCGCGAGGATGCGGCTCACGTCGGTCACGGTGGTCTCGGTGCCCTGCATGTCGGTGATGCTCACCGGGAGCCGAGGCTCGGCCTTGTCCACGACGGGGTCGAGGGCCGAGTCGGCGAGCACGGCCGTGCGGGGCCCTTCGAGAGCGTGCGGGTCGCTCGCGAGGGTCACCTCGGAGAGGCGTGGCCCGCCTTCCGCGGTGCCCTCGTCGGAAGGCGCGGCGGGGCCGCCGGCACAGCCGGCGAGGAGGAGCGCGGCTGCCGCAAGCGGCACGGTTCGGCGCAGCATGAGGGGGTGGTTCTCCACGGAGAGGTGAGCCGGGGCTCAGGGGTGTTGACGGGGGTGGGCGGGAGGCCCGGGTAAGTGTCCCGGGCCTCCCGGCCCCGAACGGTCGCGTCGCCCCTGCTCGACGCTCCCGCGAGAGCGATCAGCTCACCCGGAGGGTGACCTTCTTCGCGGACTTCTTCGCGACGGTCTTCGAGCCCTGGAAGCTGGCCTGGACCGAGTACTTGCCCTTCGTGAGCCTCGGGAGCCTCACCGAGAAGGTCTTGCCCTTCGAGACCTTGACCTTGAGGGTCTTGACGGTCTTCGAGCCCTTCTTGACGAGGACCTTCACCGTGCCCGCGGGCTTGGTGCCCGTGGCCTTCACGGAGACCTTGAGCACGGCTCGCTGGGTCTTCTTGACCTTCGACTTCTTGAGCTTGGCGGTGACCTTGGCCTTGGCCTTCGCGACGGAGACCTTGATCGAGGGGGACTTCGCCTTGACGAGGTCGGCGTTGCCCGCGAACTCCGCGACGAGCTTCTTCGCGCCGGGCGTGAGCTTCGAGGACAGCGTGACGCTCGCCTTGCCGTTCTTCACGGTGCCGGTCCCGACGACGGAGCTGCCCGCCTTGACCTTCACCTTGCCGTTCGCGGCGACGCCCTTCGGGGCGGTCACCGTGACGGTGGCCTTCGGCTTGCTCGCGAAGGTGAGCTTCGACTTCACCGAGACCCGGACCGAGGGGGTCGCCTTCGTGACGGTCAGCCTCGCCGCGTCGGACGCGCGCGACTGCTCGGGGTTGCTCAGGACCGCGCGGAACTGCGTGCCGTTCTGCGCGACCGAGCCTGCGAGCACCGTCAGCGACGCGGAGCTCGCACCCGCGACCGGTTCCCACTGTCCCCCCGGAAGCTTGCGCTCCCAGCGCACGTCGGTCGTGTGGCGGTCGCCGAGGACCGAGAACTTCGCCGAGCTGCCGACCACCGCACTCGCAGCCCGGGGCTGGGCCTGAACCGTAGGGACGGCCCAGGGGTTCACGGTGACCGGAGAGTCGATCTCCCAGGCGGCGACCGCCGGACCCGTCGTGTAGGCGTAGAGGGCCGGCGTCCCTGCGAGCGAGTCGAAGTCAGCCTTCTCACCCTCGAGGATGCCCTGGAAGGAGCCGTCCGGCTCGAAGAGCACGCCACCCTGACCTCCGACCATCGGGTTCTCCATGCCGGTCTCGTCGACCGCCCAGATCTGCGAGACCTTCGTGCGCGTCGAGCCCTCGGCTCCCTGCGAGGGGCGCCACTCACCGATGAGCGTGCCGAGGCGCACGTAGGGCCCCACGACCGCGTTGCCGATGTACGAGGCGCGCTTGAGTCCGTACTCGAAGCCGTAGCCCCGCACCTCGATCTCGGTCGACCACGGCTCGACCGTCGTCGACAGGAGCGAGAGGTACGGGGTCCACGCGACCTCTCCGCCCTCGAGCGGCACGGAGAGGACGATGTCGTCGAGCTCCGAGCCCGCCGAGAGGAAGCCGTTGAGCGCCGCCGCTCCCTCGGAGGTGAGCTCGAGCCCCGAGACGAGGACCGCGAGACCGTCCGCCCCGAGCACGCTGTCGACGCTCTCGGAGGTACCGATCACGACGTCGTTGGCCGAGACGGGCGTGAACGAGGGGTCGGTCGTCGTGACGCGCACGTCCGCGAGGACCTCGGCAGACCCGTCCTCGACCACGAGGGCAAGGTCGCTGAGGTCGATCATGAAGGTGTGCGCGGGGTAGCTGTAGGTCACCCCACCCGCGAGCGCGATCCGGAAGGAGTCGGCGTCGGTCACGACGCCCGAGGCCACCGGGAAGAGATAGGGCCTCGTCACGGAGGACCCCTCACCCTCGAAGCTCGCGGGGCTCTGGGGCGCGATCTTGTCGGGGGCGGAGTTGCCCGGGTTGCCGACGTAGCTGCGGAAGCTCTGACGGAAGCCCCAGTGGAGACCCGGGGTGACGGGCTCGGCGGAGGCGGGGGAAGCGGCGACGACGCCGCCGAGCACGAGGGCCGCCGCGGCGAGGGCCGCGGCGCGAGCGCGCGCACGCAGGTGGAGAGACATCGGGTCCCTTTCTGACGGGCTGTCAGGTAACCCCTGAGACGCGAACAGCGCCTCCCGAGGGAGGCGCTGTCTCGTTCACTCAGAGTCGATCTGAGGTGTGCCTAAGTTAGGCCGCACTAACCCTAACCACCCCGTGGTCGCACGGGCCAATGGTCCCGGCCCTTTGTGACTGACGTCTCAAGCCGCTCCGGGCTCAGCCCAGGTCGAGAGCGAGCAGGTCCTCGACCGTCTCGCGCCGCACGAGCACGCGCGAGACACCCTCGCGCACCGCGACGACGGGCGGCCGGGGCACCTGGTTGTAGTTCGAGGCCATCGAGCGGCCGTACGCGCCCGTCACCGCGACCGCGAGCAGGTCACCCGCGCGCACGTCCCCGGGCAGCTGGACCTCGCGCACCACGATGTCGCCCGACTCGCAGTGCTTGCCGACCACGCGCGCGAGCACGGGCTCGGCCTCGGAGCGCCGCGAGACGATCTCCGCGTGGTAGTCCGCGCCGTAGAGCGCGGGGCGCAGGTTGTCGCTCATTCCTCCGTCGACCGAGACGTAGGTGCGCACCCGCCCGTCCTCGAGGGTCACGGGCTTGACCGTGCCCACCGAGTAGAGGGTGACCGTCGTCGGCCCCACGATCGCGCGGCCCGGCTCGATCGACAGGCGCGGCAGCGGGGTGCCGAGCCCCTCGCAGATGCTCGCGACGGCCTCGGCCTGCGCCTTCGCGACCACCTCGGGATCGAGGTCTGCCTCCCCCGGCAGGTAGGCGACCCCGAAGCCGCCGCCGAGGTCCACCTCGGGTACGAGGCGCCCCGTCCGGGCCGCGAGCGCGGCGCGCAGCGAGAGCACCTTCTCGGCCGCGACCGCGAAGCCCGTGGGGTCGAGGATCTGCGAGCCGATGTGCGAGTGGATCCCGAGCAGCTCGAGCTCGGGGCGCTCGAGCACCGCGAGCAGGGCCGCCATCGCGGGCGAGTCCTCCCCCGCGAGCGAGAGCCCAAACTTCTGGTCCTCGTGGGCGGTCGAGATGTACTCGTGCCCACCCGCGTGCACGCCCGTGGTGACACGCACCATGACGGGGGCGACGACGCCGGCCTCCGCGGCCAGGGCCGCGAGGCGGTCCACCTCGACGAGCGAGTCGACGATGATGCGTCCGACGCCGGCCTCGAGGGCCGAGCGGATCTCCTCGTCGGACTTGTTGTTGCCGTGCAGTCCGATCGCCGCGCCGGGCACTCCCGCACGCAGGGCGATCGCGAGCTCGCCGCCGGTGGCAGTGTCCACGCGCAGTCCCTCCTCGAGGACCCATCGCGCGACAGCCACCGAGAGGAAGGCCTTGCCCGCGTAGTAGACGTCGACCTCGGCCCCCACGGCAGCGAAGGCGGACTCGAAGGCCTCGCGGTAGCGGCGGGCGCGGCTGCGCAGGTCTGCCTCGTCGAGGACGTAGGCGGGCGTGCCGTGCTCGGCGGCGAGCGCGCTCGCGCGCACCCCCGCGAAGGAGACCTCGCCGTCGGCCTCGCGCACCGCCCCCGAGGGCCAGGGCGAGCCGAGCGGCGTGCTCACATGCGCTCCGGCGCCGAGACGCCGAGCAGACCGAGGCCGTTCGCGAGCACCTGGCGCGTCGCCTCGACGAGCCACAGGCGCGAGCGGTGCACGTCGGTGACCTCCTTGTCGCCCTGGGGCAGGACGTAGCGCTTGGCGTCGTACCACTTGTGGAAGGCGCCCGCGAGGTCCTCGAGGTAGCGCGCGACGCGGTGCGGCTCGCGCAGGGTCGCGGCCTGCTCGACGACGCGCCCGAAGTCGCCGAGCTTGCCGAGCAGCACCGACTCGGTCTCGTGGTCGAGCAGGCTCGGGTCGAAGCCATCCTCGCGACGCACGCCCATCTCGGCGGCGTTGCGCGCCACCCCTGCAGTGCGCGCGTGGGCGTACTGCACGTAGAACACGGGGTTGTCGTTCGAGCGCTTGGCGAGCAGGTCGAGGTCGAGGTCGATCGACTGGTCCACCGAGGAGCGGGTGAGCGCGTAGCGCGCGGCGTCCACGCCCACGGCGTCGACGAGGTCGTCCATCGTGACGATCGTCCCGGCGCGCTTGCTCATCCGGACGGGCTCGCCGTCCTTCACGAGATTGACCATCTGGCCGATGAGGATCTCGAGGTTCTTCCACGGCTCGTCGCCGAAGGCCGCGCACATCGCCATCATGCGACCCACGTAGCCGTGGTGGTCCGCGCCGAGCATGATGATCGCCCGGTCGAAGCCCCGCTCGCGCTTGTTGAGGTAGTAGGCGAGGTCGCCCGCGAAGTAGGCCGCCTCGCCGTCGGACTTGATGATGACGCGGTCCTTGTCGTCCCCGAAGGCCGTGGTGCGCAGCCAGACCGCGCCGCCCTCCTCGAAGATGTGCCCGAGCTCGCGCAGGCGCTTGACGGCGCGCTCGACGGCGCCGGACTCGTGCACCGAGTCCTCGTGGAAGTACACGTCGAAGTCCACGCGGAAACCGTGCAGCTTCTGCTTGATCTCGCCGAACATGAGCTCGACGCCGCGCGCGCGGAAGACCTCCTGGGCCTCCTCGTCCGGCAGGCTCAGGGGCGTCGGCTCGCCTGCGGCCTCGGCGTCGGCGATGACCTGCTGGGCGATGTCCTCGATGTACTGGCCGCCGTAGCCGTCCTCGGGGGCCTCCTCGCCCTTCGCGCGAGCGAGCAGCGAGCGCGCGAAGCGGTCGATCTGCGCCCCGTGGTCGTTGAAGTAGTACTCGCGCGTG
>ENA-UOVV01001564-UOVV01001564.1-compost-metagenome-genome-assembly--contig:-NODE-1564-length-16128-cov-6.463821_pt1 | contig 16128 bp, 15 predicted proteins | sample MGYA00238155_ERZ761577 | MGnify/ENA primary metagenome ERZ761577 (study PRJEB28898, sample SAMN06268775) | compost metagenome | isolation source: Emeryville, CA | place: USA:Emeryville, CA | collected...
CGACGCCATCCGTTTCGCCGCCAGCCGCAGGGTGCGCTTCTCCCCGCTCATCTATTTCGCCGAGAGCCCCTCGGTCGAGGCGATCACCGCCTGCATCAACATGGGCTTCGACGACGTCATCACCATGCCCTTCACCCGCCGGCGCGTGCTCGACCGCATCAATCGCCAGATCGGCCAGAATCTCGTCTATTACGAAACCGCCGGCTATTTCGGCCCGGACCGGCGCGGCCGCGTCACCGCCCCCCGGCGCGCCGCCGAAACCCGCCTCGGCGGGCAGTTCCGCCGCCTCGAGATCATCCGCAGCCTGATGAGCGGGGTCAACGTGGTGCGCGACGACCACTATGCCAGCCCCGCCTGACAGCGGGCGCCGTGGCATCGCTGCAACGTTGCAATATACCGTTCTACGCCAACGATTTCGGCTATTCTCTTGGCCGGTGAAATGCCATAGCGTGCCACCGATCGACCTTCTTGAGCATTTCCCGCCATGCGATTCGGCATCGACCTGCCGCCCCAGATCAAGGTCTTCGGGGCGTTTTTCGTTTATTCGTTCTGCATGGGCAGCATCTTTCCCCGCCTGCCCGACATCCAGCATGCCATGGGCGTGGGCGAGGGGGCGCTGGGCCTGGCGCTGATCGGCTCGGCCTTCGGCACGCTCATCTCGCTGACCTTCGCCGGCCGCCTCATCGAGGCCATCGGCTATCGCCGGGTGCTGCTGGCCGGCATCCCCCTGCTGTCGGTGCTCTATGCCGCCGCCGTCTGGGCCCAGGGCCCGCTGATGTTCTTCCTGCTGCTGGTCCCGGTCGGGCTCGCCATCGGGGCCATCGAGATCATCATCAACATCGAGGCCGACCGGGTGGAGCACGCCATCGGCCGGCGCATCATGAGCCGCGCCCACGCCTTCTGGAGCCTCGGCTTCTTCACCGCCGGCATGGTCGGCGCCTTCGTCGCGCAGACCGGCCTGTCCCCGCAGCTGCATCTCATGCTGATGATCCCGCTGGTCATCCTGGCCACCATGCTCATCCTCGGCCGCTTCCAGCCCGCCGCCCACCGCGCCGGCTCGAGCACCGAGCAGACGCCGCGCTTCGCCCGGCCGACCCTGGCCATCCTGGCACTGGTCGGGGTCTGCCTGTCGGCCATGCTCATGGAGGGCGCCGGCATCGACTGGTCGGCCATCTACATGCGCGACGTCTTCTCGGCCGAGCCCTTCTGGGCCGGCTTCGCCGTCGCCACCGTGGCGGGCTCCCAGGCCGCAGCGCGCTTCTTCGCCGATGGCTTCGTCGAGCGCTACAGCCCGGTCCTGGTGGCCCGGGTGCTGCTGACCGTTCTCGGCCTCGGCGTGCTCATCGTCTTCTTCGCTCCCCTGGCCTGGGCCGCCTATCTCGGCTTCGCGCTCATCGGCATCGGCTCCAGCGCCCTGTTCCCGCTCGCCATGTCCGCCGCCGCCCAGCAGACCGACCGCCCCGCCGCCGTCAACGTGGCGGCGCTGGCGCAGATTTCCTTCGTCGCCTTCCTCCTGGGGCCGCCGCTGCTGGGCATGGTGGCCGAGCATTTCGGCATCCGCTGGACCTTCGGCGTCGGCCTGCCCCTGGTCGTCCTCGGCCTCGCCGCCGCCCGGGTGCTGGCCCCGCGCCCGGTCTCGCGGGTGGTGGTGGCGCCATGATCGCCCCTCAGCACCGCGTCTATGCCTGCTTCTTCCTCTTCGCGGTCACCACCGGCGCGCTGATGGCGCGCCTGCCCGACATCCAGACCCATCTCGGCGTCACCGAAGGCCAGCTCGGCCTCACCATGATCGGCATGTCCGTCGGCTCGCTGATCTCGCTCACCTTCGGGCCGCCGGTCATCGAGCGGCTGGGTTTCCGCACCACCGCCTTCCTCACCGTGCTCGGCCCGGCGCTGCTGCTCGCCACCATTCCCTGGATGCCGGCGGCGCCCGCCGTCTTCGCCGTGCTGCTCTGCACCGGCCTATTGGCCGGCGCGCTCGAGATCAATCTCAATGTCGAGATCGACCGGCTCGAGGCCCAGACCGGCCGGCGCTTCATGAACCGGGCCCACGGCTTCTGGAGCGTCGGCTTCTTCGTCACCGCCCTGTTCGGCGCCATGATCCGCCAGTCCGGGCTGAGCGCCGGCCTGCATCTGGCGCTGATGGCAGCCATCGCCTGCCTGGTCGGCGGCTACATGATCCACGGCGCCACCGCCGCGCCCAGGCCCGCCGGCCGCGGCGCCGAACAGGCCGGCAGCCATCGCGTCGCCTTCCCCAACTGGGGCCTCCTGCCGCTCTGCCTCATCGGCTTCGCCGCCTTCCTGGTCGAAGGCGCCGGCATCGACTGGTCGGCCATCTACATGCGCGACGTGTTTGCGGTGGAGCCCTTCGTGGGCGGTATGGGGCTCACCCTGTTCGCCTTCTGCATGGCGGCGATGCGGCTCGCCGCCGACCCCATCGTCGCCCGCTTCGGCCCGCGCCGCGTCGCCATGGTCATGCTCAGCTTCGCCAGCCTCGGCGCCCTGCTCGTCGGCACGGCCCCGACGCCCGAATTGGCGCTCGCCGGCTTCGCCCTCATGGGCGCGGGCTGCTCGGCGGTCTATCCGCTCGCCGTCTCCGCCGCCGCCCAGCGCACCGACCGGCCGGCCGCGGTCAACGTCGCCGCGCTCGGCCAGGTCAGCTTCGTGGTCTTCTTCCTCGCCCCGCCGCTGCTGGGCTTCGTCGCCGAGCATCTGGGCATCCGCAATTCCTACCTGGTCTGCCTGCCGCTGCTGCTGGCCGGCCTCTGGGCCTCGAGCTTCGCCTTGGGTACAAGAAAGGTCGCACCCCCGCCGGGGATGCCGCCCGAACCGCTTGGACCCAATGGCTGAAGAGCTGCCGCCCATCGTCGATCTGCGCCAGTCGGCCACCGCGCTGCGCGTCCAGCGCGGGGCCATGCGCATGCTGCGCGAGCGCCACGACATGGCCTGCTATGCCGAGGTGCCGCTCAGCAATGGCCGCCGCGCCGACATCCTGGCCGTCGGGCCGCGCGGCGAGGTATGGATCGTCGAGATCAAGTCGAGCCTCATCGACTTCCAGCTCGACCGCAAATGGCCCGAATACCGCGAATATTCCGACAAGTTCTTCTTCGCCAAGCCGCCCGAGCTGGATGCGGAGATCTTTCCCGAAACCGAAGGCCTCATCGTCGCCGACGGGCATGACGGCGCCATCCTGCGCGACAGTCCCGACACTCCCCTCGCCCCCGCCCGCCGCAAGGCCCTCATGCTCAAGCTCGCCCGCCTGGGCGCCGACCGCATCCATGTGCTGATGGATCCCGGCCCGCGCTGATCCCTTTCCCGCTCCAGCCTTCCGGGCCACCATGCTTTCGCTTCACTGGCGCATCGTCGCGCTCTTCTTCGTCCATGCCCTGGCGGTCGGCGCCGTCCAGACCCGCATTCCGGATCTGCAGCTGCTCAACGGCCTGTCCGAGGCCCAGCTCGGCCTGGTGCTGATGGGCCAGCCGCTCGGCGGGCTGCCCATGTTCCTGTTCTCCAGCGCCGTCATCGAGCGGTTCGGGCCGCGCCGGGTCATCCTGTGGTTCCTGCCGGTGGTCATCCTCACCTCGGCCCTGGCCGGCATCCTGCTGCATCCGGCGGCGCTGTTCGCGCTCCTGGCCATGAACGGCGTCGGCTTCTCGCTCACCAACATCGCCATCAATGTCGAGGCCGACCGCATCGAGGCGGCCACCGGCGCGCGGGTGATGAACACCTGCCACGGCGTCTGGAGCCTGGGCTTCCTCGCCACCGCCCTGTTCGGCGCCCTGATGCGCGGGTTCGAGGTCGCCCCGGCCTGGCATCTCGGCCTGTTGGTGCCGGTGCTGCTGGTGCTGCTCGCCATCGTGGTGGTGCCCATGCCCGCCACCCCGCCGCGCCCCCATGGCGGCACCGGCACGCGCCGGCTGGCGCTGCCCACCCTCGCCACGCTCGCCCTGGTCGCCTTCGGCCTCGGCGCCGGCCTCACCGAGGGCGCCGCCCGCGCCTGGGCCATCATCTATCTGCGCGACAGCTTCGAGGTCGCCCCCTGGGTGCAGTCGCTGGCGTTGCCGGCGCTGGTCGCCGCCATGGCGGCGGGCCGGCTGCGCGCCGACCGGGTGCTCGACCGCTTCGGCCCGGTGCCGCTGGCCCGGGCGCTCGCCGCCATCGCCATTGCCGGCCTGGTGCTGGTCGCCCTCGCCCCCAATGCCGGGGTCGGCCTGTTCGCCTTCGTGCTCGTGGGCATCGGCATCTGCATCCTCTACCCGCTCATGCTCTCGGCGGCGGCGCGGCTGGGCGACCGGCCCGCCTCGCAGAACGTGGCCGCCGTCACCCTGATCTTCCAGCTGGTCAATCTCGGCGCGCCGGCCTTCATCGGCGCCGTGGCCCAGGGTTTTGGCGTGCGCATGGCCTTCGCCGCGCTCATCCCGCTGCTGGTGCTCACCCTGGCGATGAGCGGCCGGCTGGCGCCGCAGCCGGCGGCGCGCTGAGCCCTATTCGTCGTAGCCCTGGGTCTCCACCGGGGTCACCGGCGTCGGCCGCGGCGGCGGCGACGGCTCGGCCCCCAGCGCCGAGAGCTTTTCCTGCAGGGCCAGCATCAGCGCCAGCTTTTCGCTGTCGGGCAGCTCGTGCAGCCGCTGGCTGAGGCGGATGGTGAAATCCGAGAAGGCGTTGTGCCAGTCCGAGGGCAGCTGCCGCAGGTCGACGCGCCGCGCCGGCGGCGCCTTGGCCGCCTGGATGCCGGCGGCGGTGAGCTCGAAATAGTCGTCGAGCTGCGGCAGGATCACCTGGTCCCCGCCCAATTCGCCCGTCGCCACCAGCGCCCCGCGCAGCGCCTGGCGCTCCTCGTCCTCCCCATGGGTCAGGAACAGCGCCCCATGCGCCGGCAGGCGGTCCTTCACCCAGTCCATCAGCTCGGAATGGTCGGCATGGGCCGAATAATTGCCCATGGCCCGCACCGTCGCCCGCACCGGCACCAGCGTGCCGTGGATGCGCACTTCCCTGGCGCCGGAAAGGATGATCTGCCCCAGCGTGCCCGGCGCCTGGTAGCCCACGAACAGCACGGTGGCGTTGGCGCGGATCAGGTTGTTGCGCAGATGGTGCTTGATGCGCCCGGCATCGGCCATGCCCGAGGCCGACATGATGATGGCGCCGCCCTTGATGGCGTTGACGGCCTTGGAATCCTCCACCGCCTCGATGATGCGGAAGCGCGGATCGTTGAACAGTTCGTCGGCGGACAGCTCGGTGTCCTCGAACATCTTGGAATATTTGCGGTAGACGCCCGTCACCTTGCTGGCCAGCGGCGAATCCAGCACCACCAGGCGCGGGTCGATCTCCCCGGTCTTGATCAACAGGCCGATATCGTGCAGCAGCTCCTGGCTGCGCTCCACCGCGAAGGCGGGGATGACGAGATTGCCGCCCCGCTGCATGGCGGCGTTGATCTCGGCCTTCAGCGCCTCGCGCCGCTGCGCCAGCGTGTAGTCCTCCCGCTCGCGCCCGCCATAGGTGGATTCGCACAGGATGTAGTCGAAGTCCGAGGGGCCCTCCGGCTCGGCATAGAACACCTTCTCGTCCGGCCCGATATCGCCCGAGAACATCAGCCGCACCGGCTCGCCCTCGCCATTGGCCACCTCCACCTCGATGGAGGCCGAGCCGATGATGTGCCCGGCGTTCCAGTAGCGGGCCCGCACCCCCGGCCCCGGCTCGATCCATTCGCCGTAGCGGCAGGTCCGGCGGTGCTTCAGCGCCTCCTCGGCGTCCATCATGGTGTAGAGCGGCCGCGCCGGCTCGTCGCCCCGCCGCCCGCGCTTCCGGGTCTCGCGCTCCGCCTCGCTCTCCTGGATGCCGGCGCTGTCGGGCAGCAGATATTCGAGCAGGCCCGCGGTCGGCTCGGTCATCCACATCGGCCCCCGCCAGCCCTCGGCATAGAGCTTGGGCAACAGCCCCGCATGGTCGATATGGGCATGGGTCAGCAGCAGGAAGTCGATGTCGCGCGGGGTGAAGGGCGTCGGCTTGAGATTGAGGTCGCGCACGCTCTTGTTGCCCTGGAACAGGCCGCAATCGACCAGGAACTGCCCCTGCGGATGCACCACCCGGTAGCACGAGCCGGTCACCGTGCCCGCCGCGCCGTGGAAGTGGAGGGTGACGGTCATGGGCGGGCTCCTTTTTCGACTCGGTGCTGTCGGACTTAGCCTCACTGGTTCGTCCTTGTCGAGGCGGGCATTGCCGGCAAGGCGGTGTCCGTGCCCCCGCAACCATCCGCAAGGAGATTTCCCATGACCTATATCGATGGCTTCGTCGCCGCCGTGCCCAGGGCCAACAAGGAGCTGTACCTGGCCCATGCGCGCGCCGCGGCCGAACGTCTGAAGCAATGGGGCGCCATCCGCGTCGTCGAGAACTGGGGCGACGACGTGCCCGCGGGCGAGGTCACCGATTTCCGGCGCGCCGTGGCGGCCGGGCCGGACGAGGTAATCGTGTTTTCCTGGATCGAATATCCCGACAAGGCGACGCGCGACGTCGTCGTCGGAAAGATGATGTCGCCCGAGGCCATGGCCGGCGTGCCCGAAATGCCCTTCGACGGCCGGCGCATGATCTTCGGCGGCTTCGAGAACCTGTTCGTGCTGTAGACCGCCGGGCCGCGCCCGTCAGCGCGGCGCGCGCTTGGCGAGGATCCGCTGCAGGGTGCGCCGGTGCATGTTCAGCCGGCGCGCCGTCTCCGACACGTTGCGGTCGCACAGCTCGTAGACGCGCTGGATATGCTCCCAGCGCACCCGGTCGGCCGACATCGGGTTCTCGGGCGGCTCGGGCTTGTCCTCGCCGGTGGCGAGCAGGGCGTTGATCACGTCGTCGGCGTCGGCGGGCTTGGAGAGATAGTCGGTGGCGCCCAGCTTCACCGCGGTCACCGCCGTGGCGATGTTGCCATAGCCGGTCAGCACCACCGCGCGGGCATCGGGCCGCTTCTGGTGCAGCGCCGACACCACGTCCAGCCCGTTGCCGTCCTCGAGCCGCAGGTCGACCACCGCGAAGGCGGGCGGGCGCTCGCTGACGGCGGCCAGGCCCGCGGCCACCGAGCCGGCGGTGCGGACCTCGAAGCCGCGCCGGGCCATGGCGCGTTCGAGGCGGGAGAGGAAGGCGGCGTCGTCATCCACGAGCAGCAGGCTCGGATCGCCGGCCAGGAGGTCTTCAATCGTGTCCATGGGCTCTAGATAGGCTTTTGCGGTCCTGACGTCAAAAGGCCTCTTGCCGTTCGGACACGGCTTTTCGCCCGGCGCCGCGCGGCCAGGTGATGCGCACCCGCGCCTGCCCGTTCGCCCCCGCATTGTAGAAGCTCAGCTTGGCGCCCGTCCGCTCCAGCAGCGTCTTGGCGATGAAGATGCCGAGCCCCAGCCCGCCGGGCTGGTGCGCGTCCCCGCCCGCCGGGTCGCGCGGCCGGCTGGTGAGATAGGGCTCGCCCAGCCGCGCGATGAGCTCGGGGGCGAAGCCCGGCCCGTCATCGGTGATCAGCACGGTGATGGCCGCCAGGTCCCAGGAGGTCTCGATGCGCACCGTCTCCCGGGCGAAATCGGTGGCGTTCTCGATGAGGTTGCCGAGCCCGTAGAGCAGGCCGACGCTGCGGGGAAACACCGGGGCCGGACCCGCCGCCTTCTCGGAATAGAACAGGATCGCCTTGCCCCGTCCCTCGTGCGGCCGCGCCACCTCGGCCAGGATGTCGGTCAGCGGCGCCTCGGCGAACAGATCGGCCGGCTCGCTCCCCAGATTGCGCAGCTTGGCCAGGATCGCCCGGCAGCGCGCCGACTGGGCGATGATCAGCTCCACGTCCTCGGCCAAGGGGCTGCCTTCCTCCACCTCCGCCCGCATCTCCTTGGCGGCGAGGGCGATGGTGGACAGCGGTGTGCCGAGCTCGTGCGCGGCGGCGGCCGCCAGCCCGTCCAGCGCCGACAGCTGCTCCTTGCGCGACAGCGCCAGCTCGGTGGCCGCCAGCGCGTCGGCGATCTGGCGCGCGTCATGCGCCACCCGGTTGGTATAGGCGGAGATGAAGGCCACCCCGCAGATGATCGACACCCAGATGCCGATCACATAGATGCGGTTGAACACGATCCGCTCGGTCGGGTCCCAGGGCAGGGGCAGGTGCCACACCGACAGCAGCGAGGCGATGGCTGCCGCCAGCAGCGCGATCAGCAGCGCCTGGCGCTGCGGCAGGGTGGTGGCCGACACCGAGACCGGCGCCAAAAGCAGCAGCGAGAACGGGTTCTGCAGTCCCCCGGTCAGCGCCAGCAGCCCGCCGAGCTGGCACAGGTCGAAGGCGAGCTGCAGCGCGGCGAAGCGCGAGGAGAGCCGCGCCGCCGCCCCGTAGCGCGCCAACAGCCCGATATTGAACGCCGCCGACAGCGCGATCAGCGACAGGCATTCCCACAGCGGCAGCGGAAAGCCCAGCCCCACATGCACGAACAGGACGCCCACGGTCTGCCCCGCCACGGCCAGCCAGCGCAGCCCCATCAGGGTCCTGAGGCGCAGCGGCCGCCAGCCCGCCGGCAGGCCCGGGGCCGGATTGTCGTCCGCCGCATTCATCGGCGGATGCCCGCCCGCCGGGCTCCGCGGCGCGCATAGGAAGGGATCGCGGTCATTTCAAGCTCAAAAAATCATGGGCCCATTCTTGATCCTGCCGGGGACGGGACCATCTGAGACTCATCGTGACTGGGAGACGAAACGACATGAACACAGCCATTATCAAACCGCAATGGTCGCCGCTGACCATCGCCCTCATGGTCCTGGGCTTCATCATCTTCTGGCCGCTGGGTCTGGCCATGCTCGCCTACATCATCTGGGGCGAGAAGTTCGGCGGCTCCGCCGAGAAGGCCCAGGCCTACTGGAACAAGGGATGCAGCTACGTGCGCAACAACCACAAGCATCACGGCCACCGGGGCCATCACTTCGCCTCGTCGGGCAACGCCGCCTTCGACGACTACCGCGCCGAGCAGCTCAAGCGGCTCGACGAGGAGCGCGCCCGCCTCGATGCCGAGGTGGAAGCCTTCCACGAATACATGGCCAATCTCAACAAGGCCAAGGACCGCGAGGAGTTCGACCGTTTCATGAACGAGTATCGCGGCTCCCGCCAGGGCTATGGCGAGGACAAGCCGAACAACTGGGGCGACAGCAACGGCTGAGCCGGCCGCCCCTTTCCTTCCCTCCTGAAGCCGGTCGATCCCCCGTCGACCCAACTGGCGCCCCGCAAGGGGCGCCTTTTTCTGCGCGTTTCCCTCGCGGCGGCAAACCCGTTACATTCTCCCCAGTCGATTCGACGGCCGCCATGTTCTCCTTTCTCCGCCAGCGTCCGGCGCCTCCCGCCGTCACCCATGTCGAATGCGACGGCCGCACGGTCGCCGTCGCCGTCCGGCTCAGTCGGCGCGCCCGCAGCTTCCGGCTCTCCCTGCCCGCCACCGGGCCGGTGCTGACCCTGCCCGAGCAGGCCCGCTGGGCCGATGCCGAGGCGTTCCTGCATCGCCACCGCCACTGGCTCGCCGCCCGCCTGCCGCGCGCCGCCCGGGCGCAGCGGCTCGAGGCCGGCATCCACCTGCCGCTGCGCGGCACCCCGCATCTGATCGTCTCCGCCGGCACGGTGCGCGGCCGCGTCGAGCGGCTCGAAACCGAGGACGGCCCCGTGCTCAGCGTGCCCGGCGATCCCCGGCACCAGCCCCGCCGCCTCTACGACTGGCTGCGGGCCGAGGCCCTGGCCGATCTCAACCGCCGGAGCCTGGTGCATGCCCGCACGCTCGGGGTCGCGGTGCGGCAGGTCCGGCTGCGCAGCCAGTCGAGCCGCTGGGGCTCGTGCTCCTCCACCGGCAACATCAGCTACAACTGGCGGCTCGTCCTCGCCCCGCCGCATGTGCTCGATTATGTCGCCGCCCACGAGGTGGCGCATCTGGTCGAGATGAACCATTCCCCCGCCTTCTGGGCCACGGTGGAGCGCGCCCTGCCGGACATGGCGCGCGGCCGGGCGTGGCTGAAAGCACACGGTCGCGAGCTAATGGCCTGGCAGGCCCCGGTCGCGGAGGCTCCATAGGCGGTTCTGCCACCATCCTGCCTCAATCCTTGCCCTATCAGCATCGCATGCAGCGTCTGGTCGCCCTGATTGCCCTGGTCTTCGCCTTCGCCTCCCTTGCCGGCGCGACCACGGCGCATGCGCATCGCTATGTCAGCACCCCCATCGTCGTGCTCAATCACGTCGATGCGCAGAACGTCGCCATTCCGGTCATGGTCAAGGTGCAGCGCGGCGAGATCGATCTCGGCTCCGGCATCCTCATGCCCTGCGGCCCGCACCAGGCCATCCCCGTCTCCGCCCCCGCGCTTCCCGCCCCGCCCTGCTGCGGCCGCCCCGTCGCGGGCGCGGACGCGGCGGCCTGCCCCGGCCATGCCGGGCGCCTGCTGCGGCCGCCCAGGTCCGTCTGAGCGGATCGTCTCTTTCTCCCGTCCTTTTTCTGCTCAGGGCCCACCGGGCCAAGGAAATCTCATGTCTGACACCCTCGACGCGACCCTGTCGCGGCGCGCCATGCTGGCCGGTCTCGCCGGCCTCGGCGCCCTTGCTCTCGCCGGCTGCACCGCCACCGGCGCCACCCGCCGCATCGCCACCCCCGCCGAGCCGGTCCGCCGGGCCGTGCCGCCCGATGTGCTGGCCATGTACGGCCCCCGGCCGGACGAGGACTTCCCCGTCCCGGCCGCCCCGGTGCAGCTGCTCGATCCCGAATACTGGCGCCAGGAAGTCGCCGATCCCACCGGCGAGAAGCCCGGCACCGTGGTGGTCGATACCGCCAGCCGCTTCCTATACTGGACCATGCCCGAGGGCCGCGCCATGCGCTACGGCGTCGGGCTGGGCCGCGCCGGCTTCGAATGGTCGGGCCGCGCCCACATCGCCTACAAGCGCAAATGGCCGGTCTGGACCCCGCCCGCCGAGATGATCGAGCGCCAGCCCGAGCTCGAGAAATACCGCCGCGGCCAGCCGCCCGGCCTCGACAACGCCCTCGGCGCCCGCGCGCTCTACATCCACCAGGGCAATGTCGACACGCTCTACCGGCTGCACGGCAACATGGACGTCCATTCCATCGGCAAGACCGTGTCCAGCGGCTGCGTCCGCCTGCTGTTCCAGGACATCATCGACCTCTACGAGCGCGTCCCCAACGGCTCGCCCATCCTGGTGGTCTAGGCGTGTGGACGTTCGGGCGATGGCCCCGCGCCATCGCCCCCTCTTCCGCTGGGGAAGATTCCGACGGCTTGCCCGGACGCTTCGAGATTGTGGCTCCGCCCGTCAAGGGAAAGGCGGCGAAAGACCGACACGCCTGTGTTCATGGTCTCCCTTCCCACAGGGGAGCGCATGCGCCCGACGTCGTTTCCGTCAAGACGTGAACGACTCTAGTTGCCAAAGATCAGGTCCATCAGCGTGCGCTGGGTGCGCTCCTGCTGATAGACCGGGGCCGGCTGCTCCACCGCCGCCGGCGGGGCGAACTGGCCGTTCGGGCTCGCCATCTGCCCGTTGCCGCCGGCCGGGGCGCTCGGCACCCACACCTGCTGGCCGGTGGCCGGGTCCACCACCAGCATCATCGGCAGGCCCGTATCGGGGTCGATCGGGGCGTTGCCGAAGCCGGGGTCCTGGTTCTGCACCGGCAGGCCGGTGGCCGGGTCGATGGCCTGGCCGTTGGCGTCGTACTGCACCGCGCCCTCGATCGGCTGGCCGCCCATCGTGGTGTCCGCGCCGCCGCCGAACTGGCCCCAGGGGTCGCTCGTCCCCGGGCCGGCGCCGAAGCCGCCGGGCTGCGTCTGGATGGGCTGCAGCCCCGGCACGGGCTGGCCGGTGGCCGGGTCGATGGCCACGATCTGCCCGGTGGCCGGGTCGGTCATGGTCTGCACCGGCTGGCCGGTGCCGCCGTCGACATATTGCACCATGGGCTGGCCGGTACTGGGGTCGATCATCACCTGCCCGGTGGCCGGATCCACCAGCTGTTGGGCGATGATCTGGCCGGCATAGGAGCCGTTGGGAATGGGGGCGGGCGACTTGCCCTCATGGGCCTTGGTCATGAATTGCGACCAGATGGCCGCCGGCACGTTGCCGCCCGACAGCCGCGTTCCCTTGTTGTCGTCATTGCCCAGCCACACGCCGGTGACCATGGCCGAGGTATAGCCGATGAACAGCGCGTCGCGCGATTCCTGCGAGGTGCCGGTCTTGCCGGCGAAGTCCCAGCCCCCGAGATTGGCGCCGCGGCCCGTGCCCACCTCCACGGCGGTCTTGAGCATGTCGTTCATCTGCGCCAGCACGTTGGGGTCGATCACCCGGCCCGGCCCGGCGTCGGAGGCTTCGTAGAGCACCTTGCCGTAGACGTCCTCGATCTTGGTGATCACGTTGGGGATGACGCCGTAGCCGCCATTGGCGAAGGGCGCATAGGCGCTGGTGAGTTCGAGCAGGTTCACCTCCTGCGTGCCCAGCGCGATGGAGGGCACCGGGGTCAGCCGCGAGGAGATGCCCATGCGCATGGCCACCTCCACCACCTTCTCGGGCGTCACGTCGATGGCCAGCCGCCCGGCGATGGTGTTGAGCGAATAGGCCAGGCCCTGCCGCAGCGTCACCGTGCCGGCATACTGGCCGGTCGAGTTGCGCGGGCTCCAGCCTTCGTAGGTGAACTGGGCGTCCTCGGCCAGGGTGTCGGGCGTATAGCCCTTTTCCATGGCCGCCATGTAGACGAAGGGCTTGAAGGTCGAGCCCGGCTGGCGCCGCGCCGTCACCGCGCGGTTGTACTGGCTGGCCTGGTAGTCGACGCCGCCCACCATGGCGCGCACCGTGCCGTCCACGTCCATCGCCACCAGCGCGCCCTGGGTGAAGCCGCGATTGGGGCCTTCCTGGGCCACCATCTCCTTGACGATGAACTCGGCGTCCTTCTGCATCTTCCAGTCGATGGTGGTCTGCACCACCACGTCGTTCTCGATCTCCCCGATATAGGCGGTCATCAGGCTTTCCACCCAGTCCGCCACGTAGGATTCCGAGCCGGCCACGCGGGTGCGCACCGTCTGGTCGGGGTCGATGCGGGCGGCGTCGGCCTCCTCCTGGGTGATGTAGCCTTCCTGCGCCATCAGGTTGAGCACCAGGCGCTGGCGTTCCTTGGCGCGCTCCGGATTGGCCTTGGGGTTGTAGGCCGAGGGGGCGGGCAAGATGCCCACCAGCATGGCCGCCTGGCCCAGCGACAGGTTGCGCGCCGAGACGCCGAAATAGGTCTGGGCCGCCGCCTCGATGCCCGTGGCGCCCGAGCCGAAATAGACCCGGTTCATGTAGAGCTCGAGGATTTCCTCCTTGGTGAAGTTCTGCTCCAGCCAGATGGCGAGGATGGCTTCCTGCACCTTGCGGCCCAGCGTCTGGTCGGGGGTCAGGAACAGGTTCTTGGCCACCTGCTGGGTGATGGTGGAGGCGCCGCGGGTGATGTCGCGCGCTTGGATCGATTCGATCGCCACCGCCATCAGGCCGATGGGGTCGACGCCGAAATGGCTCATGAAGCGCCGGTCTTCCGAGGCGATGAACGCCGCCGGCACGTAGTGGGGCAGCTCGCGGAAGGTCACCGCCTCGCCCCCGGTCTGGCCGCGATTGGAGATCAGGCTGCCGTCGGCGGCGAGGATGCGGATATTGGGCGGCCGCTCGGGAATGGCCCAGGTGTCGGACGAGGGCAGCTGCGCGCCGTAGTAGACGACGACGCCGATGGCGGCGAGCCCGGTCCACAGGCACGCCACGAACCCCCACCACAACAGGCCCATGAGGAAACCGCCCGAGCGCGAGCGCCGCTTCTTCGGCCGTGCCGGCTGCGCCTTGCCGCGCTGGGGCTTGCGGCCCTTGGGCGGCTTGCCGCCGCCCGGCGGGGTGGCGCCGGAGCGCTCGTCGTCCACGAACACCCCCACCGAATGGCCCAGGCTCGGCTCCACCCGCTGTCCCCTGCCGGCGCGGGCCTGCGGCTTGCCCGTGCGGGCAGGCTGGGCACCAACGCGATCATCGGCCGAAATGCGGAAATCCATCAGGCAGACCTGTCTCAGAAGAGTTGCATGCCGCTTCTACCCTGTTCGCCAGCTTAGGGAAACAAATGGTAAGCAAGAGGTTAAGGCGGAATCGATCCGGCGGACTCTGTTGCGGCTTTGTCCGCATCGCTTTTCCGGGGCAATTGTGGCCGGTTTATGGGGGTTTTTCGCGCTTTCGCCCCGCTGTGGCTTCCGCGTCACAGCCCGATTGACCCGCCTGCCGCCGCCGCGCATAGAAGGCGCCATGCTGCGCCTCGCCCTTGCCGCCCTCCTGCTTCTGCTTTCCGGCCCCGTCCGGGCCGATCCGGCCGTCGAGGGCGCCTTCGACGCCGCCATCGCCGCCTTCGAGCGCGCCCTGCCGCGCCTGCCCGCTTCGCTCATGGGCGTCGATGTCGCCGCCTATCGCGACGCCCTCACCCTGCGCCGCTTCGCCTCGGCCCATTGGGGTGGGGTGGTCACGCTCGAGGTCGAACTGCGCGCCGAGGCCGGCGGCTCGTGCCGCCGATATGCCGCCTTCGTCCGCATCCCGCCGGAAAACGGCCGGGCGCGGCTGGTGATCTGCCCGGAATTCCTCACGCCCGGCACCGAGGCGCTGCGCGCCCTCACCATCCTGCACGAGCTGGTGCATGTGGTGGCCGGCCCCGACGAATGCCGCGCCATGGCCTTCGCCGCCCGGGTCGAGCTGCTGGCCACAGGCCGCTTCACCCCCGTCGATGGCTATTGGCGCGCCAATGGCTGCGACAGCTCCGCCTTCCGCCTGCCCTGAGCCCGCCGGACTCCCGCATCACGATCGCGTGCGCGCCGGGGTCCTCTCGGCGGAAGCCTACCGCCAGCCCAGCCCCGGGGCCACATGCGTCAGGATGGCCTCGATCACATGGGCGTTGTAGTCCACGCCCAGCTGGTTCGGCACGGTCAGCAGCAGCGTGTCGGCCTCGGCGATGGCCTCGTCCCTGGCCAGTTCGGCGATCAGCTTGTCGGGCTCGCCGGCATAACCCCGGCCGAACACCGCCCGCTTCTCCGGCTCGATATAGCCGAACTGGTCCTCCTCCGGCCGGCCGCTGCCGAAATAGAGGCGGTCCGTGTCGTTGACCAGGGCGAAGATCGACCGGCTGACCGAGACGCGCGGCGCCCGGGCATGGCCGGCCGCCGTCCAGGCTTGCTTGTAGGCGCGGATCTGCTCGGCCTGCTGCACGTGGAAGGGCTTGCCGCTTTCATCGAAGACCAGCGTCGAGGATTGCAGGTTCATCCCCATCCGGGCCGCCCAGACCGCGGTGCCGGCGGTGGCCGAGCCCCACCAGATGCGCTCGCGCAGCCCTTCCGCATGCGGCTCCAGCCGCAACAGCCCCGGCGGGTTGGGGAACATGGGGCGGGGATTGGGCTGGGCGAAGCCCTCGCCCTTCAGCACCTCGAGGAACACTTCGGCGTGCCGGCGCGCCATGTCGGCATCGGTCTGGCCCTCTTCGGGCGCGAAGCCGAAATAGCGCCAGCCGTCGATCACCTGCTCGGGCGAGCCGCGGCTGATGCCCAGCTGCAGCCGCCCGCCGGCGATCAGGTCCGCCGCCCCGGCATCCTCGGCCATATAGAGCGGGTTCTCGTAGCGCATGTCGATGACGGCGGTGCCGATCTCGATGCGGCTGGTCCTGGCCCCGATCGCCGCCAGCAGCGGGAAGGGCGAGGCGAGCTGGCGGGCGAAATGGTGGACGCGGAAATAGGCGCCGTCCGCGCCCAGCTCCTCGGCCGCCACGGCGAGCTCGATCGATTGCAGCAGCGCCTCGCCGGCCGTGCGCGTCCCCGATTGCGGCGAGGGGCTCCAATGGCCGAAGGAGAGAAAGCCGATCTTTTTCATGGGGAGCCTCGCCGGGTCGGTGTTCGCGCCTTAGCTATGGTCTGGGGCCCGCGCGAAAAAGCCAGCCAGCCGGAACGCACTGGCGCCTTTGGGTGAACGAAGCCCCCGCATCCGTCCTTCGGGCCCCTTCTCAGGGGCCACCGGCTCGCCCCTCTCCCTGGTGGGAGAGGCTGGATCGCGCGTCGCGCGCGACGGGTGGGGGGCCTAGACGTCGAGATTGCTCACATTGAGCGCATTGTCCTGGATGAAGT